>Ga0302274_10004797_pt1 | contig 11660 bp, 10 predicted proteins | sample III_Bog_N2_1_FD_198755 | JGI IMG/M metagenome (GOLD analysis project Ga0302274, IMG submission 198755) | Peat permafrost microbial communities from Stordalen Mire near Abisko, Sweden - III_Bog_N2_1 | ecosystem: Environmental > Terrestrial > Soil > Wetlands > Peat | place: Sweden: Abisko...
CGTACTTCATAATTTTGGCAATGGCACTGATGGGGCAAACCCCTTTTGCACCCTCACCCAGGCCACCAACGGCCTGCTCTATGGAGTAACCTATCAAGGTGGCGCCAATGGTGATGGCATAATTTTCACGTACAATATAACCACAGGTTTTGAAACCGATGTACATGACTTTTCAGACACCGGCAGCAAGTCGCCTATATTTGAACCATTAATTCAATTAAATGATAGTTTGCTTTACGGGACAAGTCAATATGGCGGTGCGTATAAGGGAGGTACCCTTTTTAGTTACAATATTATCACCGACAGTGTAACTGATTTATATGATTTTGGTAATGGTACCGACGGAAAAACTCTTGATGGTGGTTTAATGAGGGCCTCTAACGGATTACTGTATGGGTTAACCTTGTATGGGGGCGCCTATGGCTCGGGTGTAATTTACAGTTATAACCTTGCCACCAATACAGAAACGGTTGTACATAATTTTGGCAGCGGTACCGACGGGCAGATCGGGTTTGGGGGTATCATACAGGCGTGTAACGGATTGCTATATGGAATGACAAGTGAGGGGGGCGATTATGACGATGGTATAATTTTTACTTATAACATCGCAACAAGCACTGAAACAGATATACATGATTTTAGCAGTGATAGTGATGGAGCAGGCCCTAATGGAAATGATTTCCTTGAGGTGGATTCTATTTTTCCAATAACAATTGCACCGCAGTCGACATCAATATGCAGTGGCGCGAGTGTCAGTCTTATTGTAAGTGGAGGAACAACTTACTCCTGGACCCCTGCAGCCACACTAAACGACTCGACAGGAGATAGCGTAATTGCCAACCCCACCGTAACAACTATATATAGTGTAAGCAGCTTCAATGGTTGTTCAACAACAACAGATACGGTAACCATTATACCGGCAGCGCCAATACCTATTTATCCGCAGTCACAGTCAGTATGCCCCGGGCAAAGTGTTGTACTTAGCGTACCTGTATCAGGAACAGATTATTTGTGGAGCCCGTCATCAACATTAAGTTCATCCACAGGTGTCAGCGTAATTGCTACCCCAACTGCAACAACTACTTACACGGTAACGGGTACAGATTCATTAGGATGCTCTTCTACCGGTTCCGATGTGGTGAACCTGTCCTCCGCACCAAATATTCCAACAATTACCATATCGGTAACGGGTGATTCGCTGATCTCCAGCGCTAAATCTTATAACCAATGGTATTTTGATAATCAGCTCATCAATGATTCTACAGGACCAATATTAATAATTACAGGACACGCTAAGGGCTGGTACAGCGTAACGGTAACCAATCCGGCTAACGGTTGCAGTACATTATCTGACAGCACAACAAGTGTTAACCAATTATCAGCTAACGGTGATCAATTATCAATTTACCCTAACCCCACATCAGGGCAATTTACTATTAAGCTAAATAACAATCAAAAAATTGGCACCATAGCTATTTACAATGTGATTGGCGAAACAGTCTATCAGTCAATTTTAAATAATTCGCAAAACGAAATAAGCCTCAACTCACTATCTGCCGGTTTATATTTTGTTTATTTAAAATCGGATGAAAGAGTTGATGTGGCTAAAGTAGTGGTAACAAAATAAAAATAATAAAGCCACTGATTTGCAGATTTTTTTTTATGAATCTGTGGCTTCTTTTTTACTGATTCAATATCACATTGTCAATCAACCGCACATTACCTACTATTATGGCTGCTAAAACCACCACCTGTTCAGCGTCCTTAATATTATTGACCGGTTTCAGGTTAGCTACATCGCAAAACTCTAAATAATCAGGTTTGAAAGTGGGTATGGCTTTCCAATCATTAAGCACCGTATTTTTCAATTCATCGAAAGAAATGTTGTTGCAGTTTTCTTTTATATAATTAAGCCCTGCGTAAATTTGGGCAGCATCTTTACGTTCCTGTTCCGATAAACGAACATTTCTTGAACTCATAGCTAACCCATCTGCCTCGCGAATAATTGGGCAAACTTTAAGTATGGTTTTTTTCCCTGTTACTTCAATAAGTCGCTTTACTACTTGTGTTTGCTGAAAATCCTTTTGCCCCATAAACAAACTATCCGGATCAACTATATCCAGCAAGCGGTCAACCACCTGGCACACCCCCTGAAAATGGCCGGGCCGCGATTTGCCTTCCAGTATGTTTTCTAATTGCCCTATATCGTAGTTCTTCAGGCCTGTTTTGCCATTTGGGTATATTTCATGCTCATCCGGTAAAAAAAGCACTTGGCAATTGGCGCTGTATAGCTTTTCTATATCAGCCTCTACAGGTTTGGGGTATTGGTCATAGTCAGCCCTTTCATTAAACTGGGTAGGGTTTACAAATATGCTGCAAACAGATATCTGCGTATGGGTATTAGCCTGTTGAATTAGTGACATATGGCCGTGGTGTAACGCTCCCATAGTAGGCACAAAACCAATGGCTTGTCTATTTTTACGGGCAGTATTTAGCCATTTATTAAGGTCAGTTATTTTTTTAAAGAGTATCAAATTATTTTGAAAAATGGTAAATATTCAATGAGTTACAACGATTTCTGAAAATTAATTTGCTAAAGTAACAGAAATTTTTTAGTATCTTTGCACCCGCAATTTTTTTGAGCCAAAACGCTGGTTTTAACTATTAAAACCCCTATGAATAAGAAAAGAATATTGATCATTACTCAGGAGATGAAACCGTATCTTATCCTCTCTGAGATAGCTAAAATAGCCAATTCATTACCGGTTAAGTTGCAGGAGCAAGGCATGGAAATACGCGTACTTATGCCCAAGTTCGGCAGTATAAACGAGCGCCGCCATCGCCTGCATGAAGTAGTGCGCCTGTCGGGTATAAATATTATCATTGATAATGATGATTTTCCGTTAATTATTAAAGTGGCCTCCTTGCCCGGTGCAAGGCTACAGGTTTATTTTTTAGATAACGAAGACTTTTTCAGGAGAAAGAACGTTTTTGCTGATGATGATAATAAGTTTTATGAGGATAATGCTGAACGAATGATTTTTTTCTGCAAAGGCGCTATTGAAACCATTAAAAAATTCGGCTGGCCACCTGATGTTATTCATTGTCATGGCTGGATGACAAGCTTAATACCGCTTTATATAAAAACTGTTTATAAAAAAGAACCTGTTTTCAGTCATTCAAAAGTATTGTACTCAGTGTATGAAAATACGTTTAAAGAAAACCTGGCTAAATCGTTCTTAAAGAAAGCTCTTATCAATAAAGATATAAAGGATACCGATTTTGAATACTTTAAAAAAGCTAATAATACGGGTTTATTAATGGGTGCCATATCGCATGCCGATGCCGTTATTATAGGCAGTGAAAAAATTGATCCTTCTATTAAAAAGTATCTAAAGAACGGCATTAAAAAGCCTGTTTTAGATTATGTGGATGAGGAAAAACAAATTGCAGTTTATCTGGATTTTTATCAATCTTTGTTAAAAAAATAATTGCCGGCATGAAGTTTTTTCGCTTATTTGTATTAGTAGCATTATGTAGTGTTCCTGTTTTATTTTCTTCTTGTCAAAAAACTACACAAATAGGCAGCAATGTAATACCCGGCGGCGATTTTATTTATGCCGTTACTACCGATACATTTACCGTATTAGCGCAAGAGGAGGCCGAATTACCGGTACCCACCAGTAGTTTATCAAAATACCTTTTAGGTAGCATGAGGGATCCTGTTTTTGGAAATTCTTATGCCGCTATTTTTACGCAGGTTCAAATACCGGGTGGCGGTGGTGAAACTTTTGTAAATCTCGGTAACTCAATAAGCATTGACTCCATTGTATTATCATTACCCTACTATGCCAGCACGTCTTATTATGGTATTCCCAAAACACCTCAATCCATAAAGGTTTACCAGGTTACACAAAGTATGTTGCCCGGTACCGTTTATAATTCCAACCAACCTTTTTCATTCGATCCTCAACCCATAGGTGCCATAAATAATTATATACCCGATTTTATTGACTCACCAAAGGTATGGCAAGCCGGTGTACTTGATACTGTTCCTCCTCAATTGCGTATTAAACTATCTGCTGCATTTGCACAGGAGCTACTAAGCCAAAGCGGTACAGGAACATTTAACTCCAACTCTGCCTTTCAAAATTTTTTAAAGGGTATTTTAATTGCCCCCGATACCAGTAATGGATTTGGTGCAGGTATAATGTATTTTGATCTGACCACTGCTGCAATTAATGTGTATTGTAGTCAAACTTCTTCTACGGGCTCGGGGCCTATCAATGTGCAATTTCCTATTAATTCATCGGCATACGTTGCTACAGATTATTACAAGCATAACTATAATGGTACACCAATTGCCAATCTTTTAAAAACCGATTCCAGCAATAATTCAGTGCTATACATACAATCTATGGGTGGGCTTAGGGCCAAAATTACCATACCCCATTTAAAGAGCCTTGGCAATGTGCTTATCAACAAAGCTCAGTTAGAGGTAATACAAATTCATAGCGGCAGCAGTACTCCTATTATTGATTCTAACTTTTCTGCTCCTCAGGCTCTTGAATTACTTACTGACTCGCTCAATACCAATTATTCCATTGAAGATATTTCCAATGATTTTTTAACATATGGAGGAACCCGAATTAAAACGGCACCGGCAACAAATGATACCATTTGGGAATACAATGTTAATGTTTCCGACCAGATTCAATATTTATTAACCGGCAATCCAACAAATTCAACCGTTAATTATTCACAATTTTCGTCTTTATTCCTACGCACCTTTCCCAATCCTGAAATTGCAGACAGAATTGTTATAGGCGGAGGCAACTCAAGTAAGTCTAAATTAGTCTTACATTTAGTCTACACTAAACTTAAATAGACCCCATTATGTGCGGAATTGTTGGCTATATAGGTCCCCGTCAGGCATATCCTATTATTTTAAAAGGGTTGCACCGGCTCGAATATCGTGGTTATGATAGTGCCGGCGTGGCATTACTTAATGGTACTATGCGCATTTATAAAAAGGCCGGAAAGGTAAGCGAGTTAGAGGCTTTTGCAAAAGGAAAAGATATTGAGGGAACCATTGGTATTGGACACACCCGTTGGGCCACCCACGGCGCACCCAGCGACAGAAACGCACATCCACACGTTAGCCAATCGGGCAACCTGGCCCTTATTCATAATGGTATCATTGAGAATTATGCTTCTTTAAAAGAAGAACTTTTAGAACGCGGCCATACATTTACTTCGGACACTGATACAGAGATATTGGTTCATCTTATAGAGGATATACAAAACGTAGAAAAGGTAGATGTTGAGGAAGCTGTAAGAATGGCTTTAAATGAAGTGATAGGCGCTTATGCTATTGTTATTTTATCCAAAGATGATCCGGATAAGCTGATAGCTGCCCGCAAAGGCAGTCCGCTGGTTATTGGTATTGGCGAAAAAGAATTTTTTATTGCCTCAGATGCCACACCTATTATTGAACACACTAAAAATGTAGTGTATCTTAATGATGAAGAAATAGCGGTGGTTACACGTAGCGGAGAGCTAAGTATAAAAACCAACAGTAATAAAATTAATACCCCCTACATACAAGAGCTGGAATTGAAATTGGAGATGCTTGAAAAAGGCGGGTTCGAGCATTTTATGCTTAAAGAAATTTACGAACAGCCTAATTCTATACACGATAGTTTACGCGGCCGTTTAATAACCGCTGAGGGGCAAATTAAGCTTGGCGGAACCAAGGATTATGAGCAACGTTTTATTAATGCCAAATATATGACGGCTATTGCCTGCGGCACATCATGGCACGCCGCTATAGTGGGCGAATATTTAATTGAAGATCTTGCGCGTATACCTGTTGAAGTGGAATATGGCTCTGAATTCCGTTACCGACACCCGGTAATTAATACAGATGACTTGATATTAGCCATTTCACAATCAGGTGAAACGGCCGATACGTTAGCTGCCATTGAACTGGCAAAATCTAAAGGAGCACTTATTTTTGGTATTTGCAATGTGGTAGGCTCATCTATTGCCCGCGCTACCCATGCGGGTTCATTTACCCATGCCGGTCCCGAGATAGGTGTTGCATCCACCAAAGCATTTACAGCGCAGGTGGCAGTACTTACTTTGTTTGCCTTAAATATTGCGCATAAAAAAGGTACTATTTCCGAATCACGTTTTCGCCAATTAATAAATGAATTGGAAAAAATTCCTCAAAAGGTTAAAGAGGTTTTAAAAACTGATGCCGCTGTTAAAAAAATTGCCTACGAATTCAAAGATGCCCGCAATTTTCTTTACCTGGGCAGGGGCTATAATTTTCCGGTAGCACTTGAGGGGGCATTGAAACTGAAAGAAATATCGTACATACATGCTGAAGGTTATCCCGCTGCCGAAATGAAGCATGGCCCTATTGCCCTTATTGACGAAGATATGCCTGTTGTAGTATTGGCCACCAATAAAAGCGCTTATGATAAAATTGTTAGTAATATACAGGAAGTAAAAGCGCGCAAAGGTATTGTAATTGCTATCGTTACAGAAGGTGATGAAATTATTAAAGACCTTGCTGATTACGTTATTGAAGTACCTGATACAGAAGAGCCGCTTACCCCATTACTTACCGTAGTGCCACTGCAATTATTAGCTTATCATATAGCTGTAATGCGCGGCTGTAATGTAGATCAGCCCCGTAACCTTGCCAAATCTGTTACTGTAGAATAAGGTTAATTTGTTTTCCAGTAAGCATGATAGCGAATATACCTTTTGGTGCTATCTGACTTATCGTGATCTTCCATTTTAGAAAACGTGCCGGCATATTTCTTATAAAACACATCTGAAGAAATGCCCCTGCTTTCCAATAAAGTTCGGGTTTTTGCCGCTACTTTAGAGTTGGTGTAATCAAAAAGTATGGTGGCATATTGAAAATCGGCCGAATCCTGATTTTTTATATTCTGCTCATAAATATCGGCAGTTAAAAATATAGCATCGGGTATTTCCTGTGCTTGCGGATAGTGCCTCTTTATAGTTTTTAATGTGCTTATGGCTTTATTATAATCGCCATCCATTTGGTATAATTGACCCTCTCTTACAATATATGATGGCGCAAGTGTATCGTAAGGGAAATAGGTAATAAAAAAGTGATATGCTTCTATAGTATTATCTATTACTTTCTTATCCAGCTTGCCCGTTTTTTTAGCTTCATCAAGTTTCTTTTCAGCTGAGATAACATCACTTAGTGAGCCGCTGCGGCCGGGGTAGCAGCTTACTATTAACAAAAGCGATATTATTATTAAACCTAACTTATATCCTTTACTAAATTGCATTTCGCATATTTAATTTGTCGCAAATTTATGCTTAATTTTTCTTTTGAAAGCTATTTAAAAAGCTATTAAATACTTGAAGCAAATATCAGATCAAGATCTGTGAATTTTAACCCAAACATCTGGCTCAGGTTACGATTGGTGAGTGCTCCTTTATATACATATACCCCGTGCCTTAAGTTGATATCCTCCATTACAAATTTTTCAAACCCGCCAAATATAGCAGCCTCTAAAAGCAAAGGTGTTATTACATTACTAATAGCACTTGATGCAGTGCGCGGCACACGAGATGCAATATTGGGTACACAATAATGTATTACATCATATTTTTTAAATACAGGTTTTGTATGCGTGGTTACTTCAGAGGTCTCAAAACAGCCCCCCTGGTCAATGCTTACATCAATAATAACAGAACCTGCTTTCATGTTCGATACCATTTCTTCTGTAACTACTATTGGTGCACGGCCGGTTTCAGAATGGATGGCACCGATAGCAACATCTGCATCCTCTAACTTATCCATAAGTGTTGTAGGACTGATAACGGAAGTAAATACGCGGCTACCAATATTGTTTTGCAAGCGCATCAATTTGTAAATAGAGTTATCAAATACTTTTACAACGGCGCCTAATCCCAACGCTGTTCTGGCTGCAAATTGCCCTACCACACCGGCTCCTAAAATAACCACATTGGCTGGTGGCACACCTGCTATTCCACCCAATAATATGCCTTTGCCCTGGTTGAGATTGGATAAATATTCTGCAGCAATAAGTATAGACGCGTTACCTGCTATCTCGCTCATGCTACGCACAATAGGAAATGTGTTGGAATTATCTTTTATATACTCAAATGCAAGAGCAGTTATTTTTTTGTTCATCAGGTCATGCAAATACTTCTCGTTCAACATAGGTAAATGAATGGGAGAAATAATAACCTGGTTAGGGTGCATCATACTGATCTCATGAACAGCTAATGGTGCGGATTTAATTATTATATCAGCTTTAAAAACAGCGCTGGCATCATCTGCAATTTCTGCGCCCGCCTCAGAAAAATCTGTGTCAAAATACGAACTACCCTCGCCTGCACCGGTTTCCACCACTACCCGGTGGCCATTATTTATCAATACAGAAATTGATTCCGGTGTCAATGAAATTCTATTTTCCTGGAACGTCTTTTCTTTAGGTATGCCTATAAATAAACTCGACCCTTTTTTGTTCACAGCAAGTAATGATTCCTTAGTCAGTAATCCAAATCCAGGTGCTGTTTCTATCGGCTTTCTGCTTTCTTCAACCATGGTGTAGTATAGATAAAATGAGGATTAATTTTAATGGTTACAATTTACAATGTTTTTATTACACAAAAAAAATATTCATTTAAACCTATATTTTTTCAATAGCCAACTCACGTGAATCATCATTATTTACTAAAATTTTGATAGTTACCGTGCTTTTTGGCAATAATGGCTCAATTATTTCAGGCCATTCAATAAAGCAATAGTTACCACTGTTCAAGTACTCTTCAATACCAATGGAAAATGCCTCTTTAATATCTTTTAGGCGATACAAATCTATATGATAAACCGTGTTTTTGCCCTGATAGTGGTTTACTATGGCATAAGTGGGGCTGCTCATGGCATCAGCTACTCCAATTTCTTTGCATAAAGCTTTAATTAAAGTAGTTTTTCCGGCGCCCATATCACCTTGTAAGGCAAAAATGCGCACATCAGGAAACAAGGCAAGAATTTGTTTTGCGGTAGCATTTATAGTAGAGATATTGGTAATAGTAAGTTTCATTTTTTAACCCGGTCACTCACCCTTTTTACTAAAAGCTCTACACGCTCTCTTTAAATAGAGGGTAAATGGCATGAGTGTTACTGGATGAGTGATGTGCCTGTAAAATTAATATATTATAAAGTATGGTATCTTTGTGCTCTTAAAATCAGCATAACTCATGATAAAAATTCATAAAGAAGGCTATCAAACACTTACCTGGCTGGCATTAGCGTTAATTGTGTTAAACGTTATTTTCTATTTCTTAATATCATGCCATGCAGTTCTTATAATTTTAGGCGCATTATCTATCGGATTTTATCTTGCTGTAATGTCATTTTTCCGCAACCCAACCAGGGTTACACCTTTAAATGATAACCAGGCCATTGCCCCTGCAGATGGTAAAGTGGTGGTAATTGAAGAGACAGAAGAACCTGAATATTTTAAAGACAAACGCATCCAGGTATCTATATTTATGTCGCCTGCCAATGTGCATTTAAACCGCAATCCAATCAGTGGCGTAATAAAATATGCTCAATACCATAAAGGGCTGTACTTAGTGGCCTGGCACCCAAAATCATCTACCGAAAACGAGCGCAATACTATTGTCATCGGTAACAGCAAGCGCGAGGTGTTGGTAAGGCAAATTGCAGGCAAAGTGGCTCGCAAAATTGTGTGGTTCGTTAAAACGGGCGATACGGTTACGCAAGGACAAGAATTTGGTTTTATAAAATTCGGCTCGCGTGTTGATTTATTCTTTCCTATTGGCACCAAAGTAACCGCTAAAATTGGTGATATGGTTAGAGGGGGAGAATCAGTTATTGCTGAGTTTAAATAGATGCCCATCTTCATTTCTTGCCCCAAAGGGGGAAGGATGAGAACTAACCACTATAACTAAAATACTGTGAGTGGTATGGTTCATCTTTAGGGTTATGGGCAGCCGAGTAGTAAAAGCCTACAATATCTTTTTTAGCTCCCGCAGATCTGCAATCTCATACATTACGGTTTCAGTGTGTTTTGTTTTTTTAGGATTAAAAAAAACATGATCCATGCCTGCATTTTTAGCGCCTTTTATATCTGCTTCAATACTATCGCCAATAAAAATGCTGTCTAACACAGTTGCCCCGGTGGTGTGAAAGGCATATTTAAATATCTCTTTATTAGGTTTTTTACTGCCCGATAGTTCTGAAGTGATAATATGATGAAAGTATTTATCTAACCCTGAGTGATGCAGTTTTTTATGCTGTATTTCATCAAACCCGTTAGTAATAATGTGCAGGTCGTACTTTGTTTTAAGGTAAATTAATACATCGTGCGCCTCATCTATTAAAGCTGTTTTGGTAGGCAGTATGTTCAAATACACTTCAGCTAAATGCAAAGCAAGTTCTTCATTAACAATATTAAAATCTTCCAAAGTTTTTACGAAACGAATGCGGCGCAATTCATCACGGGTAATGCGGCTATGGTGAAATTCTTCCCAATAAAAATCGTTGTGAATATGATACTGCTTCTCAAAAGCTTCATAAGAAGTAACACCGGGTAACTGCAGATAGTATTTATCAAAAATATCGTGAAGGGTACTTTTAGAATTGGATTCAAAATCCCATAAAGTATGATCAAGGTCAAAGAATATATGGCGATAGGTCCTCAAATTAAATAATCGTAAAAGTTGGAATTTACCCTAAGCCAAAAGTCCATCAAGGAGATTAGGGGTGGGTATTAAATCACATCAAAGGCAGCAGCCAATGACGTTCCTAAAAACGGAAATGATATCCATATCCACTGTGGTTTAAAAAGCAGAAGAAGTACAAATGCTGCTAACGATATTAATGTGAAAAGCCAATAAATGGCGCGTGATTTCTTTGCTTCAGCCATGGTTTTTGTTTTAAGCTGGGGCAAAAATAAGGATTATTCGTAACAAATTTGAAAATTCTACTGCAGGTTGTCGGTTATTTCAAGGCCTTCGACAATAACCTGGCGCAACTCTACAGAGGAAGAGGCGATTGCTATTTTAGGACGAAGTAACTCCAAAGCCTGTTTTTGATTGTCTTTAATTTTCCTGCTTAAAAACTTGTCAATGGCATTATTAAGATATTCTTTAATTTTTTGAAGTTGCCGTTCAGAACCTGCCAAGTGGGCGGCCCCTGTTTTGCCTTTTTCTGATTCAATTAAATTTCTCATAAACGATACATCGGCACCATATTTAGTACCTCTTTCGCATTTATAGGCTCTTATAATAAAGGTTTCGTAAGGTGCTGCTTCGGTATAACTGTTGGCCATGGGTTATTTTATTTCCTGGCACAGCTCTATAAGCACGCCATTAGATGATTTGGGATGTAAGAAACATATCAGTTTATTATCAGCGCCTTTCTTAGGTTCTTCATTCAGTAAAATAAAACCTTCAGCTGCCAGCCGTTTCATTTCGGCATATATATCTTCTACTTCAAAAGCTATATGGTGCACACCTTCGCCTTTCTTTTCAATAAATTTTGCAATAGCACTATTGGCATCCAAGGCTTCCAACAACTCTATTTTTGTATCGCCTACTTTAAAAAAAGA
>Ga0302274_10004804_pt1 | contig 11651 bp, 9 predicted proteins | sample III_Bog_N2_1_FD_198755 | JGI IMG/M metagenome (GOLD analysis project Ga0302274, IMG submission 198755) | Peat permafrost microbial communities from Stordalen Mire near Abisko, Sweden - III_Bog_N2_1 | ecosystem: Environmental > Terrestrial > Soil > Wetlands > Peat | place: Sweden: Abisko...
TCTCCCGCCTCATGCACTTCCGCGCCGTCACCCTTTCGCTGGGCGGCGCTGTTGCCCCCTCCGTCACCCTCCGCCAGGTCATGCGCGATGTCTTCGTCGTCCCCGAAACCAAGCTCGCCGTCGAACTCCTGCAGGAGTTCCAGACCCGCCGCCGCCAGATCGCCGTCGTCGTCGACGAGTTCGGCTCCACCGTCGGCATCGTCACCGCCGAAGACGTCCTTGAACAGGTAGTCGGCGAGCTCGAAGACGAGTTCGACATCGCCAGCAAGGCTGCCGGCTTCAACGCCGAGGGCGTCATGGCACTCGATGGCAGCACCACCCTGCGCGACCTCGGCACCCAACTCGGCTGGACCTTCCCCCGCGAAGCTGGCGTCGAAACCCTCGCCGGCTTCCTCCTGGCCCAGCTTGGCCACTTGCCCATCGCTGGCGAAAGCGTAGCCTACGAGGGCCGCCGTTATATCGTCGAAGAAATGTCCGGCCGCCGCATCGCCCGCGTCCGCGTCGAAACCATCGCCCCAACGCAGCCACCAGCCGACCTCCAACTCAAACTCAACATCTGAGCACTTACTAACCACTAACCACTAACCACTAGCCTTTGCCCTCCATTCCCAAACCCGTTCGCCGCATCCTCATCACCCTCCCGGTCCTCTGGGTGGTGGTCTCGGTCGTCTTTCTCCTCATCCACCTCGTCCCCGGCGACCCCATAGCGCAGATGCTCGGCGAGGGCGCCACCGCTGCGGACACTTCCACTCTCCGCCACAGCCTCGGCCTGGATCTCCCCCTCCACACGCAATACCTCCATTACTGGCGCGGAGTCCTCCACGGTGACCTCGGACAGTCTCTCCGCCTCCACGATTCCGTCACCCACCTCGTTCTCCAGCGTTACCCCTACACCCTCGCGCTCACGCTCGCCGCACTGTTCATGGGCATCGCCGCCTCCATCCCCGCCGGCATCTACTCCGCCCTCTACCGCGGACGCTGGCCCGATCGCATCCTCGGCGTTGCCTCGCTCGGCGGCCTCTCGTTCCCCAACTTCGCCCTCGGCCCCATCCTCATCCTCATCTTCTCCATCAAGCTCGGATGGCTCCCGGTCTCTGGAGCGGGCACCGGCCCTATCCTCAGCCCGCAATTCTTCCTCTACCTGATCCTCCCCGCCGTCACCCTCGGCATGGGCCTCGCCGGAATCCTCACCCGCATGGTCCGAACCGCCATGCTCGAAGAGCTAGGCCAGGACTACATCCGCACCGCCCGCGCCAAGGGCCTTCCCGAGCGCACCGTCGTCTTCCGCCACGCACTCGCCAACGCGCTTATCCCCGTGCTCACCATCGTCGGGCTGCAGTTCGGTAGCCTGCTCTCCGGCGCCATCGTCACCGAGACGGTCTTCTCGTGGCCCGGCATCGGCCGCCTCACGCTTTCCGCCATCTCCAACCGCGATTATGCTCTGGTACAGGGATGCATCCTCGCCGTCGGCCTAACCTACGTCGCCGTCAACCTCCTCACCGACGTTGCCTACACCGTAGCCAACCCCCGCATCCGCGCCTGAACCAAATGTGGGATTCTTGTTTGTCATTCCCGCAGGGAATCTGCTTTTTCCTTTGCTCCTGACCTTTTGCTTTGCTCCTGAGCCTTTGTCTTTGCTCCTGACCTTTTATCTTTGCTCCTGACCTTTTGCTTTGCTCCTGAGATAGGTCCGGGCTTCAGCCCGGACATTCAAGGACCTGGAAATTTAGGGGCTTCAGCCCCTGGGACACGCTTCTCCTCCTAGACAGGAGATATATTCCAATTCACGACCAACATTTGGAGCCCGCTTCATGACCTCGCCGTACCTTCGGACGATCCTCGTCGCCCCTTTCTTCCTCTGCCTCTCCGTCTCCGCGCAAACTGCCCCTACCGTCACCCTCGCCGCCTCCACCACCCACACCTTCCACGACCCCACCCACCATCTCTCCTTCGACTACCCCGCCAACTGGACCTTCGCCCACACCGACGGCGAGATCAGCACCTTCCATCTCGACGCCCGCTCCGCCCCGCATAACGCCCGCCTCCGCGCCGTAGTCGCCATGCCCGAGAATCCGTTCCCCGCCTCCACCTTCTCCGGAGCCTACGTCTACTTCAGCGTCACCCCGCACACGTCCGCCGCCTCCTGCGAACAGCAGGCCCGCACCACCAACATCGTCAAGAACATCCCCCAGACCAAGCCCGGTAACAAAACCCAGATCGCCGGCATCCCCTTCACCCACGGTCACGACGAGGTCAGGGACATCTGCCTCACCCAGCACGACGAAATCTACACCACCCGCCGCGCGGGCGCCTGCTACCGCTTCGACCTCGCAATCAACAACTTCTGCGGTGGCGAAGTCTCTGGCGTGAAAGACATCACCCCCGCCGAACTCGACACCGTCCGCACCCGCCTCACCTCCATCCTCACCACCATCCGCTTCGATCCCAGATAGCTCCTCGCGCGCCCCAGACTGTCGTCATCCTGAACGCAGTCAAGCACCCCTGTATTGCGTTCGCTTGTTTCTTTGCTTGTCATTCCCGAAGGGAATCTGCTGTGTTTACAGCCTTTGCCCATCAAACCAACTTCAACTCCCGTAGCGTCGCCCCCACCGCACTCAAATTCTCCGGCCGCATAGCCGCATGGCTCGTAGACAGCACCAACCCGCTCCCGCCGGCCTTGAACACGGCCTGAACGCAATCCCGCACGCTTTCCGGAGTGCTGTTCTTATCTTGAACATCAATGCCGAGCCCCGCACAAATCCGCGTGTTCGATCCCGCCACCCCATCCACCGCACGCTTCGTCTCCCGAAAGACGTAGTCGCTGGAGAACCGCTGAAACGGTCCGCGCGGAGTTCCGTTGATCGGCTGCTCTCCGAGTTGCGATTGATACTCAGCCACGGGGCGCCCGATAATCTCGCCATACGACTTCTCCTTCAAGTCCATCACGCTATATTCGAAATCAAGCATCTGCTGCTTGCTCAAATCCCCGAAGACATTCTGCGTCAGGCTGTCCACAAACGAAGTCATGCGTTCGCCGGCAGGATTGTCATAAAGCGCAGGCTTCAGAAAATCGGCATACTCCGTGTAAGGCTGGTAATCCTGCTCAGCTCGGTAGATCGGGTTGAACGAAATGTTCTGCCAGATGTGATAGCCCACCGGAATCCCGGGCCGGATTGCCTTCGCCTTCGCGGAAAACTCTCGCTGCATCTCGCGCATGCTGTCCGACCAGAACGTTTGCCACACTATCAACTCGGGATGGCGCAGCAGGATCCGCCAGAACTCAACGTAGTATCCATCCAGCGGACGTTTCCCCGCGCGTCCGGCCCGGATGTATGGCTCCAGCGCCAGGAACGCCCGCTTGACCCGCTCAAAATCAATACCTTCCTTCGCCGCCTTGGCCGCACAATACTCGCAGAAGCAGGAAGTGTGCCCCGGATCGCTCTTTGCGCCATGGTGCCACGCCCCCAGCGCGTTGCTCATCGGCCCCTGCCGTTCCGATCCCCGCTGCAAGCCGTCAACGTCATAGGATTTGATGAAGTCCTCGACCTGCGCCGCAATCAGGTTACGGAAGTAGGGATTGTTCAGGCACGGCCCCCCCGGATGCCCTATCGTTCGCCGTCCGTAGAGATCGACCTCATACAGCTCGTCCATGCCTTTGATCTCCGGACGCGCGCGATTGTCCTCCTCCATCCAGGGAATAATCTTTACCCCACGTTTCTTCGTCTCTGCGGTGATCTTCTCCATCGCGTCCGGAAGGTTGAAGTCGCCGGCACTCAGGGCCTGCGGTTGCATCTTGATGTCGCGATAGTATTGCGGATGCGCTGTGGCGAAGTTGCCAACTGGATTGCTGGCCTTGTCCAATCCAGCCCACGACGCCTCGAAAGGATTGCCGTGCAGCATCAGCGTGTTCACACTGGCGCGGGTCTGCACGTCGTCCAGAAACTTCGTGATGCCGTACTGCAGAAGATACGTCACCTCGACCTGAAACCCGATCATCGGGTTCGCTCTCGCCGCCGCACCCTGAGCTTGAGCTTCGGTGATACCGGCGAGGCCGGTGGTAATCGCGGTTGCCGTCAAAGAGGCCGCTTTGACAAAGTCTCTGCGTGAGATGGATCCGTCGTCATTCATGCCCGCCATTATAAAGACCGAAATATCACGCGTGCGCCGGCGGGGTGCGGTCGCTCGTCTAGGGGCCCTGTTCATGCCGGTTTTACCGCCATGGGTGCGGTCGCTTCCACTTCCATTTGAAGAGAACCGTACCCACTTCTCCACATGAACCCCTTGACACCCAGCGTATAATGGGACAACGCTAAAAATAGCGCCCAGCGTCGTGTCCAAGTCACCTCCGGACCGGACCTGGATCCAGTCATAGCTCAGGGTGATATGCGTGAAAAAGACAAACAATATTGGCTGTTCCGAAGGCAGTAGCCGCCTCACTTCCCAAGGCGTCTTTATTTCCAAATTTCAGCCAGCCAGGAACGCTCGTCCTGTTCCGCAGCCATTCCAGCAGAGGGTTAACTCCCTCGATAATCCCCGTACCCAACTCCAATGTTGTCTAGACTTTGACCAGAATGATAGAAGATCGCAATCTCGGCAATTCGTCCGATTAAACCGAATTTGTCTTGTCTCCGCTGTATCATCCGTACCAACGCGAGGAAACATTTATGCCACGCATCTCACGCCTCAACCGTAGCGAAGTGGGACCGTCATCCGTCGCCATCTACGACCGCACCCTGCGCGACCGCGGCAACGTCCCCAACATGTTCCGTACCATGGCCCACCGGCCAGAAATATTCGAGACCATCATCGCCCACATGGACGCCGTCCTGAACACTGGAACGCTGCCTAAGGCCCTCAAGGAACTGGTCATTGTTCGCACGTCACAATGCAACCGCACGCCCTACTGCCTGGCCTCGCACACTGCCATCTGCAAGCGCCTCGGCTGGACCGACGTGCAACTCGAAGCGCTGAAGGATGCTGCCCCCAGCCAGGCCTTCACCGACGCCGAAAAAGTCGCCATCCACCTCGCCGAGGTCATGACTCTCTATCCGCACGGCTACACCGAGTCCGACTTCCAGCGCCTCCGCAGCTTCTACTCCGAAGGCGAAGTGGTCGAGCTGATGGCCGCCATCGGCCTCTTCAACTACTTCAACCGCTTCAACGACATCCTCGAAATGGAACCCACCCAACCCGCCTCCGCCAAAGAACTAGCCGAAGCCGGAATCGAGGTCTCCGTCGCCCAATAACCCTTGAATTGTCATTCTGAGCCGAAGGCGAAGAATCCCCGTATTTGTGCTGCCCCGGACGATTAGGGATACAGCTTCGCGGGCCGAATCACCGGTTCTGGCTCGCCGGCCGCCACCATCAGCTTCTTCAGCTTCGCCTGCAACTCATCCGCCTGCTTGCGAAACTCCTTCCGCCCCGCAAGATTCACCTGCTCGTACGGATCGTTGCGCTGGTCGTACATCTGGTATTCCTGATAAACCGGCGCGGCCATCTGGTTCGTAGTTCCCGTAATCTCGGCAACGCAATACGTCCAGTCCCGCGTCCGAATCGCGCGTCCGGTCATCGACTCGCTGATCTGGATCAGATGTTCATTCGGCCAGCTCGCACGCGCCTTTTCATCGCGCAACAAAGGCATCAAGCTCGTGCCCTTCATCGTCTCCGGAGCCGCAATGCCCGCAGCCTCCAGCAAAGTCGGCGCAATGTCGATGATGCCAACCATCTGCGAGATCTGCTGCGTGCCCTCGAAGCCCGGCCCATGAATCAGCAGCGGAATCCGGCTCGAAGCATTATGCACGCTGCGCTTGTACTCCTGGTTCCGCGTCATGAAGTGGCAACCATGATCGCTGAGGAAAACGAAGATGGTGTTGTCCGCCAGCTTCTCCTCGTCGAGAATCTTGCGCACGCGCCCGACCGATGCATCGATTGCCGCGCAGGCGCCGTAGTAATCCGGAAGCTCTTGCTGCCAGTTTCCCGGCAGATTGCGCAAGTCCGGCGGAACGTGTGAGTTCATGAACCGGTCCGTCGAACCCTTCGGCCCGATAATGCGGTTGTCCCAGTCGTTCTGCTGGTGCGGCTCCAACTGCGAGAGGAACAGGAAGAAAGGCTTGTCATGTTTCTGCCGCAGAAACCGCTCCGCCCGGTCGGTAATAAAGTCCACGCGGTATTCGTCCTTGTACGTAATCTCCGTGCCGTTACCGTCGTAGATCGTCCCTTCGTACGGATGCGTCGTATGCTCCAGCGCGTTTGCGGCCTCCCACAGGTCCAAGAATCCGCCGCGCCACTCCGGCTTTACAAACCCAACACCTCCGCCGTCAGCCTCGGTATTGGGCGCAAGATGCCACTTGCCGATCAAGTTGGTGCTGTAACCCGCCTTATGCAGCTCCGTCGCCAGCGTCGGCAACGCCTGGTTCATTCCAATGCCGTTGTGCCAGACGCCTGTGCCGGTCGCGTACATGCCAGTCAGCATCACCGAACGCGCCGGCGCGCATACTGGCTGGTTCGTCACCGCGTAATTGAAGTTCTTGCCATTTGCCGCCAGCGTATCCAGGTTCGGCGTCTGCGTGGAACCGTTCAGTCCGTTCGCGCCCAGAAAGTCCCAGCGAAACTGGTCGGACATATAAAGGATGATGTTTGGCTTTGGCGGAACTGGCTTCGTCGCTTCGACAGCCGCTGCGGTCTTGCCCTTCTTCGCCTTCGATGGAGGCGCTGCTTCCGCCATTGCGGCGCCCAGTCCCAGCGCCGCGCCCGTTGCAACGCTGTTCATCAGGAACCTTCGCCGGTCCACGTTCTTCGTCTGCTCTTCTTCGCTCACACGCATCCCCCGAGACGCGCCCACAGACGCGCTTCGGCCTTAAGGGTACAGCAGGACGGCGAAGTTATACGAGGTGAACGGGCCTGGCTCAGTGCTGGCGCAGGCCCCCACCGCGGCCTCGTGGTATCGGCCCGAGGTCAGCCGGGTCGTGAGCTGGTCTGGAAGCTGGTTGAGGCTGTCGGAGGTGAAGCGCATGATGAACCACGGCTTGCGCGTCCCGACGTATCCAGTCGACTTCGCGCAGGTTTCGCGCGCCGCGGATGCGGTCTCGGGATCGCGCGTGAGCGAAACCGCCCCCAAGCTCGTGACCAGGGACGCAATCGCCGACTCCTGTTCTCTCAGGCTTACCGACCGAACCGTCTTTGCGAAGTCCTCGACTGCATACAACTCGCCGTTGCGGGCGATCACGCTGACGCCGGCCGAGTCGATCGATGGGTCAAGAAGGTTCTCCCGGTGGTGCTCGGAGTGCATCCACAGGTCGTGTATCTGCACTGCGTTGGGAGCTTCAGCGACGTTTTCGGATATCTCGCTGAACGCCACTCCGGCATTCGCTCCGCGATTGGTCAGCTCGGGTTCGCCAGGAAACTGGTGTGAGATCGATCCGTGCGCAGCCATCTCGCGCGCATGTGCTGCAGCCGCGCGGGCGAGTTCCGGGTCGCGATGCAACTGCTGCAGACCGCGCGCTAGGCGCTCCTGGTTGGCGGCGGAGAGCAGGTATTGTTCAGCGATGGTGGCGGAATCTGCCGAGACATTGGTTCGCTGCGCAACGGCAAATGGAATGCACACGGCGGTTGTCAACGCCAGTAAAACAGTCCCGGAGGTACAAAACGGAGTCATGCGCGAACGGTCCTCACGCACTATTAAACCCGGGAAATGGTATTTGGATGCTGCTATTTAGCCGGTCGCGCCTGTCACTTTTGTTGTATTGGCGAGCATGCCAGGCGGTCACGGACGGCCTCATACGTGCGCCGGATGCCCTGCTCAAGACTCATGCTGTGCTCCCAGCCCAGCCGATGCAGGCGCTCCACATCCAGCAGCTTCCTGGGTGTGCCGTCGGGCTTCGTGGCGTCGAAGACCAGGGTTCCGCGGAAGTCGAGCACCCGGGCGACGGTCTCAGCGAGTTCGCGGATGGTGACGTCTTCGCCGGTGCCTATATTGATGAGTGGTGGCGCGTCCTGGACCAGCAGGGAACTGAAGCGCTCCTCGTCGAGGTTCATCAGGAAGCAGCAAGCCTGGGCCAGGTCGTCGGAGTAGAGCAGTTCCCGCCGTGGAGTTCCGGTGCCCCAGACAACAATCTCGCTCGCACCCGAAGCCTTGGCCTCCGCCGTCTTGCGTATGAGCGCGGGAAGCACGTGCGAGCTGGCCAGGTCGAAGTTGTCGCCGGGGCCGTATAGGTTCGTCGGCATCGCGGCCAGGTAGCGCGTGCCATACTGGCGGTTGTAGCTCCAGCACATCTCGATGCCCGCGATCTTGGCGATGGCATAAGGCCGGTTGGTTGGCTCCAGCGGCCCGGTAAGCAGATATTCTTCTTTGATCGGCTGTGGGCAGAGCTTGGGGTAGATGCAGGATGAGCCAAGGAAGAGCAGGCGCTTCACACCGGCGTTGCGGCTGGATTCAATGACGTTCGTCTGAATGATCAGGTTGTCGCGGATGAAGTCGGCTGGGTAGTTGTTATTGGCAAGAATGCCGCCTACCTTGGCCGCGGCCAGGAAGACGTAATCGGGTCTCTCGTCGGAAAAGAACGCGTCGACGGCGACCTCGTCGCACAGATCCAGTTCCTCATGCGTTCGCGTGAGGATATTGCGATAGCCCCGGCGCAAGATGTCCCGAAGGATCGCAGAGCCGACGAGCCCGCGATGGCCTGCGATATAGATGCGGCTATAGAGATCCATGAAGCCACCTGGCTCCGAGCCGCTCGAACTAGAGTGCGTTGACATCGATCAGGTCTCGCGAACGTTGTATGCGTTGTAGCCATGCCGAAGCACCAGCGCATCGCGCTGGGCGGCATTCAGATCGGACTCGACCATCTCCCGAACAAGTTCTTCGAAGCTGATGCGCGGTACCCAGCCGAGTTCGCGCCGGGCTTTGCTGGCATCGCCCAGCAATGTCTCCACCTCGGCGGGACGGAAGTAGCGCGGGTCAACAGCCACCACGACCTTTCCGGATTTATCGACTGCCTTTTCGTCGACGCCCGTACCTTGCCATGTCAGGTCGAGGTCGAGCAATTTAGCGCAGCGCTGAACGAAGTCGCGCACGCTATGCTGTTCTCCCGTTGCGATGACGTAGTCCTGAGGCTTTTCCTGCTGCAGCATCAACCACTGCATCTCGATGTAATCGCGAGCGTGGCCCCAGTCGCGCTTGGCGTCGAGGTTGCCGAGATAAAGTTCGTCTTGCAGGCCCACCTTGATGCGGGCCAGGCCGCGGGTGATCTTGCGGGTGACGAAGGTCTCGCCACGCATCGGGGATTCATGGTTGAAGAGGATCCCGTTGCAGGCAAACATGCCGTAGGCCTCGCGATAGTTGACGACGATCCAATAGCCATAGAGCTTGGCGACACCGTACGGAGAACGCGGATAGAACGGCGTGGTCTCCTTCTGCGGCGTTTCCCGCACCAGGCCAAACAGCTCGGAAGTGCTGGCCTGGTAGAACTTTGTCTTCTTCTCCAGGCCGAGGATGCGAATTGCTTCCAATAACCGCAACACGCCGAGAGCGTCCGAGTTGGCCGTGTATTCCGGCTCCTCGAATGAGACTTGAACATGGGATTGGGCGGCCAGATTGTAGATTTCGTCGGGCTGGACCTTCTGCACAATGTGGATCAGCGACGACGAGTCGGTCATATCGCCGTAGTGCAGGATGAACTGGCGCGATGGGAGGTGCGGGTCTTCGTAGAGCTTGTCGATACGCGCAGTATTGAAGAGCGACGAGCGGCGCTTGATCCCATGCACCTCGTACCCCTTTGCCAGCAGGAATTCGGCAAGGTATGCACCGTCCTGCCCGGTAACTCCAGTGATCAGCGCTTTCTTCAAATGTCCTTATCCTTTGATATTCAGCGCGGCGTTTGCTCGGTTGCGGGCTGGCAGACTTCCCGCGTGGTGCTCACCCCACGGGTCTCACCGCCGCCGCGGTTCACGACTATGGTACTTGACTCGCGGACGTTGCGGGAAGAGGCAAGACATTGCTTGGGCGACCGTGCCTGCCGCCGATCCGCAAGTGGAGGCTCTACGAGTGTCCAGCCAACTCGAGAAGATCAAGCTCAAACTGATCGAGGACCTGCTGCTTTCCCAAGTGTGCTACAGCATACTCGCGCGCTGCACGGCCAAGGTGCAGGCGCAAGTCTTCGTCTTCGACCAGAAGCAAAACTGCGGCGCGCAGTGCGGCATCATCCTCAGCCGGAATCGCCAGGCCGCGGTCCTCCACTACCTGGGCCACCTGGGTGCCTGGGTGCGCCGTGGCGATAACTGGGCGTCCGCTTGCGAGCATCGCGCTCAGCCGGGAAGGCATCACCAGATCGGCTGCACTGGCTCGCTGCGGAAGCAGGTGGATGTCGGCCGAGTTCAACAGGTCATTGAGCCGCTCGAGGGGCTGCAGCGGTAGCAAGGTAACGTTTGGATGGCCGGACACCAGAGCCTCGAGACGCGACCGGAAGGCACCGTCTCCGCAGAACACGAAGTGAACCCGCGAGTCCGCAACGAAAGAGTGAGCCAGTGGAGCGAGCAATTCGAGTCCCTGTTTGGCGCCCATGTTGCCCGAGTAAAGCAGGATGATCTTGTCTTCGATGCCAGGTATGCGCGACGCAAGCTCGCGGCGGAACGAGTTGGAACGGTTGGCGACCGGATCAAGCGGGTAAATCGTGTCGACATCAACCCAGTTGGGAAAGAGAACAACATGGCCGGCCGGTATTCCTTTTGCCAGCGCGCGATCCACCATCCGGGAAGAGATTCCAGATACCCGGTCAAACGCAAAGGTGAAGAACTTCTCGATGCGCAGTGCCCCGTCGTGGACCGGACCCTGAGCCGGAAGCAGGCCGAGTTCAAACGCCGCATCGACTTCGAAGTCCTGCACATGCAGCCAGCAGGCCGCGCCGGCGCTCTTCCCGATGAACAGAGTCAGGGGTGCACAGAAGAAGGTGGGCTCGACTGTGAACACCACATCCGGATGCCAGAACATCTCGCGCACCATCACGGGAAGGCTGCCCAGCATGAAAGAGACAAGATGCACGATCCGTTTGATGCCGGTCGGCTTTTCCGGAACATAGAGTGGCGTACGATGAACCAGCGGTTGGCCCGGCGCTCTCTCGGTGCGATACCAGGTGCCGCGATAATCTTCGCGGATGCGCCATGCTGGATAGTAGGGCGGAGCCGTGACTACGTGAACCTCGTGGCCACGTTCAGCAAGCCAGACCGCCATTTCGCCGGTGTACTTGCCAATCCCCGTCAGTTCAGGGGCATAGTTGAGTCCGTAGATCAGAATTCGCAAACGTGCCTTTCATAGGCGGCAGCGCCGCGTATCAACTCCATATGATAAACAGGGATGGTGTCAATAAGCATGTTACCTGCGCGAGGCCGCTTCCTGCTGATAAACCGTATCGGGCAACAGCCGCTTGCGGTGTTCGGGGCGCTGCTGCTCGCGGCCTTCGTGCTGTGCGCTGTGCTTGCACCATGGCTTGCGCCGCAGGATCCCGCGCAGCTCGACCTCGGCGGCCGACTCCTGGCTCCGGGTCATAGCCATTGGTTCGGCACTGACGCGCTAGGCCGCGACATCCTCTCGCGCACGCTCTACGGTGCTCGGATCTCGCTGGTGGTTGCGATCTCCGTGGTGTCACTCTCGCTCGGGG
>Ga0302274_10004805_pt1 | contig 11651 bp, 13 predicted proteins | sample III_Bog_N2_1_FD_198755 | JGI IMG/M metagenome (GOLD analysis project Ga0302274, IMG submission 198755) | Peat permafrost microbial communities from Stordalen Mire near Abisko, Sweden - III_Bog_N2_1 | ecosystem: Environmental > Terrestrial > Soil > Wetlands > Peat | place: Sweden: Abisko...
GGGCCCAAACCTCAACTTCGATGTTGAATTTCAGTAGTTTTCTTCTGATGTTGGAAATTATTCTAACTCGGAAAACAGCGACCAAACGCAAGCAGCCACTTGGGATTTCCATTGAGTTTGATCCGGCGCGTTAGCAGCGCCCAAACGAGATTTTTTTCCCGCGCCAAAAACCCCAGCCAGGTAGCCGAATCGGCCGTGACTCGCAAATTCGGCCGGCCGTGCAAACCTTCCGTGACGGAAATGGTGCCTGCGTGGATGACAATCGTCGCCTGTGCCGATTGGCTGCCGGTGAACGTAAAATGATACGTTGCCTCCAGATCTCCCGCCGCGAGCCGCTGAAAGGAGACAGGCACTCCTTGCAGAAAAGATTTGATGTTCCGCGAACGCAACGAGTTGCGCACATGGCGCAGAACCTTGTGGGGAAAACGCTTCCGCGCGTGCGTCTCCGCATCCGAACCGGGAATCACGTACAGCGCCTCTTCCTTCGCCTGCAAAGGACGAACGAATTCATCCATAAACTCCTTTTTCGAGGAGCGATACGCGCCAATGACATCCTCGCCCGCCGGACACACCGCCATGCAATAGGCCGCCTTGTAATTCGGACCAAAGGCGAGGCTTTGCCAGGTCGAGACTGTTTCCGATTCTTTTACCCGACGTCGGTAATCTTTGCCGTTCCGGCTATCGGCGACGGTCTCCACCCAATTGGAAAACCCGCCCATGAACTCATGATAATTGTGCGTGTAACACGCGGAGAAGTTGAACGCGCCGTCCGCGCCAATCGCGCCGACGGGGCACGCCGCCACGCAAAGTTTGCAGGTCAGGCACGGATTAAAATCCAGCGGCTGCGCGTACTCGCTCACTTCCGCCGCCAGCAATACCGTGCCGAGCACGACGAAATTGCCAAAGCGCGGATGAATGACATTCCGATGTATGCCCATGCGCCCCATTCCCGCCGCCACCGCCACCGGTTTATGCGATACCACCCACATTCGCCCTGTCATCCAGCGGTCCGCTTCCATTGGAAATCCCGATGGCGGATTGAGCGCGCGAACGCCAGCCCGTTCCAAAGCTGCCACAATTCGGCGCGCGACCTCGTTGGTCTCATCCGTCTGGTGATGAAATTCAACGTTTGCCACGGACCGGGCAACACTGCGGACGTTGTCGCGATTCATCCGCAAAACAATGCTGATCAACGTCCGTGTGCGCGGGAATGCCTTTTCAATGTGCGGACGTTCGCCGGCGAGAGCCGGTTGCTCCAAATCGACGAAACCGGCATCGTCCGCACCGGCATCCAGACACAGTTGCCGCAGCCAAGCGGCATCAAGCATCTTGTTATTATTAGGATATAGTACGGTTGCCTGATTCACAATGTGCATATACACAGCTTGATCTGAATTTTTGTAAGAGAATCTATTCGATTGAATTTAGTTGTTCACGGCTAGGGCGGCGCGCTCCAAGTCCTGAAGGATTTGGGTCCAGCGTTTCGCGCCCAGAGTCTTGACAATATTTTGTTGAGCCACGCGCCAGTCGGGAATGAATTTTTCCAGCGCCGAATGCCCCTTGGGTGTCAGCGCCAGCGAAACCTTGTTTCCCCTGCCTTGGCCAGTCGCTCTCACCAATCCATCGCGTTTCAAGGGGCCAAGATTGCGGACCAGCGTCGTTCGATCCATGCCGAGCCAGTCGCTCAAATCTGCCATGCTGGCTTCCTGTTTGGCGGCCAACGCTGCAAGAATGGGCGTCTGGGTGGGCAGCAACCCGTGATGATTTAACGCGGAGACAAAGTACTGCGAGAACGCGCGCGAAACCCAACGCAGGTTGAAACACACGCAGTTTTCCATCGAATCCAAACTCAGTTCCTTTGTCACAATAGTGTGTATATGCACTATTGGCCGCAATTTGTCAAATAATTTATAGGCCGGGAAAGGAACTTTTAGTTCGTTCGTAAGTAAATTCAGTGCGGCAATAAATTGGCCCCTTTTTCCTCGACGTAATGTACTTGAGGAATGCTGCGCTTGCCGATGATTAAAATCGCGAAACCAAGCCAGGAAGTGACCGCCAGGACGAGAGCCACGGGCATCATGGTGCGCGAGTCAAAAATGCCGACACTCGCGGATGCGACGCCGGAAACGCCGATCTGCAAAAAGCCGAGCATGGCGGAAGCGCTGCCGATATTACGGTCAAACGGCACCAGCGCAAGGGCAGCCGCATTCGGGTAGTGTCTTAATTTGATTTAGGTTTTTTGGCAATGAGTCTCCGAAATTCCAGAAACAGGTTTTTCAAATCAGCAATGTGGCGTCTGTTTTCAGCCTGCAATCGCTTGTTCTCTTTAAGCAGCTTTTTATAGCTATCAATTAACTCCTTGATCTCTGGGTCAATCATTTCAGTGTTTTTTCTTTCCATCCGCCACGATACTGACGCGCACGGCGGTCATGGCAGATTCAACTGGTGGCACTTCCAGCACGGTCACAAACCTCTCTCCCTGGTCGTCTGGGCCGTCGCGGTGCGACCATCCATAAGCTCGCTTGGCTTTCGGGTGGCCGTTTAAATCAAATACTTCCACCTCGCCTTTCCAGACGGTCTGGCCCTGAAAGATTTCATGGACCGGCACGGTTTCACGCCAAACCGCTCCGCAGTTATGCAACTGAGAAACGGTGACTTGAACCCGTGCAATGTAATCTTGTTTGCTCAATTATTGACTTTCCAGACTTTATATGAAAAATAAAAAATTCACTCTGGCCTCGGCAAAGGGAAAGAATCTGATGGCTTTATGTTTGCTTGCTCAAGTGCATTGCGATACATCCCTTCGGCGCGAGTTCTCACAAGCTTACCGTGCTTGGAAGTCTCGGCCAGTACCGCCGCATCTGATGCCCCGGATTGCATTGCCTTGAAATAGATCACATCACTCTGGAGTAATGACATTTCAGCCTGAAGTGTGCAAAGATGCCACAGAACAACTCTTGCATATTGTTCAGCGTCTGGTTTAGATGACTTCACATTTTCATTCATATTTAATTATTCGCCACAGCGTTCAACGAGTTCCGCAACCGTCCATTGGCTCTTTTCGATTCCAGCTTCCATCGCCGGGGTGCAACGAATCGCGCCATGAATCTTGCAGAAATTGTAATACGCGAAATTAAGCGCAACCGCAGCTTCAAAATTCTCAATCTTTTTGCTGAAAGCGTTCGTGAGGCGGGTTAATCGGCGGCAGTGCATGCGGAGCGTATGATTCTGCTTTTCAATATGGCTGGTAGAAATCCGGTCAATCTGCGGCATGCCGCTCACCACCGTCTTTTCGACTGAAATAACTTCCGCAGGGCTATACCGAACGGCTGCCGCATTACCGAGCGGGGTGACAGCGTAGGTTTTTACCACCTGCCCATAATCCACTTCCGAACCAAAAGCCCGTTCCGTGGCATCCCGATAGCTCGCCAGCGAGTCAGAACTGATTTGGACGCGGTTGGTCAGGCGTTCTGCCAAGTCGCTCATAAACGCCTTGGCATGGTAAGAATCGCGCTTGCCAACGATGTATGAAGGAATCAGCTTGGAATCGGAATCCAGCGCGATAAACGTCCAGACATCGCCGAAGGCACCAGCTTTGCCAGCATTCTTCTGTTTGGCACCGACAAAGCCCCAAATCTCGTCAACTTGGATTTGCTTGCAGGGGAGGTTCCGCATCTTTTCATCCATGATCGCCTTGCAGGCTGTTCCCACCCGGACGGCCAGACTCATGATCGTATTGCGGTTGACGCCCGTAATGCGCTCAATTGAACGGATGCTGCTGCCCTCGGCCAGCATGGAAATCACAGTCACTTTCTTTTCGGTTTTTAGGATGTTTGCCATATCGTTTTCTTTGTTGACATTAATGTATACAAAAAGTAATGTGGTGTCAACATATTTGTATACAATAATTATGAAAAAGAAATTGGGCCGCCCAAAGGTTGGTGTCAAAAACGCCAAAGGGGAGGTGTTTTCCGTCAGGGTGACACCGCTGGAAGCAAAAGCGATTAACGAGGCAATACGCCAGACCGGAATAGGCAAGCCGGACTGGTTGCGGAAAGCGTTGCTATCTGCTTCGGGATTTGATAAAACAGCCTCATAAATCAATGGATGCGGCGAGCCTCGGACTCGCAATCCGCGATTGTAAGGAACGCGGGTTTAACCGGTTAACTTACGCACCCACAATAATGAATATTTCGCACACATTTTAAGGATGTCAAATGGAAGAAACACCACCACCAGCACCACCGCAACCTAATGATGAAGCCAATCAGAAATTGGGGGTATCAAGCGAAGAAACACCACCACCAGCACCACCGCAACCAAAAACGGAAGAATGTAATCCAAGCAAACCCTCCGAACTGTATCTTTGGTGGAAGGTGTGGTGGCCTCGCGGCAAAACAGCTTGGCTGCTTTTTGGTGAGATGGTGACACTTCTGTGGGCTGTTGCTTTGTGGGATTCATATCGCCCTAAAATTACCATTTCTCCGGGAGGGACATTCGACTCGAAATCCCCTTTCAAAACAATTTTTATCGTTCAAAACCAAGGGTCTTTGCCCATTGCAAATATTACATACCGCTCGCAGTTGACGATGATTCCGGCGCCCGGATCCACCAACGAGGTGACCCGCACAGAGCAAAATGTTTCTGTCATTTCTCAAATGAAATCCTTGGAATCGTATGCTCTTAGCATCAACTATTCCCAAATTAAAATTAAAGACCATAATTCGCCTCCGCCGACCAATCAAGGGGCTCCACAGATTGCGATGCAAGTCGCGGGACTCCTTCTCTCCTTTGACGTTAGCTATGAGCCTAAATTTTTCGGAAAAAGGACGGACACACTCTTTTTCGTCGGCGCGCAGGACGTGGATGGAAATTGGCAATGGTTTCCATCCGCTCATAATAGTATCACTGACCAAACTATAGACACCAATCTGATTCCACAAATACAGCCGATTCCCGTGACCGTTGCAACCCCTACCAATGGCGGTACTCAGGTTCATACCAATTAAGGTAAACCCAACGGATAATGATGTAAAGGCTTGATTTCTAATAATGCGTCAATATGGCTCAGTTTTGGGGTGAGTTTTCAAATTAAGACACTGCCCGCATTCGGATAGGCCAGTCCCAGGCTTGATAGCGCAATGAAAAGCAGCACCAGCGTGGCCGGCAATCCGAACCAGCCGCAAAAGGTCCCCACAAAAAGCAACAACGCCACCGGGCATTCCACCAACAAGGTGGCGCGAAAAATCTGTTCACTCGAAAACTGGCTCAGGAGCAGGACGTTGATCTGGTTGCTGCCGATGAAACCGGTGGCAAGTCCGGCAAAAATGGCGCCGAATTTCTGCACGCTGACGTGAAACACATCCAGGAAAATGATGGGTGAACTCGCCACATAAACGAGGAGACCGGAGAAAGCGAAGGCACCAGAGAGGGAATAAGTCAGGAATTGAGGCTCCTTGAGCACAAAGAAGTAATTCCGCAGAATGGGGCTCAACCGGAGGGAAACGGTACTATCGGGCTGATGTCCTTGGGGCAACCGCCACCAACAAACAGCCAGCATCAGGATGACGAAGGCGGCCAGAACGATGAAGACCCATTGCCAGCCCAGATGGACCGCAACAGAAACCCCGACGCTGGGAGCGAACAGCGGTGAGACACTAAGAATTAAAATCAGCAGCGAGATGATCTTGGCGGTTTCGTGTGCGGGAAAAAAATCCCGGACCATGGCCATCGCCGCGACCTGTGCCGCGCAGCCGCCAAGCGCCTGTACAAAACGCATGGCAATAAGCCATTCCACGGTGCGCGAACACAGGCACAGCAGCGACGCGGCGACGAACAGAATCAATCCGGCGTACAAAGGCAATTTGCGGCCGAAACGGTCAAGCAGCGGACCATAAAAAAGTTGGCCGGCGGCTAGGCCGGCAAAATAACTGGCAATGGACAGGGAAATCCGGGCGGTGGAAGTGTGCAGCGCCGTGGCAATTTCCGGAAATGCCGGCAAATACATATCAATGGCGAACGGGCTGATGGTTGAAAGCGCGCCTAAGATGATAATGATTAAATACGGGTTTCTGGATTGGGACATAAAGTGAGGTCCAATTTAATGCGCGGAGTTTGGGGATTGATCAGAGATAGTGTGTCAGAATTATCGCCCCTCCGCCGGAGGCGGACAGGGCGAGAGTCATTTTTGCCACAGCGACATGAAAGAGAATGATTCCACATCCGCCAAGAAGCGCAAATGATACTCAAAAAACACATTGAAGAGCGATTTTGCGGAGACGGCCCGCCAGAAACAATCACAGGTTGTCGCTACCTGTCCGGACATCCGCACCGGTGTTGGGGGCGTCAGTGTTCAAACCATTGGGTCCGTAAGAAAACCAGTTGGGATCGTAATAATGGCTCGGCCGATTTTGGCGGAAGATTACCTTCCAAGTTTGAACATGGCCGTCGGCCGCCGCCGCGACCAGCCTCGGTTGCAGGGCAAACGGCTGCCCAACACGACGGAAATGATTGTCATTAAATTCGTGATAGACCACTTGGGTGGCGGGACTGCAAAACAACGTCGTTTTCAGATTCGGCACCTGACAGCTTTGCTGCCAAACCAGGTAACGAAAGGTGGCAGACGTGACATTCGTGTCGGCGGGCTGACTAGTGGGGATGGGGTTAATCCTGTCGGAGGGACACCAAAAAACCAGCGGGTTGGCGATGCCGAGAAGTTTGGCAACATAACCGTAGGTGTAGCCATAGTTTGAATCCGCCGCTGCTTGTGCAACCCCATCCAGCGGCACACCGAAATTAAGCGCGGACGGCGGGCGGTCCTGGTTCTCATTCACGTAAACCGCGAGGGCCAAACCGATCTGGCGAAAATTGCCGGTACAGCTGATCACCCGCGCTCGTTCCTTGGCGGAGCTCAGGGCGGGCAGGAGCAATGCCGCAAGGATGGCGATGATGGCGATTACCACCAGCAGTTCGATCAGCGTGAAGCCCTGCCTCATTGATATTGTCTTCGGGTTTAGATTTCGGCGGTTCATACCCTTATCGTATCTAGACGCCGGTCCGTCGAAAATGGCTCAGGAAACTTGAGCCCTTGCTTAAGATTACCCGCTAGCCCAACTGGTTTCAAGTCGCGACCAACGTCATCCTTCGTCACAATTCTCTTCCCTCTCTAAACTCTTCCCTCTCTAAAGTTTGCAATGACTTTTCGACCACGGCCATGCTCCAGTCAAGAGTTTCCTTAAAACCCGTTCCATAGCTTCCGGCATTCCCCTGCCGAAGCGGCAAAATTCACAGGCGGACGCCGAATACCAAAGTGGCGAACAGAAACTCCTAAAAGGCAAAATGCTGATAACAAAACGCATCATGCATCGACGCTTAAAAGCCGACCCAACATCAAAGTTGTGCTAAAAGCAATGGAGTCTGCGACTCGAAACTGCCCTTTAAGTGACTTTCGGGAAGAGGAGTGCAACAGTCAGTCTTGAAATAACATCCACAATCATATGAAAAACCACGAGCAGGTTGGAATCCTGGCAACTTTGGAGGCCCAGCCAGGCAAAGAACTCGAAGTTGAACAATTCCTGCGCAGCGAATTACCGCTCGCCAATCAGGAAGCGGGCACCATCGTCTGGTTTGCGCTTCGGTTGGGACCATGCACATTTGGCATCTTCGATGCCTTTGCCGACGATAACGGGCGCGATGCTCATCTTGCCGGCCCCATCGCGGCGGCCTTGATGGCCAAATGGAGGCACTTATTGTCGGAACCACCAAGGATTGAAAAGATTGATGTACTGGCGGCAAAATTGAGCAGCTAGCAGCAAGCACTGGAGGCTGGGCTTACGTTGCTGATTTACTCCACGTGATCATGGCTGGCAAGGGGCGGAGAAATTATTTCCGGGAAACTTAGGTAAAACAATTCGCGGAAGCACCAATCGAAAATAGACCGGACTTGATCCTGGCACCGGGTTCGCCAACATCTTCAATGTGCCGACGAGCGAGGGAGTTTGTGGCACTTTAAGTCCAGATGGCTCCCGGGCCGTTGTTGGTGGAGGAATACAAAGTTTAACCTGTCCAATTCGTTCCCCAGGTAGGAACCAGATTATACCCGATCAAGGTCAGTTAATCGTAGTTTTTCTGTTGCTTTGGCTGACCGCGTCACCGATGCCATTAAGAATATGGGTGATTTCAGTGCTGTTTTGGCCGGTGATCCAGATGTCAACCGCATGACGCAACTCAATACCTTTGGAAGCGGGCGTCTCGATTGCGTTAAAGCACTTGGTCTGGGTTTTTGTGAAGACGCCATAGATACCTAGCCCGTAGGCCTGATGGTTCGTGACCGAATCCGCAACTTTGTAAGCGGCATAACCATTCACACCGTTATGTGACCATTCGTTTTGCGATGGTGCGTCGTACGGTAATTCGCATTGATAAAAATACAACTTTCCTCCGTTGCCGTTCCACAGCGTCTGGTACTCCTCATGATGCTCGACGAAAAGGCCGTACATCGTCACGTCATTGCCATTAACCACCAGACCATTGTTGCACGCATTTTGAGACCAGCCCACATCCTTGCCATGATCGGCTCGCCATAGCCAAAGATTTTCGCCCACAACATTATTAGCATTGATCACCAGACAACTGGTGGTTGTCCCACGAGTCGCCCCGCCGACTCTCATCACTAAGTCGTAGAGAAACACGGGATCGGCAGAGTGATTCAAGGAACTGCTGGCATCTCCAACCTGCAACAAAGATGGCGATCGGACGCTTCCCGCATCAAAAATGAGGCTTGCCAACTTTACCCCACCGACATCAGAAATCACCATGGCGGGAATTCCAGCATCCGGAACCATGGTTGCGAAGCCCAGTCCAAGAATGATCGTCTCCGGGCGTTTCACAAGAATGCTGTTGGTCAGATGATAAACGCCAGGTGTGAAAATAATGTTTTTGCCGGCTGCCAGCGCGGCATTTAAGGAAGCGGCGTTGTCAACAGCTTGATGCGCGAGATAAAACTGGCCCAAGCCGACTGAAACTGACGGGGTCGCACCGGATGCCCAGCTGGTTCCCACGGTGTTGCTCCGAAGGTTCGGCACCATGACAATGTAGTTACCATTGCTGTCGATGGATAAAAAAGGCTTTTCCCGAATGAGAGGTGTGTTGGTAACCACCGTATAAGGAATGTCTGGCCAGATTCCCGGTGGAGGTTTTGAAACGCCGACAAATACCATGTTCCAGTTATGTCCAACCCAGCTGGCCCAATTGTCATTTCGGGAGAACCATTGTTGTTGTGTCAAAGAATTGACCGTCGAATCTATTTCTGAATCAGCCAGGAAGCCACCGCTGGACCATGCCCCAGGGTTGGTATTTGCCAGGTTCAAAGTTCCCTTTATATCCATACGCCGAAGCGAGGTTCCTTGTGAAACAGCCCAGGTAATGGGGTTGCTGCCGGAAGGATACACGGCCAAATTCTCAGCACTGCGCGTAAAGTTGACGAGAGCGATGTGCGTGGCCGAAATCCCTTCTGAATGCAGCGAACCATTTATTTTGACATCATCCGGTAATTGCCCCAAACCGAGCACTTGGGTATAAAAGCCAACCTTGATATCAACATCATATCGCCCTGGTTTGAAGAAAATGGCATGGCGATTGGTGCCGAATTCATTCCGGGCCTGCTGAGAAAAAATGCGGTCAAGAGTGCTTTGAATTGTCGCTCTAGGCATCGAGGAATCAAATACCAGCACATTATCCCCAAAGTCTGGATTCCTTTGTGAACTGGCCGGGAAACAAATCAAGGACGCGCTCAAAGCCATGATTATCGTGAGTAAGCACAACTTGGTTTGGTGATTGAAGTTCATACATTGAAAGCCCTGTATTAAGGAAGGCTACCTTGAATCTGGAAGAAATCGATCCGATTTTACGTCCTCAAGCCTCATGCTTGTATAATTTACTTTCACCACACTCCCCTTTTTGGCATGGGTTTGCCGGAGATTTGCTTTGCCAAGCGAGCTAAAAATCAGAGAATAACGAAATGAAGGTCAATCGCGTAATTATTGCACTGCTTGGCTTGGCTTTGTCAATGCCGCTATCCCTCCGCGCGGAACTTAAGCTTCCAGCGATTTTCAGCGATAACATGGTGCTGCAACAGCAAATGACTGTTCCCGTATGGGGTTGGAGTAGTCCGGGCGCGGAAGTTACAGTCACCTTTGGCAACCAGACCCGCAGCGTTTCTGCCGACGCCAGTGGCCACTGGCTTGTCAAACTTCATAAGCTGAAGGCATCCGCCCAGCCGCAAACGCTCACCATTGATTCCGGTTATGCCATCAGCTTCACCAACGTTTTGGTAGGCGAAGTTTGGCTTGCTTCCGGGCAGTCAAACATGGAAAAGCCCATCGGCTTGCAACGCGGCCAAAAACCTTGCTTCAATTATGAACAAGAACTCGCGGCGGCGAACTTTCCCGAAATCCGAATTTTCAAGGTGGAACGAACGATGTCCGCGACGCAGCAGATGGATTTGGTAAAATTCCATACCTGGCAGGAGTGCAGTTCCAATTCCCTCAACTCGATCAGTTTTTCGGCGGCGGCCTATTTTTTTGGCCGTGACGTCTCCACCAACTTGAATGTTCCCGTGGGCTTGATTGAATCCTCCTGGGGCGGCACGCGCATCGAGCCTTGGACTCCTCCTGTGGGCTTCCAATCCGTCCCTTCGCTCACCCAACTTGCCAGCCTGCCAGCCCCAGCAGGAGATTTTGCCAATACCAACCCAACGGTGTTGTATAATTCCATGATTGCCCCGCTCGCCGGCTTCGCGCTACGCGGTGCCATCTGGTATCAGGGCGAATCCAACCTGATGGGCGGCACCAACAACTTCGATTATCTTAATTACGATGACAAGATGATCGCCATGGTGAATGGCTGGCGAGAGGTCTGGCACGAGGGCGATTTTCCCTTCTATTTTGTCCAAATCGCCCCCTTTAATTACTACGGCTCAAAAATTCATCGCGTTCCCTCCGCCGAATCCCTGCCTGAATTTTGGACCATCCAGTCGCGCGCCGCGCGCCGCATCAAACACAGCGGCATGGTGGTTACCACGGACTTGGTGAACGATCTGAACGACATCCACCCCCGCGACAAGCTGGATGTCGGTCATCGCCTCGCCCTGCTCGCCCTCGACAAAACCTATGATCGTGATGTCGAAAGTGCCGGGCCCGCTCTCCGCAAAGCTGAATTTGACGGTGCCAAGGTCATTTTGAAATTTAAGCACGCCGAAGGCGGCCTCATTAGCAAGGATGACCAGCCCCTGACCTGGTTCACCATCGCCGGGGCGGATGGAAACTTTGTTCCCGCCGACGCCAAAATCGTCGGCGACACCGTGGAAGTGTCCTCGCCAAGTATTCAGAAACCGGTGGCAGTCCGTTTTGCCTGGGATGAAACCGCCCAGCCGAATCTATTTAACAAAGCCGGTCTGCCTGCCGAACCTTTCCGGACCGATATACTTCTCAAACCCGTCGAAGGGGTGCAGGCGCAGACAATGATGCGCCAATTTTAGTCCTTATGCTGCTACTGCCAAAGGAACATTGACGGTGGAACTCATCGCGGCTCCGTTCAAATCGTACCTTTTAAGTCTAAACAAGTGAGAGAGTCTTCTGCAGTCGCTCGGCCAG
>Ga0302274_10004808_pt1 | contig 11644 bp, 11 predicted proteins | sample III_Bog_N2_1_FD_198755 | JGI IMG/M metagenome (GOLD analysis project Ga0302274, IMG submission 198755) | Peat permafrost microbial communities from Stordalen Mire near Abisko, Sweden - III_Bog_N2_1 | ecosystem: Environmental > Terrestrial > Soil > Wetlands > Peat | place: Sweden: Abisko...
GAACAGACTCTCGAAAACCTGACCCTCACCATCAACCAGGAAATCCGTGTCCAGGCACCCCTGGATGTAACCTTTGCCGCGCTGCTGGAGCAACTGGGACCCGGCAATGAGACGCCGGACGGCAAGTCTATGAACATGAAGATCGAAGCTTGGCCTGGCGGCAGATGGTATCGCGACATGGGCGATGGCAACGGGCATTTCTGGGCCAATGTGAAAGCGATTATGCGACCCACGCTGCTGGAATTCGTTGGGCCACTATTCGCGTCGTTCCCGTTTGTCTCCAATGTGCAATACCGGCTGAGCGAAGTCGATGGCGGAACGCTGATCACCTTCAACCACACCGCGCTCGGTTTTGTTTCCGACGAGCACAAGGCCGGGATGAATAAGGGCTGGGCTTCGATGCACGACCGCGTTCGGAAGCAAGCCGAGACTCGCTAACAATATTTCCTAAACCGAAAGGATAAGAGACGATGAAAACTGAGGATTTCACCACTTCGTTCCTGGTAGACCAATCTTCCGAAGAGGTCTTTGACGCCATCAACGATGTTCGCGCGTGGTGGTCAGGAGAGATCGACGGCAGTACCGACAAGCTCGGCGAGGTGTTTACGTATCGATACAAAGACATTCACCGCAGCACGCAGAAGATTACCGAACTGGTGCCGGGGAAGAGAGTCGTATGGCACGTAACCGAGGCTCAGCTCAACTTTGTCGAAGACAAGAACGAATGGAACGGCACTGAGGTGGTCTTTGAGATCGCGAGCAAGGGCGACAAGACCGAGGTTCGCTTTACGCACGTTGGCCTGGTTCCGGCGTTTGAGTGCTACGGTGGCTGCTCCGGCGCGTGGGGTTTCTATATCAATGACAGTCTGCGCAACTTTATTGCTACGGGCAAAGGGCAGCCGAACGAGAAGAAAAAAGGCGGCGAGCATTCCGGCGTCCGCGCTGCATAAAGTGCGAGAGTTGTTCGCAGACCACTGCCTGAAACCAACGGGATGCCACGGAGGGGAATATGTGCGCGCAAGGTGTTCATGACGAAGCCAATTGCCGATCCGAGAGTTCGATCCGCCTGGCGAATCTCGAGATGATGGTTTGCGAACTCCTTCGAACCAACCAGATCCTTCGCGAGGATTTGGCTCGCCACCGACAGAGGGCTAATGTGGACGGGATCGTGCCATGGGGTGAGTCCGAGCCGCGCTCGGTCGTCAGCTAGAACTTTTCGGCGGCGAGCACTTCGGCGTAGGCTGGAACGGTGAGGAACTCCGGGAAGGTCGGCGATTCGATCAGCTTGCGCATCAAGGTTGCGGCACGCTGGTAGGCGGAGAAGCGGATGTCGTCGACCTTGGGGCGCGTCACGCTGAGCTCGTCGGCGATGGTCTGCTCGACTAGCGCGGTCGTTACGGGTCGGCCGTCTTCAAGAACGGCGTGGTGGTGGACCCACTGCCAGAGTTGCGCGCGACTGATCTCGGCGGTGGCGGCGTCCTCCATCAGGTTGAAGAGGGGAACGCAGCCGATGCCCCGCAGCCACGCTTCAACGTAGCCCAGGCCGACGGCGACGTTCTGCTTGAGGCCGGCTGCGGTGATAGAGCCGGCGGGGATCTGCAGCAGATCTGCGGCAGTGGTGTGGTACTCGGGGAGTTGCTTTGAAATTTGATTCGGCTGAGGCATGACGCGATTGAAGACCTCAAGCGCGATGGGGACCAGGCCGGGATGTGCAACCCAGGTGCCGTCGTGACCGTCGGTGGCCTCGCGTTCCTTATCGGCGCGAACTCCGGCGATGGCTTTCTCATTCGCGACGGGGTCGGACTTGATGGGGATGAGCGCGGACATGCCGCCCATGGCAGACACGTTGCGGCGATGGCAGGTCTTGATGCAAAGCTTTGAGTAGCTGCGCATGAAGTGCGTGGTCATGGTGACCTGGCCGCGATCGGGGAGCAGGACGCTTTCGTCGCCGGCGAATTTCTTGATGAAGCTGAAGATGTAGTCCCAGCGTCCGCAGTTGAGGCCGGCGGAGTGATCGCGAAGCTCGTAGAGGATTTCATCCATCTCGAAGCTGGCGAGGATGGTCTCGATCAGAACAGTGCCCTTGATGGATTTTGGGGGGATTCCAAGTTCAGATTCTGCCTGCACGAAGACGTCGTTCCAGAGGCGGGCTTCGAGATGCGACTCCATTTTGGGCAGGTAGAAATACGGGCCGGAGCCTCGTGCGAGGAGTTCCTTGGCGTTGTGGAAGGCGTAGAGTCCGAAGTCGAAGAGGGAGCCGGACATGGGTTCGCCGTCGACGAGGATGTGGCGCTCTTCGAGGTGCCAGCCTCGCGCGCGGACGAAGAGGACGGCGGGCTGGTCGATGAGTTTGTAACTCTTTTTGGTGGTGGGGTCTTCGAAGGTGATGGTTCGGCGGACGGCGTCACGGAGATTGAGCTGGCCGTCGATGAGGTTGTCCCAGGTGGGGGTGGTGGAGTCTTCGAAGTCGGCCATGAAGACCTTGGCGCCTGAGTTGAGGGCGTTGATGATCATCTTGCGATCGACGGGGCCGGTGATCTCGACGCGGCGGTCGAGCAGGTCTACGGGAAGCGGGGCGACGACCCATTCGGACTCGCGGATGTGTGCGGTTTCGGGAAGGAAGTCGGGCTTCTGACCGGCGTCGAGGGTGGCCTGGCGGGTGGTGCGTGCGGCGAGGAGTTCCTTGCGGCGGGCGTTGTGCTTGCGCTGGAGGCCGACAATGAAAGCGATGGCTTCGGGGGTGAGGACTTCGGCGAAACGTGTGGAGATGGGGGCGGTGATGGTGACGCCTGCGGGTAGGGTAGGCATAGGGTCTATGCTAAACGCTTTTTGCGGGGTCGCTGACTGTTGGGTTGTGGGTCGGGCATTCGCGCCGAAGGATTTTTCTTGCGCGGGGTGCAAGATTGTGAGATACCTACGTCATGCGTAGTACGCGAAACGTAGCTGATGACGATAGCGGCGCGGAGTTGGGCCATTATTCCGACCCGCCGATACTGGTGTTGGCGAGTCTGGCCAGCGGGCCGAAGCATGGCCACGCGATGATCGAGGACATTGCCGGGATGTGCGGAACGCGGCTGGGGCCTGGGACGCTGTATGGCGCGATCGCCCGGTTGGAGCAGCGCGGCTGGATTGAGCCGCTTGCGCCGGAGGACCGGCGGCGGCCTTACCGCATCACGGCGGAGGGTACGCGGGCTCTCAGTGCGCGGCTGCGGACGATGAGACGGTTCGCGGAGATTGGACTGGGAAGGCTGGAGCCTCTATGAATCCCAGACTGGCACGATTGTTGACACGGCTGTATCCGCCGGGGTGGAGGGAGCGGTATGGCGAGGAATTTGAAGCGATGCTGGAGAACGGCAATGGCGATTGGCGCGCGCTGCGGGACAGCGTCTGGAGTGCGCTGCGCGAACACGTGGTACCAACTTATCGAGGAGGCACTATGGATCAGGATCTCAATACATTTGGCACGTTGATGCGGAGGCCAAGCGCGTTTATTCCGGTGGCGATGTCGCTGGTGGCGTTGACTACTCTGCTGGTTGCGCTGGGTATTGGGCTGGCGCAGGGTGGCCATATCGTTCGCGATCCGGATGAAGGGTCGATAGCGCATATCTGGCAGTTGCTGATGACGGTGCAGATGCCGATTGTGCTGTTCTTCGCGATCAAGTGGCTGCGACGCGCTCCGGGATCGTCGGTGCGCGTGCTTGGGTTGCAGGCAGTGGCGTGGCTGGCCTCGTGCGCGCCGGTTTACTTTATGCATTTGTAACTGGATCAGGTACGTTTGTGGATGGCGAAGTAGGGCTGGTTGGAGAGGGTGGGGTTGAATGGCGGGTGGAGGGTGGCAGAGATGGCGGTGCGGAGCTCGAAGTAGTACTGGAGCGGGTAGGGGGAATTGGTGTAGGCGGCAGGGATTGCGGCCGTGTGCACGGAGGCAGTGCGCTGCATGGGGGTGGAGAGCCAGCGCTCGCCGTGGTTGACGTGGCGATACCAGAGGATGGCTTCGGTGACGGAGGGCGGGGTTGAGATGGTGAGCGGGAGATCGCTTCCTGGGTGGAAGGATTCAGCGGCCGTGTGTTTGGCGGCGATCGACTGTCGGGGCGAGGCCGGAAGCCTAAATGCACGTTGATCCAGATATTTTTCGGAGTCCTCGGTGAAATGCTTTTTCAGGGCGACGATGTCGGCGTCAATGGCAGCAAGGCGATCCGCCCAGTGGCCGCGGCGGAAGGGGGTTGAGCCGTAGCTGACGTCGGAGACGTAGACGGTCTGTGCGCGGTTGGCCATTGCAGCCCAGGAATCACGGGCTTTGCGGAGCAGGTCGAGGGATTCATTAGCTTCAAAGAGGGAATACTGCAACGCGGCGCGGAAGAGGTTGGCGTAGTAGGTGCCGAGGCCGTTGAGGATGAGGATGTCTTCTTCGGCGCGGCGAAATTCGGGCGTGCGGGCTTTGGTGCCAGCGGCGGCGCGGGCGGCGGCGAGGCCTTTGGTGGAAGTGGCGACCAGGGTTTCAAGCCAGGCGATGACTTCGCTGGAGTTGTAGCGGGCGTTGACTGTGCCGGAGATGAGATCTTTGGCGTGCTGGTCGATGGTGGTGAAGATTTGAGGGTCGAGCGGGCTGATGGCGCTGACGTTGTGGGGCGCGGGATTGTCGCCGTAGAGCGGCTTGCCGACGATGGGGAGGATGGAGAGGTGGGTGAACATTTCCGGCCAGAACTCGTGGTTGGAGGCGGACGGGCACCAGGCAGTGGTGACGAGTGGCAGAATGCGGCTGGATGCGGCGAGCGCGGTTTCGAGTGCGGGGCCGGCGGGGCCGAATTGCTGTTTGAGGTAGCGATGGTAGAAGGAAGGGTCGGTGTCCGGGTTGTAGAGGTAGCGGCCCCACAGCATGAAGGTCGTGGTGAATTTTGCAGTATCGAGGGTTGCTGCTCCTAGCGATGCGTCGGCGTAGGAGTCGCGACCGCCGGGCAGGCCGGAGCCTTCGCGACCTTTGAAGAAGAGTGGCTCCATCAGTTCGAGGCCGGCAGCTCCGCAGAAGTTGGCGGCGCGGCCGTAGCCGGATGCCAGCGCGGGGTCGCCCCAGAGGAGGTGGCGCTGGGTTCCGGGCCAGACGCGATAGAGGAGATCGATGCCGCTGTTCTGTTGGTAAAAATCGCCGTAGCCGTAGCGGGTGAAGTTGCGCGCGCCGCTGGAGACGGCGAAGGTGCCGGTGACGCCTTCGCGTGGGTATTCGTTGGCGCGGATGTCGGTCTGCTGGTAGCCGAGACCTAGGTGTTCGGCCCAGTATTTGGCGCCGGCTTTGACGGGCATGCCGGTCTTGATGGCCATGTCGATCATGATCTGGTTGAGACCCTTGGCGTGCATGTCGATCTCGATGACTCGTGGCTTGCCCTCGCGAGTTCGTGCGGCGGGGATGGCATCGAAGAGTGTTTGCCAGAACGGGTAGCTGCCCTCGGGAATGCCGCTCTCGCCGTGGATACGCATGGTGAGGCCAGTGATCTGCGGGCAGTTCTTGAGCAGGAGCGCGAGGGCGTCGCGACAGTAAGTAGCGTGGGTTTGCGGAGTGAGGCCGGCGATGTGGTGGGCCGAGTGCGGGCTGTCGGTCCACTGGTAGGCGTGGGTCCAGATGCCGAGTTGGAAGTCCATTCCGCGGCGGGCGGTTTCGGCGGCGATGAATTGCAGGGTTTCGAGATTGCGCTGGCGCTCGCCGGGTTGGAGTGCGGGTTCGACGTGGACGCCTTCGTAGCCGGGGACTTCGACGAGATAGGGGTAAGGGAAGTGGAGATAGTCGTCAGTGACTCCGCGAGGGAAGTCGTAGGCGAGGCCGAATGTGAGCGCGAAGCGGTTGAAGCGTGCGGTGGCGAGGGTGTCGAGGTAGGCAGTCCAGAAGGCGCGGTCGTAGAACCATGACTTGTCTTCGATCTCGGAGCAGAAGCCGCGGGCTACGCTGCGGACTTTGTTGGGGGTGGTTTCGATGATGGGTGCTGAGAGATGCAGCGCGAGGAAGGGATCGTCCGAGGAACGGACGCGGTCGGCAAGTTCGATTAGGCCGTAAGAGATACCACGCACATCCGTTCCGGTGACGAGAATTGCTGGCGCACCTTTGTAGTGCCCCGGGATGAGGGCCGTTGTCTCTGGCTGAGTGATGTCGTGGAGGCCGGCGAATCCCTCAGCCAAGGGGCTCGAAACGGGGGCGATGACAATGGTGAGGTTGGGGCTGCCTTCGGTGAGCGAGATGCCGCGGAAAGCACAAGCTTCACGGAGCTTAGTGGTCGCCCACTGGATAGGAGCGCTGGATGTGACCTGGGAATCAGCGTCCGTGACCAGAGCAACCTGAGAGCGAACAGGCACGGCGTGGGCTAACTCGGCGGCAGTGAGGGACGCGGCAGCGGCGCTGAGTTTTAGGAACGTGCGGCGGGTGGCTTTTCTCGACATGGCGGCGGATCTAAGAGAAGCGCAGGCTGACGCGGCCGGCGTGGCCGAAGTTCGCCTCGGCCTGAGAGCCGGCGGGCGCGGGGGTGTTGCCAGTCCAGCTTCCGGTGGTGATGTACTGGCCGGCTTTCAGGCCGCCGGTGCGGGCAGCGCCTTCGTTGGCGAGGTAGGGGAGCAGGCGCATCAGGTCGCCGGAAGTGTTGGAGCCGGTGCGCTCTACCTGGACTACGCCGTCGATATAGAGTGTGACCGTTTCCTTGGTGAAGTCGATACTCTTCCAATCCGCGCAGGCGGGGCCATGTATGAAGCCACCGTGCATCTGCAGGTCGGCCAGCGCGGAGAGGTTGTTGGCAGCTTTGGGGTCAATAAGGCCGGACTCCAACTCCTCAATCGCGGGGTGGCAACTGGCGATGGCGGCTATGACCTCTTCGCGCGTGTAGGGGGTTGTGCGCGGTGGCAGGTCTTCGCCGATCAGGAAGGAGATCTCGGCCTCGAGTACGCGATAGCGGTAGGTGGGGCCGCTGAGGATTGCGCCGCTGGAGGCCATCCACGCACGCGGCATGGGAGCGAAGAAGGGCGTCGCGTCGGGTGCGCCGGCGCCGATCTTCCAGCCGCCGATGTCTTCGTAGGCTAGCGCCATCTCGTCGTGGACGCGGGCTACTTCTTCTAGCGAGGTGGGCTGCAGCGCGAGCGGCAGGTCGGCGATGGGGGTGTGGGTGCGGCGGCCGTCGAGCAGCAGGTTGGCTGCTTCGATCAATTCTTTTTCGCGGGATCCGGTGATCAATGTAGGGCTCCAGGGAGTGCCAAAACAGTGTCTCTCAAACGGGTTGCATCTGTCATTTGTCCCATTGGGGACTCGATGCGAACCACCGGCGCCATGGCTGGTTGTGGAATTCCCCATTGCTGGTTGTTGAATGGCAGTGATAGAACTGTCGCCGAATACGGGCGGGCTTCCCGTATATCCCACCGAAGTGGTTTCAAGGAGCGTGTTATGGGAATTGGAATCCGTAAGCAGTGGGTTGCGGCCGGGGCGCTAATGAGCGCGTTGCTGTGGGCAGTTCCCGCAACGGCAGCGCTGAATATGTACCTCACTATTAAGGGATCCAAACAAGGATCGATTAAAGGGGATGGCGCTTCGGGGACCATTCCGATCAAGGCCGTCACCCATGATGTCGTCATGGCAAGTGATCATGCGAGCGGGATGGCGTCCGGCAAGCGGCAACACGGCACGATTACGATCACAAAGGAGATCGACAGAGCGTCGCCGATGCTTTTCCAGGCGTTGAACAGCCACGAAGTGCTCAGCGACGTGAACATCGGATCGCAGACTTCCGGATCGGGCGCGGGCAAGATCGTCCAGACGATTGAGCTTAAGGATGCCGTTATCTCGGGGATTCGAAAGAGCGGGAACGAGGAGTTGATTACGCTCGACTACGACACCATCCAGGTCACGCACGTGGATGGAAGTAAATCGGCCACCGACGATTGGGAAGCTCCTAAGTAGAACTTGTTCCTCCAGTCTGAGGCGGGCGAGCGGGTGCCAAAGGCGGTGGCCGCCCGGAAGGATGGTCTAGACTCGAAGCATCGAAACGCCGGAGACATCGATCGCAATGCGGCCTGATGCGGAGCTGCAGCTTCAGCGCAGCCTGACTCTGTCGGGCGCGGTCGCGCTGAACATGCTGGACATGATCGGCGTGGGGCCGTTTATCACGCTGCCGCTGATTCTGGCTGCGATGGGTGGACCGCAGGCGATGCTGGGCTGGATTCTGGGCGCTGGACTGGCGCTGTGTGACGGCTTGGTGTGGGCAGAACTGGGCGCGGCCATGCCGGAGGCGGGTGGGTCGTATGCGTTTCTGCGGCGGATCTATTCCGGCGCGGATGGGACGCGGAAGTTGGGCCGCTTTCTGGCGTTCCTGTTCATCTTTCAACTGACATTCTCCGCGCCGCTCTCGGTGGCGTCGGGCTGCATCGGGCTTGGGCAGTATGCGGCGTATATCTGGCCGGGGCTTGCGGGGCACGCGACGGCACGGGTCGTACGCATCGGCTCGTACAGCGCCGGTGTCAGCGCCGGTCCGCAGACGCTGGTGGCGATTGCAGCGGTGCTGATTGCGGTGTTTCTGCTGTATCGCGGGATTGCGAGTCTGCGGGTCGTGGCCGTCGCTATGTGGTGCACGGTGATGGGGCTGATCGCGTGGATTCTGGTGACAGGCTTGGCGCATGGGCATCTTCGGCAGGCGTTCACGTTTCCGCCGGGGGCATTCGCGCTAACGCCTGGATTCTTCCTGGGGCTCGGCTCGGCGATGCTGATTGCAACCTACGACTACTGGGGCTACTACAACGTCACGTTCCTCGGCGGCGAGGTGGAGGATGCCGCGCGCACGGTGCCCCGAGCGATCCTGATCTCGATTGCGTTGGTCGCGGCGATGTACCTGGCGATGAACATCTCGGTGCTGGCGGTGCTGCCGTGGCAGGGAATTGTTGGCGCGCACGATATGGATGCGAGGCGGGCGGTGATCTCCATGTTTATGGAGACGGCTTACGGGCCGCGGATCGGCCCAGCGCTGGGCAAGGTGGCCGCGGTGCTGGTGATGGTGGCGGCGTTCGCTAGCGTTTTCTCGCTGCTGTTGGGCTACTCGCGGATTCCATATGCGGCGGCGCGCGATGGCAACTACTTCCGCGTTTTCGGTAAACTGCACGCAAAGGGCTTTCCGTACGTTTCACTGCTGGTGCTGGGCGCGGCGGCGATCTGTTTCTGCTTCTTCTCGCTGATGGACGTGATTGCCGCGCTGGTCGTGCTGCGGATTTTGCTACAGTTCCTGATGCAGCATGTGGGTGTGATTTACTTGCGGCGAAGTCAGCCGGAGATGAAGCGGCCGTTTCGGATCTGGCTGTATCCGCTGCCGCCGCTGTTGGCGATTACGGGGTTTGTCTACATCTTACTGGAGCGTGCGAACTTCCAGCGAGAGCTGGGGGGGGCGGCGGTGGTTATCGTGGTCGGGGCGGTTATCTATCTGATGAGGGAAGCGATGCAGCGCACCGCGTGAGCAGATCGATCGCCGATTCCCATGGGATGCTGGAGATGTGGCACGGAATTCAACATCCGCGATGACCCCGGCCGCGTAATTAGATAGTCTAAGCAAATGGGCCAGGTGGTTGCTGTTCCGGCTTAGCGGCCGGGCTGGGAGAGGAGCAACATGCTGATCAGGAATGGCGGAAGCCTGGAAGGAAAGATTGCGTCGTCGGAGATCACTCCGAAGGAGGCGTTCTTCAATCGACGCAACTTCATCACGGGCGCGGCGGTGCTGGGGGCTGGTGCGTTTGCGCTGAAGCAAGTGCCGGGACTGTTCCATCCGGACGCAGTACACGCAGACACGAAGCTTACGACGGTGCCGTCGAAGTACACCGTGCCGGACGCGCAGACGCCGTTTGCCAAGGCGACTACCTACAACAATTACTACGAGTTCGGCACCGACAAGTCCGATCCCGCGCACAACGCGCATACGCTGCACACGCGGCCATGGTCGGTCGAATTCACAGGCTTGATCAAGCAGAAGAAGACGGCGGACATCGACAGCATTATGAAGTACCGGCCGATCGAGAGCCGCGTCTACCGGCATCGCTGTGTGGAGGCGTGGTCGATGGTCATCCCATGGGATGGCTACTCGTTAAGCGAGATCATCTCCTGGGCGGAGCCGCTGCCAAGCGCGAAGTATGTGCAGTTCATCTCCGACGACAAGAGCAGCGACATGCCCGACAAGGCGGAGGGGTACAACTGGCCCTACTCCGAAGGGCTGCGTATGGATGAGGCGATGAACCCACTGTGCCTGTTGACCTTTGGGTGCTACGGTGAGGTGCTGCCCAATCAGAACGGCGCGCCCATCCGGGTTGTGAGCCCGTGGAAGTATGGTTTCAAGAACGCCAAGGCGATCGTAAAGATCAACTTTACCGACAAGCAGCCACGCACTTTGTGGAACGAAATTTCGTCGACAGAGTACGGCTTCTATTCGAATGTGAACCCGAACGTTGATCATCCGCGGTGGTCGCAGGCACATGAGCGGCGGATCGATTCGAGTGCATTCCCGAAGACGATTCCGACGCTGATGTTCAACGGCTACGGCGACCAGGTGGCGGGTATGTATGCAGGTATGGATTTGAAAAAGTTCTACTAAGGACGGCCATGCCGAACCGTTGGATTCCATACGTGAAAGCGCTGGTGCATCTGGTGTGCCTGCTGCCGGCGTTGGGGTTGTTGCGAATGTACCAGTCCGGCGAACTAGGGCTCAAAGCCGACCCGGTGAACTACATCACTCACGACACCGGTTATTGGGCGCTGTTTCTGCTGATGGTGAGCCTGGCGATGACGCCGGTGCGGCGGCTGCATCCGAAGCTGGCCAACCTGATCCGGTTCCGCAGGCTGTTCGGGCTGTACGCGTTCTTTTACGCCACTCTGCACTTGGCCACGTATGTTTTTCTGTTTTCCGGCTATGACGTACCGACGGCCTGGGCGGGACTGCGGAGCGGACACTTTGGAGTGATTTCGGAGCAATGGAAGCTGGTATGGCCGACCGTGCTCGACGACCTGAAAAAGCGTCGGTTTATCCAGGTGGGGTTGTTTGGGTGGTTTCTGCTGTTTCTGCTTGCAGCAACCTCGCCTGCGTTCGTGATGCGCTGGATGGGTGGCAAGAATTGGCGGCGCCTGCATTATTCGGTATATGTGGCGGCAATGGCTGGGTGCATTCACTATTGGTGGCTGGTGAAAAAGGGCGTGCGGGCACCCGTGCCGTTTACGCTGGTGCTGGTCATGTTGCTCGGGGCTCGGATCGCGTGGACAGTGATGAAGAGGAGACGAGGCGCCAGTGCCCCTCAGGCGCGCCCGTAGCGGCAGGCGGGTAGCTGCGGTTTCTGTTTGCAGCGCAACTCCTGGGCTTGAATCGGGGTCTAAGCTAGGGAGAGGCTCCGCTATGCGCAGAATTCCGGTCGTTGCCCTCGCCCTCATGTGCGTTTCCACATCTCCGCTGCCGGCACAGGACGGCACGCCAGCCGCGCCCGTTGTTCGGCAGAAGCCCACGAAGGCCTCCACAGCAAAATCTCCCGCCTTGAAACCCCAGGCCGCTGCGAAACCAGAGTCGCTGATCCCGCTTACGGAACGCGAGCGCGCGCTGCAAGTGCTGGACCGGTTCACGTTTGGGGCGCGGCCCGGCGATGTGGATCATGTGCAGGCAGT
>Ga0302274_10004817_pt1 | contig 11631 bp, 12 predicted proteins | sample III_Bog_N2_1_FD_198755 | JGI IMG/M metagenome (GOLD analysis project Ga0302274, IMG submission 198755) | Peat permafrost microbial communities from Stordalen Mire near Abisko, Sweden - III_Bog_N2_1 | ecosystem: Environmental > Terrestrial > Soil > Wetlands > Peat | place: Sweden: Abisko...
AAATATTCGGAGCCAGGCGGTAATCCAGCAGAACGGCATCCACATCCTCCCCGTCAGGAAATTCCAGGCCGTCGTGAGTAACCAAAGACGGCAACCCGTTGAAACCTGCCTTCTCCACAATCAACCTGTAGATCTCCAGATGCACAGGATTGTCGTCGATCATCAGGATATTGGCTCTCGAACGCATTGCGAGTCCTGTCACGGGAAGATGACCGACACTAGCACAGTTTCAAATCCTCTTACAACACATTAGTTCTGGACGGAGAACCGCTCGCTGCGAAACGTCATAAGCACACTCGAAGTGGCACAGGTGCAGTCCGCGAGGCGACAGACCCAATACATCGGCGTCCGCTGCCTCTTAGCCCAGTAACCGAGGCACTCTTCAAGGTCGACGGTCGGAGTTGCTCACCCTCAGGCCGACCAAATCAATGGCATTTGCAGGCTGCGAAAAAACAAATATGGACGGAGACGGGGGCTTAACTCCCGCATGAAGCTAACAGAATCATCGGGGCTTCAGCCCCGGAGGGACGTCCCAGCCGAATTCACACGAGATGCCGAGTTTCTCCGCAACCTCTTCAGCCCCCGAGGGAACGTCGATTCGCAACAACGATTTGTTCGTGGCTTCCCAAAGACAGGCCGAATCGTTCAACGGCCGACAGGGAAAACCCAAAAGCTGCGATCCATTCCTCGCCGGTTACTTCCGACCAGGCGAAAACTCAGCCCCAGCCCCTACGCTTGACCCTGGCGCGTCTGCGGGGAGTAATCCTGAGAATCGCACGCAATTTATGCTCAATGAGCGATTTGACCTGCTCGCGATAGCCGGGGAAAAGCTGACGACTCTTAATTCCCGGCACGGCGCGGATGCTGCGTCGTAAAATACGCCCAATCATCAAAAGGCAAGGATGTCGCGGAACACCTTCGCCTGGCGTCGTGACACTGCGACATTTGCCCCATCGCGGAGTGCGATGTTGTAGCCGTCGCCTTCAGGGGTGATGGATACGACCCGGCGCAGGTTCACAATCTCGGACCGATTGGCTCGGAAGAAGGTCATTGGGTCAAGCCGCGGCTCGATCTGCGCCAGTGAGCGAAGGATCAGCGGCTGGTTGCCCGCGAAAACGACGCGCGTGTAGTTTCCTTCGGAACGCAGCATGCTGATGTCTTCCATCCGCACCAGCCAGCATCGATCTCCATCCCTTACGAAAACCTGCCGGAGAGGACCGCTGCGCAAGCCGAAATGCGTCGCCTCGGAAGGGCTGGCTGGAGGGGCCTCGACAATGCTCGATAGAGTTGGTTGCTGCAACCGTTCGCGCACGCGCCGCAATGCTTCAGCGAGGCGTTCCGGCGCAATGGGCTTGAGCAGATAATCGACCGCATTCAGTTCGAAGCCACGCACAGCGTATTGATCGAAGGCCGTGGTAAGGATAGTTTGAGGAGGGTTGGAGGCAGTTTCAAGCATTTCGAGGCCGCTGCGCCCTGGCATCTGGATATCGAGGAAGAGCAGATCGGGATCGTACCGCTCAAGCATGTCTTCCGCGTCGTCGGCGTTGCGGGCTTCGCCTGCAATTTCAACGTCGGAATGCGCATCGAGCAGGCGGCGCAGCTCCTGCCTTGCGAGCCGCTCGTCGTCTACGATGATTGCTCGCACATTGCCTCCACGTTCTGAAATGGCAGAACGAGCGTAGCGTGAACCCAACCCGGCGGGTCTTCCCTCAAGGTCAGCTCCGCTCGATCGCCATAGAGCAGGCGCAGGCGTTGACGCGCATTGGCCAAACCGATGCCTGTACCGAGGTGCCCGCGAAGGCTGCCCGTATTGCAGATGTCGACCTGAAGCTGCTCCGCGCTCCGGCGTATTCGCATTTCAAGTTCGCCACCCGAGGTCAATTGACTTATTCCATGCTTGATTGCATTTTCAACCAGACATTGCAGTAACATGGGCGGCACCAGAGCGGAAAGGGCCTGCGGATCGATGTCTTGCCGCATGCGCAGCCGTTCCTCGAACCGCACCGACTCCAGTTCGAGGTAAGCGTTCACTGTCGTGAGTTCTTCTTCGACAGAGATAACGCTCCGCTGGTCTTGTCGGAGAGAAGAGCGGAGCAACTCGGCCAGACGCGTGACCATTACCTGTGCTCGCTTGCTGTCTTCGTCGATCATGCCGCGAAGACTATTCAGGCAGTTGAAAAGGAAGTGAGGATTCAGTTGCTGCTGCAGAGATCGCAGACTGGCTTCGCGGATCAGCACCTCGGTGCGAAGGGCGTCGAGCACGGCTGCGTGGCGGCGGCGGGCCCCCTCCACGCCGAGATATATCGCCAGCCAAAGCCCCACCAGCAACGCGCTGAAGAAAACCGTGGAGCCAAATACCGCGAGCACCTGCCCCATCTGGTTCCAATTGAATTGGTGTTCCAGCGCCAAGGACGAGTCGAGCACAATAGTCTGCGACAGGCCTACGAGCAGTGCGCTCACGAGCAGGCGGGGAATCAATGCGCGGTACTGCATCTCGCTCCAACCGTCGAGCTTGATGCGCGAGTGCAGCAAATGTGTACCCAATAATCCCGTGAGACAGTAGGCCAGGTCTATCACGGCCTGCACCGCCCCCCCTTGGTGCAATGGCAAAAGCACGGCGACGAAGTATACGACGCCATATCCACCCCAGCCGAGCGCCTGACACACCCAGTAGGCTCTGCTTCGCCTACTGGGTGCATTCGGCTTGTTCTCGCTCACGGGCATGTTTTGGATATCCTGCCTCTACTGTTGTACCGCCGATAGCTGTTTGCAACCGGCGAGAAACGTGTCTACCTGATTATTGAACCACGAGGGGTCGTCCCACATGACAAAGTGGCTAGCCTGCTGGGCCATGACAAACTGCGAGTGCTTAACGCCAGCATACTGCTGATGGAAGACTGCCGTCACGGTCTCTTCGGTAGCGCCGAAATTCTTCAGTCCAATCCACGTTCCAATGACCAGCACTGGAGTTTCGATCTTGCTCAACTCCGGACGCAGATCGGTGCTGACCAAATCGATCATGGCATTCGTCACCGTCTTTTGATCGGACGCCAGTCCCCACTCGATCAGTGTCTTTTGGTCCTTTTCGCTCGTCGCCATCGAGTTTGTATTTGCACCTGACCGGGTCGCCGCCTGCCATTGTTCGGGCGATATGCTCTGCATGCCGGTCTTCGTCTGTTCAATGGCCGGTTGTGCCGCGGCCAATGTGTCGACTCGAAACCACGCACCCGCCATGAACGGCAGCGAGTCCACAATGATGACGGGACCGACCAGCTTCGGATATTGCTCCGCAAGATCGAGCGCGATGGCGCCGCCCAGACTGTGGCCCATAATGACCGGTCGCTCCAGGCGATTGTCGCGGATGTACTCGGCAATCTGATCCCGCGCCGTGGCAAGGAGCGGCGACGAGATTGGCGGCTCGCCCGCGAACCCGGCAAGCGTGAGCTGGATACAACGAAAGTGATCGCTGAGATGGGCTGCGGTGGCATCCCACGTTGCACCGGAGGAAGCAAGCCCAGGGATCATGATGATGGCGGGGCCATGGCCTGTGGACTTCACCTGGAATGCAGGATAGGTGTGCTCGGCGCCTGCCGCGTTGTGAGCCGCGCCCGTTTGCTGCGCAAGAACGGCAGCGTTGATCAGAAATGCTGCTGAAAGAACAACCGAAAACCGCGATAGTGTCCGGTTGATTGCTCCGAATTTTGCTGAATTGAAGTGCATGTCTACCCTCTGTAAACGACCATAGTGCCGAATCTGCAAAAAGCTGGAGAAAGACGATGAACGGAGGAAATGGCGGGCCGAGCGGATCAGCAACCAGTAGGTCGAAGGTGTCTGAGAAGCGAAGCGCTTCAGGTCCTGCGTTCCCAGTTGGCGCAAAAATCGCCAAGATCCCCACCGAGGGAAGATTAGTGCTGAATTAGTGCTGAGATGTGTGCGGCCAGCGAAGGCTGGCATGAACAGTGGGTGAGAGTCCCACGGGAGTAAAAGTCCAAGCCCCGTAGCTTGAATAGCAGACGGAAACCTGGGGACAGTCGGGATGTTCCCTACGACAGATTCCCAGGTTTCGGAAGCTGGCAACAAGATGCTAGCAGTGCTATCACTTTCCTCATTTTGTAAACGCTTACTTACCCAGTTTGGTGCTCAAAAACGCCCTTATTTGCGCGTTTTTGGCACCAAAAGAGCACTAAAACGGGCTTAAAATGTGTCAAAATGCACTATTTGTCACACGCTAGCCGGAACACATTAGCACAGGTCAACTGGAAGCGGTCCGGAAGTGCGCATTTAACACCACACACGGCGGTGCGCCAGGCGCCCTTTCTGCCCTCAGGCTGCTCAACTCAGGCCCGTCATAACCAGCATTCTCGGCTCGGTCATTTCTTCTATGGCGGAGCGAATGCCTTCGCGTCCTAGCCCGCTGTCCTTCACCCCTCCATAAGGCATGGGGTCCAGACGCCATGCTGGAGTGTCGCCCACAATCAGCGCGCCCACTTCCAGTTCGCGATATGCGGTGAGGATGCGCCCGGCGTCGCGGGTCAGCAGGCCGGCCTGCAGGCCGAACCGGGAGTGGTTCACATCCGCCAGCGCCTGCTCGAAATCGTCGTAAGGCTCAATGGATACAACAGGACCGAAGACCTCCTCGTCCCGCACCTTCATGCCCACCTTGGTCCCTGTGAGGATGACGGGCGTAATGACCGAGCCCTGGCGCTGCCCTCCGGCAATCAGCTTGGCGCCGCCCTCCACGGCTTCCTTCACCCAGGCTTCCACGCGGTCAGCGTCGCTGGCGCGAATCAGCGGACCGACCTCGGTGGCCTCCGCCGAAGGGTCGCCTGAGACCAGGTTGGCTGTGCATTCGACCACCTTCCACAGAAAGGTCTGGAAAACGTTGCGCTGCACAAAGACGCGCTGCACGCTGATGCACGACTGCCCGGCATAGCCAAAAGCGGCGTGCGCTGTACGGCTGGCGGCGTCCTCAATGTCGTGCCAGTCGTTGTGTACGATAAGTGCCGCATTCCCACCGAGTTCCAGCAGTACGCGCTTGCGGCCGGAGCGGGCCTTCAGCTCCCACCCCACTTTGGCGGAGCCGGTAAAGCTCACCAGCTTGACGCGATCTTCCTTTTCAGCCAGCCAGGCGGTATCGGCGTTGCTGAGGGGGAGAACGGCCAGCGCCTCGCCCGGCCATCCGGCCTTGAGAATCACTTCGCCGAGCGCGAGGGCGGTAAAGGGGGTTTGCGGAGCCGGCTTCAGAATCACGGGGCATCCGGCGGCCAGGGCGGGCGCCAGCTTGTGGGCCACCAGGTTGAGCGGGAAATTGAACGGAGTAATGGCCAGGACGGGGCCGACGGGAAAGCGCTGCACCAGCCCCCAACGGCCTTCGTTGCCCTCGGTCAGGTCGAGCGGCAGGCTTTCGCCGCCAAGGCGCGCGGCTTCTTCGGCGGCGGTTTTGAAGGTGAGAACGGCGCGATCGACCTCCGCGCGCGCCAGGCGGACGGGCTTGCCGGCCTCGGCTACAATGAGCTGGGCAAAGCGCTCTTTCTGTTCGATGAGCGCAGCGGCCACGTCTTCCAGAATCTCGCGGCGCTTCCAGCGCGGCAGGGCGCGGGTGCGGCGCATGCAGGCTGCGGCATGGTTAACCGCCTGCCGGGCATCGGCCCGGGTGGCCACGGTGACGCGGCCAACCAGCCCCTGGTCCCACGGCGAACGGACTTCGAGGGCATCGCCGTCGATCCATTCTTTGCCGCACATCAAGAATCCCGTTTGCGTTCCCGGCCGCATTTTCATGGTTTGCCGCTCCTGATTGAGTCTCTGCTTAAGATGGTACTCGCGTGGGGCGCGCCTCGCCGCGGATAGCGCGTCAGCCGCTTCGCCGGATGGGGTGTTCCATGCGGACTTTTCGATGATCAAATGCCCCGCGGAGGGCGTTTGCCAGTGCTAATGTACACAGGCAAACGCGTGACAATTAGTGCAAAACAGCATGTTTTAAGGCCGTTTAAGGGCGAATAAGGGCGTTAGCGATGCACTTTTGACATGTTTTTGCGCACCAAAATGCCTGTTTGGGGTAAGAAAGTGCATGCAGTGCATGCACTTTTAGCTGTTAGCTCTCAGTGTTCAGCTCTCAGTTATGGCGCGGGACCCTGACCCTCGACCCCGGCCCCGACGGTGGCCCGGTGTCCCGGCATGAGCGCTGAGATATGGAGGAGCCACTTCCGGGCAGCCGATGAACCGCAAGGAGCACGCGAAGGGCTGCGAAGGCGTCCGAGAAACCGACATTTCATTGCTGACCAATGGTTCTGGGAACATCCCGCCTGTCCCCGGGTTTCAGTCGGGCTTCCCGAAAAACAATCGGAGTCTGTCTCATCCCCTCCCCGGTCCCCAAAAGCGAGGGACCGGGGGCACCCTCAACTCGGCTGGAAAAAGTCACCGAGACCGGGGCCACCCGCCGGCGTCACAATTGGCAGGCCGCAACAAGCCTGAAGCCATCCGCCCCCCTTGGGCGCTGCCGCCTCCGTGCAGGTTCTAAACGTTGGTTTAGATTTGTACAGAGGCAGCAATGTTGTTTACTTATGAGTAACTGACGACACTGACGAGCAGCCGATCAACCGGGCTGGACTCGCACATTCGCAAGTGAACCAGGAAAAAGCAACCGACGGGCAAGAGAATTGCGCACAAGCGTGAACCGTTAGAGAAGTTGGCTGTATGCCCCCATTTCCATAAGCCTGTTCATCTCCGTCTGGAATCGCGCGCCGTGGGCCTCGTCTGCATCCTGATTCTCGGCGTATAGCTTCACGTGGATCATCTCGTGAAGCAGTGCGATCTTCGCAAGTTCGTGGAACGGCATGATGTGCTTCGAGATCGCAATGAGTTTCTTCGCAGGGTAGTACACGGATGGAGCGCGGGGGCTTTCTTCTACATCAATGGCGATTTCCATTCCCGGCACATCGAAGCCAGGGAAATATTTGTGTTGGAACGCCATCGCCCATCCGGCAAGCTCTTCGTTCGTCGCCGGTTCCCTTCTAAATTTGCCATTCTCATCCATGTAGAGCTGCATCCGGTCCGCTCCGTTCCATTGCGCTATTCCTTGGAATTGCTACGGTTAGGATAAATTCCACCCCATTCTTCCATGCCCACAATAAGCAAGGAAAAGAAGCAAGGAGCCCCGGCCTTCTAAGCGTGTGCTCTGTCGCGCCGGTCGGCTGTTTATCCAAGTCTCCCCGCTTGAAATTCTGCTACCGCCCATGACCGAGCTGATGATTCGTCTGGAAATTCCTTCACGAGTTCATCTTGGACGCCACGGGGCATCGATTTGGCAATTTCTACCATCCCAGTTCCTGGATTGTGATTGATGTAGTGGTTGGTGGGTATTCCTCCAACGGAGATCATTGAAGAACGTGGTCCAGCTCCAGGCCTGTTCATGTGATCAGTTGCGTCTGTCATAACGTGATCCTCTCAGTGATCAGATTCTACTGCTGCTGGTGACCTGACCCCATTCTTCGTCCAAATCGTATTCCAAAGTGGGCGGATTCTGGGGCGCAGGTCAGTTGACGCATGCTCTTGCACGTGAATTGCAAGCTAGAAGCTCGCATCATTGTCCGGAACGTCGCACGCAAAGTGCCCGTTTTACGCCGCCAGCATCGAGAAGGGCTAAGGCCCTTTCCCCTGAGTTAAAGTAAAAGGCCCACGCCTTCCACGGAGCATTTCCCTGCGAAGTGGACCAGAACCACTCATTTGACAATTGCAGTTCGCCCTTCGCGTGTGAATCGTATCGAAACGTATCTTTGCCGTCAACATTCGCGTTTGGGTCGTAGATACACTGTAGCTCATCGATCGAAGGCAAGCGCCAGTCTGAGTTATCCGCAAGTCGCAAATTCCGACAGTAATCTGTCGCTTGTTTCCAGTTCACGTCGGTGCCGTTATCTTTCCATACCCACATGAGCCTCGTTGCAGGATCGGTCCATGTAAACTTGGCTGCCTCCTCTCGCGCAACCCGCTCTCTTTCCTGCTTATTTCGATCTGCATTAGCCGTCTGCTTCTTCGGGCGCAGAATTGGTACGTCATCCTGTTGAGCGCTCGCCATGGCCGCGCCATACAGAAAAACGCTAGTACCCACGAGCGACCATGCTAACCACCACCTGGCCTTCATTCTGTTGACCTCCTCCGCATCTACAATGAGAACATTACTGCCGCTTCACCAGCCTGATACAAAAGCAACATCTAGGCGACACAGTTTGCCACCTCTTTGTACTGACAGTGCCGGAGATTTCTCTGGAACGACAAGAATAGAAACGTCACTTCCAGAGGAAACACCGCACCGGACAAGGTCATCTTCAGACATCCGCCATTCCGCTCCGTCTGTCGTTTGCACAGAAGCTCCATTGCCTTGACCAGATTTAGTCGCTACAATCGCCGCATTGCGGACAACAAGACTGCCTTCCTGATCTGGACGCAGCAGGCTAGTTAGAGTTGTCTGCCCTTCGCTACGATAGCGACTTACTAGGAGCGTATGACTATCCGCATCGCTTCTTGCGCCGCTTTCAATCTCCTCATAGAGGAACTCCAGATCGCGGACCGAAACTGTGAAGTAATCGCGCTCTTGAGGACCGTCAGATAAGTTTGTCCATGGAGATTTGACTACGACCTGTCCGTCGTAACCTGTACTATCGAAAGCCCTGCCAATTGTCTTCGGCAAATCAGCGTAAACATTAGAGAGTAAAGCTCCCACATCATCGTGAAAGTCTCCATCAACGGCCCACTTCGTTCGGTAAGAGGTGTCAACTTCAATATAGACGGATTTATCTGTAGCCAATAGTACTGAACAAGAAGGCGGCTTCTTATTTCGCAAGCTTGCAGTTATGGCGTTAGCTTGAACGTAGTCTTCACAGGCTCCTCTCGCAATCAGCTCCGCATTTCCTTTTGACCCAGGATGTTCCGACTCCTTAGAAATCATCAAGTCATTCCACCAGGCAAAGTACCACTGGTCTGAAAACTCCGTGCCATGAAATGCCTCGACCAAAGCCTTCAGTGCGTCCAAATCCTTCTTTGAGAGGATTAAGTTGTAGCGGATGCCCGCCCCTGCTAAGTGGGTGTCCGCAACACTCACAAAGCAGATAGGCTTTTCTAGCGCACGCGCCCCTTCCAACGATTTCTCTGTCACGACTGCTTCCAGCGTTTGGAACAATGCCGATGACCAAGCCCTGCGCATATCACTCTCAAGCACGTCTTTCGGTGAGAAGACATTGATTTCGAGATCTCCTGATCTCTCCTGCGTAGCCGAACAAAGAGTCGGTGACTGAGGCAGCTTCGATCGCATGTGTTCGCTTATGAACTTGCAAACGGCTTGGGCATTTCCTGGGGATTTCATCGAAGTAGTCTTCGGGTGTAGGATCGGAACCTCGCCCTGTTGCGCCATCAACTGCACTGTAGCCATGAATGCGACCAGCGTCCAACCGATTATCGTTCCGCCCTTCATTCCATCCTCCCGTGGGTCCTCTGAACGGGGGCCGTATGTGCCGGTGTTCGTCGGACCGTTTTAGCCGTTCCCTGAATTACTCCACGCCGCGCAGCAGGCCGCAGGCTTCGGTTATTCCGCCCAGGCAGGCTTTGTTGAAATACTTGCGTGCCTCATCGCTGTTCCCCGCGTCCTGGTATAGAGAGCCGAGACTAGCGCAACTGGGCAATATACCTTGGTCACATGCTTTCTGGTAAGCGTCACGTGCTTTCTTTGTGTCGTGAGCGCCGCCCAGGCCCTGGGCATAGAGATAGCCAAGGTAGTTGCAGGCCTTCATCTCACCGCCGTTGCAGGCTAGAACGAAATAAGATCTCGCATCTGCGTAATGTTTCTGTTCGTAAAGTGAAACCGCCAGTCCCTCGATCTCGGCAACATCCGACCCAGGCGTCGGCCCAGTGGAAGTGGCTGCCTGGTCTGGGCCTGCAGCAGGAACATACGCGGGATAAGGTGTAGTTGACGAACTAGGCGGAACCGCGTATTTTTCAAACGGGTCAGTGCTTTGGTTCGCAGGAGCGGTACTCGGTTTGTTGAATTCCCTAGCGACTTGGATGACCTCACCAATGGCGATTAGGGCGGCGAAGACAATCACAATTGCTTTAGCAAGTTCGCTATGTGTCTTTGTCCTGTGCCAGTACCAGGCAGCTCCGGCCCAGACAGCAGACTCTATGAGGTAAATCGGGACGATGCCCTTAATTAGTGATACAAGCAGAGCAATGACAGCGAATGCCCCAAACACGTAGGTGCCGACCTCGTTGGATCGATTGGGTTCGGCGGTTTCCCTCGGCTCCGGCCGATCATTGTGCTCTTGCTCCGACGTCTTGACCCCCGCCGGAGGAATCGGCGGCTCAAGCACGGGCAGTGCGGGAGCAAAGGCCTTCCCACAGTGTGGACAGAAACTGAACTCAACTGCCGATTCCCTGGCACACGAAGGGCAGACCACCTTGGCGATCTTCAGTTCCCCGCAGTGCGGGCAAAAGCTGAAATCGTCTGCTGACTCCTTGCCACATGCACGGCAGACCACCTCAATAATCTCCTCGGGATCGCCGCCAGTTTATCACTCCGGAAAGAAAGGAGGTGAACCACCATGCGTTATTTCTTTATCTACCTCAGCAGGTTGGCATTTCCGGGAGCTTTTCCTAGCTATGCATTGAATGCGGGAAAGATTTGCGCCGTCCCTACGGGACTCCGGGCCTGGATTTGGCAGCCAACCCAGCACTGAAGTGCTGGGCTAAGATGCGTCGCGCCTCCGGCGCTGGGGTCTGTGGCGAGAGAGAAGAGCGAGGGTACATTGAGCGTGGGGCTGGGAAGCGGATCAGGCCCTTTGAGGGGGCCAGTCCCAATAAGCCCCACGGCACCGCGCGATGGTATCGGACGGCGCAATCAATGCGGTAGACTCCTGCTTATGATTCACGATGGCAAGAGCCGCAAACTGCCCTTCGATCCGGTTGAGGCGGTAGAGCATTTGAAGGCCAGCGACGCTAAGCTGGCCACTCTGATTGAATGCGCCGGGCCGTTCACGCTGCGCCTTGACCCGGCGCCTTCTCCGTTTGAGTCGCTGCTGGAGTCGATCCTCTACCAGCAATTGCATGGCAAGGCCGCGGCTACCATCCACAGGCGGGTGCGGGAGTATTTTGGAGGCGATCCCACGCCGCAACTGCTGCTGGATACCCACGAAGATCCGTTGCGGGCGTGTGGCGTTTCAGGCAACAAGATCAAGGCGTTCAAGGATCTGGCGGCTAAGACGCTGGATGGGACTGTGCCCACGCACGCGGCTATCAAAAAGATGTCCGACGCTGAGATCCTGTCGCGTCTGACGGCGGTGCGCGGCATTGGGCCGTGGACGGTGGAGATGCTGCTGATCTTCCGCATGGGCCGGCCGGATGTGCTGCCGGTGACGGATTACGGTGTGCGCAAGGGGTTCGCGCTGACATTCCAAAGGATCCCGAAGACGCGCGCGCTGGCTGCCAAGGACCTGCCCAAGCCGGAAGTGATGCTGAAAAGGGGAAAGAAGTGGACGCCGTTCCGTTCTGTGGCGAGCTGGTACCTTTGGCGGGCGTGCGATCTGGCCAAAAGCACTGCGCCGGCGGGGCGGGCCAGCCTACAATAATGAAGCAAAGCCGGGTTCCCCA
>Ga0302274_10004825_pt1 | contig 11623 bp, 8 predicted proteins | sample III_Bog_N2_1_FD_198755 | JGI IMG/M metagenome (GOLD analysis project Ga0302274, IMG submission 198755) | Peat permafrost microbial communities from Stordalen Mire near Abisko, Sweden - III_Bog_N2_1 | ecosystem: Environmental > Terrestrial > Soil > Wetlands > Peat | place: Sweden: Abisko...
CGACCATTCAAGCGGCGTCGCTCCGGCGAATTGCAAGGGCAGCGCATCCGCGCCATGCACGCATCTTGCGGACAACATGATGAGCGATGCGAAAAGTAAATGGCGGACCATGTGGCTCATGTTTTGCGAATGCCTATGCCGCGGCAAAGTTCACCTTGAAGACGAGTGCAATTTGAAACGGCATCTGCGCGGGGCAGTTGATTTCAAGTCCGTCTGCTGTTTGCTTCCAATCAAGCGGAGCGGCAGACCCGAGCAGGCTGACGGATTTCACGGCTGGCGCGGCGGGCCGCGCAGCGGTGCCCATGGAGGTGATCTTCAGCGCGGTGCCGGGGTCCGGCACGGTCATGCAGAAGGCATAAACGGAACCGTCCTTGCCCGCGGTAAAGCGAAAATCCTGCGGGCTGAATTTGAAGTTCGCCTGTCGCTGGTTGATTTTGCCCGTGGGAGATTGGCGGACGCGGTCGCCGGCGCTTTCCCCGAACTTGATCCAGGCGCGGCTGCCGTAAATGGCTTCGCCGTTTATTTTCATCCAGTCGCCCACTTCGGCGAGCATCTTCAGGCTGCCGTCATCGAGCGAACCGTCCGGGCGCATGGCGATGTTGACGCAGAAGCAACCGTCGCGTGAAACGCATTCGAGCATATGGCGGACGAGCGCGCCTGCGCTATAAACAAAGCCGGGCGCATAATACCAGTCGCCATAGGCTGTCTCGCCAATCCAGGGCTGGTCGGTCTTGATGCCGCCGGGCCAGTTGTCCTCGGAGGTGTTGACCACGCCGTTGCCGCCCAGATGAAATTTCACGATGCTGAACGTGTCCACCTTGCCGCGCGTCTTGAGCGTGTGATTGTAGTAGTCGGCGATGACGCGCTGCATGGCGTCGCATTTGTAGCCGGTCGCACTCAGGTAGCCGGTGTAGGGCTGTGTGGAATTACCGTCGGTGTAAATGAAGTCTGGGTCATATTTGCGGACGACATCCATGATGCGCAGCGCCCAGCGCGTGACATACCATCGGCAATATTCCTGATGGTTGGTCAGGATGCCTTGTTTCGGACACCAACTGTCCTGGTCGAAGCCTTTGTATTCGCGCAAGTCAACGCCGTAGAGCAGGCGCGGATCCATGCCTTCCCACCATTTGCCCTTGCCATCGGCAAGCGTGAGGTTTCCGTCGTAAGGGATGCCCGCTTTCGGACCGGTCTTGTCGGTGCCCAGGGATTTCTGCCACCACCACCAGGTGTATTCATGATGGAATGAAACACCATAGCGCATGCCCGCTTCATGCACGGCCTTGGACCATTCGCCCAGAAAATCGCGCTTGGGGCCGAGGTTGACGGCGTTCCATGGCTGATAGGCGGAATTCCAGTTGTCAAAATTATCGTGATGAACTCCCTGAATCAGCAGGAAGCGTGCGCCGGCATCCTTGTAAATTTTCACCACGGCGGCGGGATCCAGTTTCACAGGATTCCAGTCCTTCAACAAATCCTTGTATCCGATTTCGGATGGATGGCCGAAATCCCGGATGTGGTTGTTGTAGGCGGCCTGACCCTGCATATACATCCGGCGCGCATACCAGTCGCCGCTCATGCCGGCGGCTTGCGGACCGAAGTGCACCCAGATGCCGAATTTCGCCTCACGCAGCCAGTCCGCCTCCTTGCCCGGATAATTCTGCGCGATGGAATCCCAGGTCGGGGCATACGGCCCCGGCACAATCGGGAAATCCATCCTGGCTTCCGGAAACGCGGCGGGATCGCCCATCGGCACGGAACCCGCAGGCTGCTTCGGCGGCAGATTGGGAAACGGCGCAAGCTGCGGCAACGCGTAATCTGTAGGTTCGGAAGAAGCGCCTCCGATGGTTTGGGCCGCAGCAGAAAATCCGCCAAGCAGTTTGCCCGCTGCGATGCCCGAGCCCGCCAGAGACGCAAGCTTGATGAATTTGCGGCGTGCCATTACCTGTTCGCCACCGGCGGATTTTTGTGAATGAGGCATGTATTGATCGGTTGTTCTCTGGTCAGCCCACATTACAACGTCTTTGGCTGACGAGCGTCAAAACAAATTTGCCGGAAACCTGCCGGTGCCCTCCAGCGTCCATGATTGGGTTTACCCAGAATGCCACCCATGATTCCCCGCGCCATGAAATTGATTCTCCGCTTTTCCCTTTTCCTGCTGGCTGCACTTGCGTCCGTCATCGTTTCACGCGCCGCCAACGAGATGAGCATGACGTTGAACGGCCAGCCCGCAGCCGTCGGCGATTACGCCCCGGACGAAGTCACGAACCTTGTCCTCGACAATGGCATGCTCAAAATCACCTTTGGCCAGGACTACCGCAACCAGATCAGCGCAACCTCCATCATCAAGAACGGAACCGAGCTCGCGCACAATCTTCACGGCACCGTCCCGCGCGACACGGATGGCGGACGCACCTTCTACCATGACTACAATGCCAGCACCGGCTACATGCACGTGCGTCTGGTGAAAATCATCGCCAACACGCCCGGCCTCGTCCACTTCGCGCTCATTGACACCAACACGCCCTATCTCGAAGACCATTACGTCATGCTCAAGGGCGAGAGCGGCATTCATCCCTACGTCATCATCAAGGGCCAGTTCGGCGGCGAAATGCGCACCATGTATCGCTTCGACATGTCCATCCTCGACTGGACATGGACGCCGGAGCGCATCGGACAGCAAAAGTCCTATGAATTTCTCCAGGCCATTTCAACAATAGGCAATCTGGGCGATGAAACATGGCGGCTGCCGGACGGCTCGGTCTATTCCAAATATGACTGGTGCCTGTATTATTCCGAAGCGCCCATGTGGGGCCATTTCGGCCACGGCTTCGGTGCCTTCTTCATGCCCGTGAGCACCGAAGCCTATGCGAGCGGTCCGTTGCGGCAGGAACTCGCCGTGCACCAGGACGCGCTCATCTTGAACTACCTCGGCGGCGGCCATTTCAGCGGCGGCGGTTCCGCCGGCGGACGCTCCGGCCAGAAAATCTTCGGCCCGTGGTATGTCTACATCAACTCAGGCAAAACCCCGGCGGCCATCATCGCGGACGCAAAGAAGACCGCCGCCGCCGAACAAAAAAAGTGGCCTTATCAATGGGTCAATGAACCCTTGTTTCCAACCAACCGCACCAGCGTCAGCGGCCAGTTGCAAATTTCCCACGACCGCCCGGCGGCGTTCGCCTACATCATTCTCGGCCAACCGACCAACGCACCCAGTCCGCGCGGTGGTGGCGGGCGCAGGGGAGGACGCGGCGGTGGTGGCGGCGGAACCAATTCCTTCGCCGCAGGGCAGGGGACAAATTCCATTTCATCCACCAACAACCTTGCTTCCGGCACCAACTCCGCTCCGGGTTATGCGCGCGGCGGCGGACGCGGAGGGCGTGGCGGCGGCGGCGTGAACAACGGCGCGGCGCTGGACCGCGCAAGCATCATATATAATCAGGCGGGCGATTATATCTTCTATGTGAAGGCCGATGCCCACGGGAAATTCACCCTGCCTCACGTGCGCGCCGGCACATACACACTTTACGCATGGCAGACACAGGGACCCATCACACAATCCTTCGCCAGGGACGGCATCCAGGTCGGCGGCGACAAGCTCGACCTGGGCGTCATCAATTGGGACGCGCCTTACCACACGAACTTGTTGTGGCAGATCGGCAAGGCCGACCGCATGGCGGACGAATTCAAGTTCGGCGGCCAGCCGCGCAACAGCCAGTGGATTCAGCAGGTGCCCACCAACCTCACCTTCACCATCGGCAAAAGCAGGGAAATCAAAGACTGGTATTTCGCCCAGCGAACCGGCACCTGGACCGTCAAATTCAACCTGAAGAAAACCATTTCCGGCAGGGGCTACCTCACCATCGCCATAGCCGGCGGCGGCGGGAGCGTCATAGCATCCGTCAACGGCACGGAAGTCGGCCGGTTGTCCTATGCCGATGACGGCAGCGTGCGCCGCTCCACCAACCGCAGCGGACGATACGCCCGCAACGAATACACCTTTCCCGCCTCCCTTCTGAAACAGGGCGAAAACACCCTGACACTCCGCGCCAACGGCGGCGAGATCATGTATGACACCATCGTGATGGAATCGGATTGATCTGGATCGCCCAAGACAGGCAGGGAAATCGCGCCGGGCACGGACCCATAACATCGTCATCCTCCTCCTCGCTCAAACAAAACAATCGCACCAGCCGTTGCAGACGGTCATATAATTGAAAAATAGTCGGGAAAAAACTTTGACAGAAATTGGCCCGTCCGATTTGATAATCCCATGCCAACAAAAGCCGTGGCAAAACAAATGCGCAAAACTCGTGCGCGCGGGATATTTCAAGTTAAGTTCGTTGTTTTGTAAGTGGGAATCATGAAACTAAAATTTTTTATTGTTTTTTCCTTCGTTAATTTAGGACTTTTTTTACGGCCCGATGTCGCATTTTGCACTCTTGTTGGGGCAGGCAGCAGCATAACAGGGGTCAGCCCACTTAACGGAGAAGGAGCAGCCGCATTACAACAACAGGAGCAGATTTTCCAGGAACAACGTAGAATACAGGAAGAAGAAGCCGAGCAAGAGGCGGCAATCGCACAAGAAAAACAAACTGAATTTTTGGCGAAGCTGCAAACTTTGAAAGATGATTTGGCATCTAAATTGCAGGACGCAACAAATGCATTGTTTGATATTGATACTTTGAGACAACAATTTTTGGATGCGAAAAAACATATCCCTGAAGACCCGTGGAGGGAGATTAACGGGGAGAAAAAATATGTGATGTCTGAAAATTCTGAATTCGTAAATTTCAGCGGACAAATTCAGGAGGTCGGACCCACTGGCGTTCGCATTTTGGGACAATATGGAAATTTGGCAGGACAAGAAGAATACTTTCTGATAAACTTTCCCTATAAAGTTCAGGCTGGGGAATATATTAATCCGTCGAAGATTTATGTGGCAGTTGAGGATGGGCAATTCGGTTACGTTACAGAAGATGGTTTAGGAAAACATATCACTCAATTAAACTATGGCAATCCATGTGCTAGGCCATCCAATGCGGATTCAGTTGAAAAACTGGCGCTACAATTAACCCCAGATGAAGAATCGCGAATTAACTCCGCAAAAGCAGATGCTTCTGCAAAAAGCGAACTCGCCGTTGCCGCCCAAAAGCGTTTACAAGACTTCCTTGACAAAAACGATCCAGAAAGAATAGCTGCGGCGCAGAGGAAAGCCTCCGAAGAATTGGGATTAGAATTCGATTTACGCGAAGCTGTAAAGGGCGACCCAATCGGACTGCTTAGCATGGGTGAGCGTTACCGTGACGGGAACGGTGTTCCGAAGGACTCAGCCAAGGCAAAAGAATTTCTTGGAAAAGCTGCGGCTGCTGGCAACCAGACGGCTGTGCAAGAACTTTCAAAACTTACTCAAGATTCAACCGCTACAAATAATATTTCGCAAAATTAGTTCAAACATATGAAAGAGCCAAATTATGTAACCTGTAATTGCCAGCATTGCAACGGTCGCATAAAGTTTGATGGCAATGAGTTGCGGAAAGGCGAAACAAGACAAGTCGATTGTCCGCACTGCCAACTTTCAACAATTATTTTTCACCCGCCAAGCGGCGGCGAAAATTCAAAGTCTTCCATTCCACAGCCAAAAAGTTCAAAGGCTGAATTATTGCTTTTTCAAGGAACAAGATTTGTAACTTTGCTTGGGTCGGCTTTGGTTTTGATTGCACTTATTATAGTTTGTTTCTTGGTGATAAGAACATTCCAACCTGAAAAGCCACACGAAATCGTCAACGTTCCATATGATTATGTTGCTCCCGTGCAACCAATTGTTCTGCAAAATCAGAATACCTTTGTTCCAGTTGGCGGAAACATCGCCGCTAAAAATGCCTTTCCACAACCTGTTGTTGATTTTTTGTTGAGACATGATGGATTCAGCTTGAAAGATTGGCTCGACCAACTCTGGCCATCACACCGGCAACCGTTCCTCGACAATCTTTCAACAATTTTACAAACAGCAAAGACCAAGCAACTGACATCTGAACAGGAGGAACAAGCAGTCACAGACTTTGCAACTAGATGGATTGCTTTGAACCAACCACCTACTGACCCGAATGCGGCAATGGAAAAGGAAGTTTTTCGTGCAAGTTGTATTTCTGTGGCGTTCGGATTGTTTCTTTCTCTGACAATTCTTTGCCTGATTTTAGTCTTATTGGCAATTGAGCGAAACACTCGTTTTATAAAGTAAAAAAAACCGCATTGCGACGGGCAAATAAGTGGACAAAAAAGGGGGCGCTTTTTGCAATAGAGGGTGAGACGCCCTGTGGACCATTCGCGTAGCATCGCCCCATGGTTTTGGAATCCCGCTTAGTTGCGCCATGGATTGTGGCGCAGGCAAGGGCGGCCTGTCCCCAAAAACCACTTTTTCCCCGGCGCAACCCCAAATCCTTCCGGCGTCCCGGCAGCCTTTTCAGCCAACTTTGCAACCTCCGGCAATCGTTCGCTAAGCTCCCGGAACGGTTGCCGAAGCTCCCGCAGTGTTCGCCGGAGCTTTCGGAACATTCGCCGAGGCTCCCGCGACGATTCACTAACCTCCCGGAACAATTGCGGAGGCTCCCGCAGCCTTCGCCGAAGCTCCCGCAACGTTCGCGGGAGCTTAGCCAGCACCCGCCGGAATCTCCCATTTGCCTGCCGTTTATTGCAAAAACAACTGAAAACCAATGGCTTGCAAAACAAAACAAACAAAAATGATCAAATTCAACAAAAATTAACCCATTATAAATTATGCCAAACGACAGCATACCTCCAGCCGACCCGGAGTTTCATAATTGGGCCGGACCGTTCAGCGATTACGTCGCCACCAATGCCACCGCGATGGGATTGTCGGCCGACGACGTGAAGCCTTTGACCGACGCCACCTCCACCTGGAACACGGCGTATCCCGCACACACCACGGCCCATTCCGCCGCCACCGCAGCCACCAGCGTCAAGATTCAGGCCCGCGACACTTTCGAAACCGTCGCCCGCCCGCTCATCCAGCAGTTGCAGGCCAGCCCCAAGGTGACGGATGCCCAGCGCAAAGCCATGAAGATCAATGTCCACTCCAAGACGCGCACGCCTGTGAGCGTGCCCACCACCAAGCCGGTTGCCACGGTGGACACCAGCCAGCATTTGCAGCACACCATTGATTTCCGCGATTCCGCCTCGTCCGGTTCCAGAAGGAAGCCGGCGGGCGTGGCCAGTTGCGAAATCTGGAGCAAGGTGGGCGCGCCCGCGCCCACGGACTACACGCAGATGTCCTTTGTGCAAAGCGCCACCAAGACGCCGTGTCTGGTGAACTATACCGGTGCGCAGGCCGGATTGACGGTCTGGTTTTGGATGCGCTGGGTGAACACCCGCAACAAGAAAGGCCCGTGGAGCGATCCCGTCTCCGCCACCATCGCCGGGTGAAATGGTAGGGTCGGCGCGCTGCTGGGCCGACTCTGGTGGCACTCCGCAAGGAGCATCGCAGCGCGATGTCCCTACCGTGAAATCAAGCGGCCTCCTGGAACGGGGGCCGCTTTTTTAATTCTCGCGTAGCAGCCGATGTGAATCGGCTCATTAAATTGGGGATGGTTTTTAAATGGAGCGGAACTCACGTCCGCTGCTACGGTAGCCCGAATGCCACAGGGTCAACGTAAATGAATCAAGCTCCGTCAGGAGCGGCATCATTGGTGCATCCCTACTTTTTCGGAAATTACTGCGGAAACTACTGCGGAATGAGACGATAGAAACGACTGGGGCTTTTGGGATTATCTAGAAAGTAAGTGGCGACGCTGCCATTGTTTGAATTGGTAGAAAGTATGACCCAGTCGGTCAAATTGGTTGAGGTTTCAAAAAGGAATTGCGCGCCCGATGCGCTGGTGGGATTCCATGCAAAACTTGTCGTTGATATGTTTGGATACGTTCCCATCTCCAGCCACATCCGAACCGTGAATTGGCCGGTTCCACTTTGTGGAACGGGGTAAATGGTCGGGCTGTTTGTGGAACCGTCAAAAGAACCATAAGATTGGGACGTAGATTCATAAGTCAGCGGTGCCTCATCGGATAAATTGCCTCCTCCATAAAACTGCAGTCCCAATTTATTGAACACGATTTGAACCTGCGACTGGATGACGCCCGGACCTGCGCCATTTGTATTTCCGTTTGCCGTGGCATTGTTCAGCCAATTGGTTGTTCCTGTGCGCGAATAAAATGGAATTACAGGAATGCCAGACGTTACGTCTCCCGCGCTGAAAAGAAAATCAGGCTGTGAAATGACCCGCGCCATCTTTTGCTGCATCAGAATTCCATTGGTGATGTAGCTGTCCGTAAAACAATTGGTCGTCGGCAGAAACACGCCGGACTGCGAATCCACCGGTTGCGGGATGAATGTAATTTTGTCCACACCCGGTCGCCACGCTCCATTCACAAATGAATTTGAATTCACGCCGACGCCATAAACGCCGGGCAGCAAAGTTTCGTAATTGACGTTGTTCGTGGAGAGCAAATAAGCCAGTCCGCCAACATCGTCGTAGGTTAGCCCTTTATAAAACATTCCAGATCCTGTTGAGTCATTATTTACAAGTGATTGGGGGAAATCGGCGACAGCAGTATATGTAGGCGCAAGTGGATCAACCGCAAATGAAATCATATCATACTGGTTTGGCTGAATCACAATATAAGCTGAATAAAGGGTTTCATTGACGTAAGGACTAACGTTGAGGGTCTGCGGATCGTAATTTCGCTGAAGAACGAATTCGGGGATGGTGCCATCCGGCCAGTTTAATGGGGTGCTGAGTTCATTTGAATTAGGCGGAAGCAGGGATGAGTCCCATTGTTTCAAAACATAAACATAACGCGTCGGTGACGCCAGACCCATATGTTCCAAAAGCAAAGAAAGCGCTTCGGACTTCAAATCGTAAAGAGACAGTGATTGAGCTTCATAATTTGCGGACTGTGAAATGAACGGATAATTTGTCAGCGCAATCTGTGAAGCTGGCGGCAAATCATTCAAAATTTGAATCGCGCCTTCCACTGCCGCCACGCCATTTGTCCCAAAATAGTTCGTGAACGACTGGTCGAATCCGTAAGTAACCACCGGCACGTTCCAGCGATATCCATTGCTGATGCACATTGGGCCGCCGATGTCACCGACGAAAAAAACTCCATTGGTTGTTTGCATCCACGGCCGAATCGGTCCAAGCAAGGCGAAAGCCCCCGATTGCTCTGTCGAGGCAATCAGGAACAATGCGCTCATACAAATCGCGCATTTTTGGAGACTCAATTTCATTTTACCGTTTCGCCATTCCCTTCAGTTCTACAACGGTGGTTTCAAATTCAGCTTCGGTCAAGCAATTCTAATTGATTTAGTTTGAGTCTTGTTACCTCGACTCCTACCAAAATTATTAATCAAGGAAGGCCGAAACAAGGAACGGAAAGTTTTTCCTGATTTCCTGCCTTCCTTATTAAATCCGGACGGTGCTGGCGCTGGTTTATTGAATTCATCCAGTTGTGAATAAAATTGTGAGCAGAAGTTCACATTCCCGTCACACGGTTGTAACACGCTTCCTGTAATTTCGACTGCGTCGTGAAGAAAATCCTCATCCTGACCGCCGGGTTCGGTGACGGGCACAACGCCGCCGCCCGCAGTTTGCGCGACGCGATTGAGCTGTGCGACGAGGACGCGCGCGCCGAGGTGGTGGACCTCTTCGCCGACAGCTACGGCGCATTCAACACCTTCGCCCGGAAAAGCTACCTCGGCATCGTGCAATACGCGCCCAGGCTCTGGGGCGGAATCTATTCGATGCTGGAACATCCGTTCGTGGAGAAACAGCTCGGCGGCTTCACGCGCCTGCAAAACACCCTGGAAAAAATCCTGGCCGAGACGCAGCCGGATTGCGTCGTGTCCACCTATCCGGTCTACGGCCACGTCATCAAAAAGATTTACGCCAGTCACAACGAGCGTCCGTTCCGCTTCATCACCGTCGTCACGGATTCCATCACGGTCAATTCCTCGTGGTTCCGCGCGCCGAGCGATTTCTTTTGCGTGGCCAACGACGAGACGGCGGAGGTTTTGAAAAAAGGCGGCGTCGCCAAGGAGCAGATCAAGGTGCTCGGATTTCCGGTCAGCCCGTTGTTCGCGGAAAATCCCAACGACCTGCCCGCGCCCGTGGGCGACGAGCCGCGCAAAGTTCTTTATGTCATCAACACCGGCAAGAAAAAGGCGGGCAAGGCGATTGACCGGCTGCTGGAGATTGACGACGTGCATCTGACAATTACGGCGGGACGCGACCCGGAATTGCGCGCGGAATTGATCGAGCGCACGCGCGATTTTGAAGACCGCGTCAAGGTGCTTGGCTGGACGAACCAGATGCCGGAACTGATGATGTCGCACCATCTCATCATCAGCAAAGCCGGCGGCGCGACCGTGCAGGAAGCCATCGCCGCGCGCATCCCGATGATCGTCAACCAGGTCATCCCCGGCCAGGAGGAAGGCAACGCGGAATTGATCTGGCGCTGCGGTCTCGGCGCAATCGCGGAGAAAAACAAGGAGGTCGCCGAGCTGGTCGAAAACGCCTTTGCTCATCGCGCCGGGCAATGGAACGAATGGCGCGCGAACCTGAAAAAGGTCAGCCGCCCCGACGCCGCGCGCGACATCGCGGAATTGATTTTGGAAGAAGCCGACCACGACAAGACCGGTCGCAAGGCGGTGAAGCTGTTCGAGACCGCGCCGCCACGCGTCATGCGTCCCGCGCCTCAAAACGGAAATGGCAGCCACGCGCAGATGCTGCTCTGCGATTTCCACATCCACACCAATTATTCCGACGGCAAATTGTCCGTGCCGGAGATCATTGATTTTTACGGCGAGCGCGGATTCGATTGCATCTGCATCACCGACCATCTGGCCGACCCGAAGCGGTTGATTGGGAAATTATCCGAGCTTGCCAGCCTCACGCTCGGACAGGAACAAATCGGCGAATATTTCGCAGTCATCGAACGCGAACGCCAGCGCGCTTGGCGGCGTTACAAGATGCTCGTGATGACGGGAATTGAATTCAACAAGGACGGCTACACGCGAAAGACATCCGCGCACTTGCTCGGCATTGATTTGAAGGCACCCATCTCCGCCGCGCTGGACATCCCGGAAATCATCGCAAAGATTCATTCGCAGGGCGGCCTTGCCGTCGCGTCGCATCCGCACATCATGAAAAGCGAGTGGGGCAAGAACACGCTTTACCTCTGGGAAAACCAGGAGAAGTTCGCGCCGCTGCTCGACGCGTGGGAAATCGCCAACCGCAACAACATCTTCAACGACATCGGCCTCAAGCGCCTGCCGTTCATCGCCAACAGCGACTTCCACAAACCGAAACACATTTATTCGTGGAAGACGCTCATCCATTGCGAGAAAGATGCCGAGGCCATCAAGGATTGCATCCGCCGTAACGAACACGTCGCCATCACGCTTTACCGCGACTTCGCCGACGCGCCGGCAAAGCACGGCTTCGATTCAAGCGCCGCCATGCCGCATTTGTTTCACGAGCGGCTTCCGCTGCGAGCGATCAGCGCTTGATCAACTTTGCGGCGCGGGAAGTTGCTCCAAGTTCGCGCC
>Ga0302274_10004829_pt1 | contig 11610 bp, 15 predicted proteins | sample III_Bog_N2_1_FD_198755 | JGI IMG/M metagenome (GOLD analysis project Ga0302274, IMG submission 198755) | Peat permafrost microbial communities from Stordalen Mire near Abisko, Sweden - III_Bog_N2_1 | ecosystem: Environmental > Terrestrial > Soil > Wetlands > Peat | place: Sweden: Abisko...
CTTTGGTATTCTCCTCAAGTGAGAGAAAGTCAAAACATGAATCGCTTCTAGATCGTCTAATGGTAGGACATTTCCCCTTGGAGGAAACTATATTGGTTCGAATCCAGTTCTAGAAACCAAACTTTTTGTAGAACTTATCCATTGACAAACCTCAGTTACTTTGTTACACTTCAAGAGTAACAAAAATCAGGAAGGAAAAATAATGAATTACTCTGTAAAGAATCCGAATTACACTGCGGTAGTAGTGTCTCTGGAGAAGATTGTTCCTCTGGAAAATTGTGATAATGTGGTATCTTGCATTATCTTTGGCAATAGTGTAATCGTTAGTAAGGATGTAAAGGTCGGCGCCAAGGGACTATTCTTTCCACTTGAAACTCAGCTTTCCCATGAGTTTGTTTCCAACAATAACCTGTATCGTAAGGCGGAATATGGAAATGTTGATTCCACCAAGGCTGGTTATTTCGATCAATCGCGTCGAATCAAGTGTGCAAAGTTTCGCGGTAACAAGAGTGAAGGCTTTTTCATTCCTCTGACTTCGCTGAACTATCTCAAGATCAATCTTGATGATTTGCAAATTGGTGATGTTTTTGATACCATTGGCAAGGACGAGATTTGCCGTAAGTATTCCATCAAGGCTGTGAATGAGCCGGGTGCGAAGAGGCTACGGGCCAAGACCAAGAATATCAAGGATGTAATTGTTGATAATCAGTTTGCTTTGCATTATGATTCTGAACAACTTCGCCGCAATCTTCATCGTATCAAGAAGGATACCACTATTGCCGTAAGTTCGAAGTGGCATGGAACCAGTGCTGTTTTTTCAAACCTTCTTGTGAAGCGTGAACTGAATATTGTCGAAAAGATTCTTTCCTTCCTTGGAGTAAAGATTCAGACGGAAGAGTATGGCACCATGTATAGTTCTCGAACTGTCATCAAGAATGTGAATGGTATTGACAAGAGTGGCAACAAGCATTTCTACACTGACGATGTATGGGGCCGAACTGCCAAGGATGTTATTCCTAGCATTCCTAAGTCTTACTCGATTTATGGGGAGATTGTTGGATACACTGAGTCTGGAGAGCCAATTCAGGCTGGTGTTGGTGGCAAGGCGTATCATTATGGTTGCTTCCCCGGTCAACAGAAGTTTGTTGTCTATCGGGTAACTTCTCGAAATGTTGATGGCCAACAGATTGAATTGTCTTGGCCTCAAATGAAGGATTTTTGCACCAAGTACGGTCTTGAAATGGTGAAGGAATTCTTCTATGGTAAGGCGTATGATCTAAACCGCGCAGAGTGGGATTGCATGGATCTGAGCGATGATCGTGATTGGCAAGATGCCCTTCTGTCGTATCTGGAAAAGACTTGGGTTCATGATCAGATGTGCGAGTACAACAATTTTGAGGTTCCGGCTGAGGGAATTGTTGTTCGTGTTGATTCGTTCACGGAATCTGAAGCTTTCAAGTTGAAGAATTTTCTTTTCCTCAGTGGCGAAACTAAACTGCTTGATGCTGGAGTAGTTGACATGGAATCTTCTGAGAGTGAAGATTCCGAGTAAACAAGTTTGAACCATCATGTAGGGACAAAAACAACAATAGCGCCAAACTATTGTTGGATAAAACCTACCGAGTTTTAACATGAAACCGGATAAAATAATTGGCTAGATTCGGGATGGTTCATTTTTCAATGATAAATAAGAATAGTAGTCGGGAAGTAGCCTAGTGGCTCAGGCACTTGTTTTGGGAACAAGACGACGCAGGTTCGAATCCTGTCTTCCCGACCAGATTTTAGAAAGCTAAATATAAGTGTAATACAGTTTCACGCGGCGATAGTTTAATTGGGAAAACGCTGGCGTCCAGTCAGAGTTGTGAGATTCGACAGTATCACTCTCCGCTCCATCAATTCAATGTTCAGGGATAGCTCAATTGGTAGAGCATCCGGCTGTTAACCGGAAGGTTGTGGGATCGTCGCCCACTCCCTGAGCCAAAGTTTCAAAACAATCACAAGGACAATTCATGACAGAGTTTGAAGATTATTTTCCATTGCCTGAAAAATGCGATAGGAAAAAGTTTATTACGCTTCTTGGCAAGCGGCCAAATAAGAATATACAAGTGAAAGATGTTCTTAATGAAGTTAAGAAATTTCTTAATGATAATGAAGTATCTTACTCCGAAAATACTCTTGAACAATCTCCGAATTTTCATTCTATTGAATTGGGGAAAGTTTTTTTATTCGTTGTTGATGATTATTCAAAATTCAATACCCATGTTCTTCCCAAGAAATATGTTGAAGATATGCATTTCAAGTGGACTAAGCAGGGGTATCGAGTTATTTGGATCAAGAAATTTGAATGGGAAGATCCTCGTAAACAGAATGTATTACAATCTTTGATTCTTCATGCGTGTGGCAAAACAAAAAACAGAATCTTTGCAAGGAAGACGGTAGCTGAAATTATTCCAAGTGTTCAATTAAGAAAATTTTTTGATGCTTCTTCGTTTTATGGATATCGTAATGCAACATTTGCAGTATGCCTAAAAGATAAGACCACTGGCGAAGTTCTCATGGCCATGAGTTTTGGTCATCCGTATTATGGAAAAGGAAAGTATGGAGACAGAGCAGTTGAATGTATTCGGGCAGCTACAAAACCACATACAATTGTTGTGGGCGGTATGACAAAATTGATGAAATTTCTTCTAGATTCTTTCCCGGATGAATTTGACACCATAAATTTCTATGTGGATTCCGGGCATTATTCTTGTGGTTCAATGTCAGCGATTGGTTTTGAATATTCGCATTTTGCAGGAGGATCTTCTCATAATTTGTGGGTTGAAACTGGTAGTATGTTTATGCGAACACCTGCATTACATCAAGAAATCAAATACCTAAATAGTCGTGGAGAGATACTTGCTATTCCCGATGTAGGCAATGATACATTTTTGTTATATCGAAACAAAGCGGTAATTCAAAATGCAAGTTCGACGGATATTTAATGACTGATCGAAAACCACGTTAGATGAAAATAGGAGAATAATAATGACACCCGAATATACCGGACGTAATATCAATGACTTTTTAGAAGATATCCTCAGAGTAGCGGAAAATATTGAGACTAAAGTTTCAAGTATTAATCGTACAATTTTTGGAACAAACACCCAAATGGATGTTTGTAATGATCCAAAAGAATGCTACCCCTCAACATTAATTACTTTAGCAAAAATTCATGATATTCTTGGTGATGCAAATGAAACTCTTAATAATATTTCAAGTCAGTTTGAGTCCACTTCAAAACTTAAAAAATATGATGGAAATGACAAAACCAAATTTCTTGTAAAACAACGGTACTAAGGGGAGAAAATGTATCATTCAAGAATTAATCATTGGTCGTGTAGCAAACTGTCCGACAAAATTCGTGGAACTAAAAAACCAGCTTCTTTCTCAATGGAAGAATGGGAAAACTGGGATGATTATTTGAAAAAGAATAATCCTATTCGGTTTTGGATTTCCGAAAATGGCTTGCGCCTTCTTCAAGACATTGTATATTTTCCATATGATAGGTATCGTGATATTCGTTCATATGTTAGGAATAGATTCATTGATAAGATTCACGCTCTTACTGCATCACCAGAGCATTTGAAACGCGGCCAATATTGTGACATTGACACTCGAATGTTTTATTGTCTATTTGACACTCTTGTTGACTTTGTTGAAGGTGAAGTTGCCCATTGGACAGCATGGAACGATCATGACAAGAAATATACATGGAAGAATGGGCGATGTAAGGATGCTGGCCTTGACCATCTCAAATGGGAAATGACTCTTACCGATTCGGAGTATGGCTTGTTTCCAGATTCTCCAGAATTTGCTAAGCCAACTTCCCAAGCAATTGCTGCCAAAGAAATTTTTGATTTGTATATTTGGTATACAGAAGTCTATGCAAATAGAAAAGATCCAATGGACGAATCTGGCTGGAGCGATTATTGTTCCACCACTAATTGGAGTAATAAGGTAGATCCAGAAGGCCGTATTATTTTGGATAAATGCAATAAACTTGAAGAAGCATATGACAATGAAGATACCGAAATGCTTATTCGATTGATAAAAATTCGCCAAGCATTGTGGACTTAATTCTTGACAAGCATTGCATCTTTTGATACTATGGTTTTAGGAGAAAACGACATGGCGATGCTCAGTATCGAAAAAAACGACAATGGAACGTATTCAGCGGTGGTGATCAACAAACGTGGTGAAGCCATTTGTGAAACACACATTACCCTGAAAACGGCCATTGTGCGTCTTTTGAACCATGGTGGCGAAGATGCAATACTTGACCAATTAGATTTAGAAAATTGTTATTAAATACCCCGGCGTAAACGATTGGGCTTCCCGTCGAATATCGAGAACTGCAAAAATCGTCAAAAGAATGGTATAGCTAAATATATGCATGATACCAAAAATGCATTGGACCGAAGTTTTAGTTAATGGTCGTATAAAATCACGAACAAATTCCAAGAGATTATTGGAAGCACTTCTTGACAGTGGTGTTTCATATTGTTGTGGACTATGTGGCATTATCTCATGGTGTGGCCACTCAATCACTCTTGAAATTCATCATCGTTCAGGTCAAGAAACCGACAATAGAAAAGAAAACCTTATATTACTTTGTCCCAACTGTCATTCCATCACTCCAAACTATCGTTCAAAAAATCGTGGAAAATTAAATGATATGGATATAGATGAAATCTACCTCGGCTAAATATATTTAGAGGATACAAATGTCACAACCAATTGAAAATATTTCCACCAATCTGTTTAATTTTTTGAAGGATCGTTTTGATCTTGGTCTTGGTCAGAGTTTAGATGAGTCTGGTACTCCGACTGATAATCCAAAAGATATCAAGGTTTTTGCTTTTGATTATATGACCAGCAATGGTGAAAATCAAGGATGTGTCGTTCTGAGTTTGCTCAATGATACTGAAAGTACACATTCTGTCAAGATCTATTTTGGTCAGGAAATTTCTTCTCTGGTTGGAGACGAGCAGAAAGAATGGTTCAAATTTCTTCAAGAACTTCGTCAATTTGCAAAAATGCATCTTCTTGGATTCGATGCAAGAAATTTGAACAAGAATATAGTTTCCCGTAGAGATATTGAACCCATGTTTGAATCAACTTTTGGACCAATTGATGGGTCAATCAAAACAAGTCATCAGCCATTGGACAATATGAAAATTGTCATCAAGCATTCCGATAAAATTGATCCAACCTCTAGGAACGCTCGTTCTCGTAAAATTGAAAAAATTTATCTCACCAATCCAAATGGTGAACGCTTCCTCCTTCCATTCAAATCCTTACAGGCTGCAAGAGCCATGGCACGTCACGTAAATGGCGGCGGAACCCCTTATGACACCATTGGAAAGAATATCGTTCAGCTAGTTGATGAGATGAGTTCACTAAATCGATTTATCAGACGCATGAAGGCGTCGGCGAGTGGTATTGAAGAGAATAGGGCATTGGAGGCTTCGAGAAGCCGCTACGAGGAGATTAAGAGGATTATTGCCAGTTTGATCAGTGATGGTGGATATCGAAAAAATTCAGAATCGTTAAAGACGGATTTTACTGAGATTGAAGATGACGAAAATCCATTATTTTCAGGATATGAAATGGATGATGATATTTCAAACGCTTTGCCGTATGTAAAACGAGCATATGGAAAGGCACCGGTAATGCCAGAAGAATCGGAATTTTCAAATTGGATAAATGAAGATCTTGAACAAAAATATACTTCTGAAAAACCCTCTGTTAATCAATTAGCAAGTGTTTTCAATAAAGTTTATTGGGAACCAAACACAATCAATCTTGATTTCGGTGGAGGAGCGTATCAAAAAGCAACTATTTTTCTAAATGGAAAAAAGGTTACAAATTTGGTGATTGATTTTAATCGTACTCCAGAACACAATATGGAAATGCGAAATTTGCTTGATGAACATCCAGCAGATACCGCAACTTTGGCAAATGTATTAAATGTAATTTATGAGGAAGATGTTCGCCAAGGAGTCTTGAAAGAAATCAAGAAATATTTGAAGACTGGTGGAAAATTATATATTTGCGTATATGAAGGTGATAAGTCTGGTGTTGGAAAAGAAACAAATAAGGGCTGGCAAGAAAATCGAAAATTGAGTTCTTATCTACCAGAAGTACAAAATGTTTTTCCAAATGCAATCATAACAAAAGGGATGATTATATGTGATAATGGTGCATTGACGGAAGCAGATATGATGTGTGGATTTTCGGCATCACCTTTTACAACACCATATGTTGCAATTCCAAACCATTATCATTCAACAAAAGAAATTTCTAATATGACAGATACAAGTGGAAAAATGTCTCCTCTCACTATGCTAAATAAAGAAGAACCAGATGCTGAAATTGAGCAGTTAAAGAAAGACCAAAAGTATCTGCAAGGAAAAATTTAATATTGAACTGGAATTAATGTTTTGGTAAGATAAATAAAGAGTAGGAAGTAATGGCGATTCAATATAACTGAATTGCAAAACATCAATATAAATAACCAACATAGATAAACTATGGAATATACTACGGAGAAATAAATATTATGGCAACTCTAGCTGAAATTCGCGCACGTCTGGCAAAAGACGAAGAAAAGACAACTTTCAAAACTACTTCTGGTGCATCATTTCCTTTCTGGGATGCAGCAACTGGCACAACAACCACCATTCGTTTTCTTCCTGATGCAAATCCCAACAATCAGTATTTTTGGCAGGAGAAGAAGAGTGTTCGTCTTCCATTTACTGGAATCAAGGGACGAGATTCCAAGCCGTTGTTTGTTACGGTTCCAAGCTTGGAAATGTGGGAAGATCTGAAGTCGATGGATGCAATTGGAAATGAAGTTCGTAAATTGTATTCTGTTGCAAATGGCAATAAGGAATCTGATGAGTACAAGCTTGCAAGTAAGTATTATCGCAAGGTGACGTATTTATTTCAGGGATTTGTTAGGGACTCTTCTGTTAAGGAAGATTCCGCTCCTGAGAATCCAATTCGTATTTTCAATATCAATAAGCAGCTTTATAATATTGTAAAGTCCGGTATCATGGACCCAGATATGGATAATCTTCCAACAGATTATGAGCATGGTTTGGACTTCCGTATTCTCAAGACTGCAAAGGGTGAGTATGCTGATTATGGTACTTCGGCGTTTGGTCGCCGCGAGAATGCTTTAACTGCAACGGAACAGGCTGCAATTGAAGCATACGGTTTGAGCAATCTTTCCGAGCTAATTGGCAAGAAGCCTACCGCTGATGATATTCGTGTCATTGAAGAGATGTTTGAAGCATCTGCAAATGGCGAAGAGTATGATCTAGCTCGTTGGGGCAACACCTATCGTCCATATGGCCTTGATTCTGCTACAACCCCTGCTAACGATTCCGCAACATCTACTCCTAGTGCTGCTAAGGAAGAGAGCAAGGAAACTGTCGTAGAAGGTTCCGCTCAGGAACCTGTAAAGGCTAAGACTTCTGCTGCTGACATTCTTGCAGCTATCAAGGCCCGTAACGCCAAGTAAATTATAATATATTACATTAAATTAGATTATACAATAAGGGAAGGATATCAAAATATCCTTCCCTTGCAATAGGAGTATATGCATGAGTAAAGCGTTCGATTTGTCAAAATTTCGTAAATCAATAACAAAGAGTATTGATGGCCTTAGTGTAGGATTTCACGATCCTAAAACATGGATCTCAACTGGTAATTATTGTTTAAATTATTTGATTTCAAAAGATTTCAAAAAAGGTATTCCTCTTGGTCGAGTATGTGTATTTGCTGGATCATCGGGTAGTGGAAAAAGTTTAATTGTTAGTGGTAATGTTGTAAAGAATGCACAAGATTTAGGAATTTTTGTTGTTCTCATTGATAGTGAAAATGCTTTGGACGAATCATGGCTTCAGGCATTTGGTGTTGATACCAGCGAAGAAAAACTATTGAAGTGTAATATGGCAATGATTGATGATGTTGGAAAACTCATCAGCACATTTGTAAAGGATTATAGAGCTATTCCAGAAGGGGATCGTCCACAAGTTCTATTTGTAATTGATAGTCTTGGAATGCTTCTTACTCCAACGATGGTTCAACAGTTTGATGAAGGTGGTATGAAAGGCGATATGGGTATCAAGGCTAAGCAGCTAAAAGCCCTTATTACAAACTGTGTTAATATTCTCGGTGATCTTGATATTGGCATGGTTGTAACCAATCATACATATGCGGCACAAGATAAGTATTCAGATGATACAATTTCGGGCGGATCGTCTCAAATTTTTGCAGCTTCAATTGTTGTTCAAACAAAGTTGATGAAGTTGAAAGAAGACGAAGACGGAAATAAAGTTACCGATGTTCTTGGTATTCGATCTGGCTGTAAAGTTATCAAGAGTCGATATAATAAACCGTTTGAGACAATGGAAATTAGTATTCCATATTCTTCAGGAATCAATCCATATTCAGGGCTATTTGATCTTTTTGAAAAGAAAGGCATCATTAAGAAAGATGGCAATCGATACACATATACCGACAAGGCCGGATCAGAGCATAAACATTGGCGCAAAGAATACCTGAAGAACACAAATGGAATTCTCGATTTGATCATGGGCGAATTTGAAGATGCTCCTGATCCAACTGATCTTAGTATCATGGACGAAAATGCAGAAGATGTAAACGAGGAGTAAATTGCTCATAGAAGATAAATATTCATGAATGAATTATATGTAAAACTTCAAACGTTTGACGCACAAATTTGGGCGCAAGAATTCATGAGACTTTTTGAGCATGATAAAAATGCCATAGATGAAAGTCTCATGACTACTTGGTTCGCAACTGCATTAATGATTGGCTACGATTGCAAAAGAGAAAAAGAAGCTATAGAGGATAAAAATGAACCCTGAGATTATCAATGAATGTTGGCAGTTACTAGTTGAATATATTCCACGACGCGATCACGATAAAGCGGCAGAACATCTTTTTTCATATTTGATTACGGTGTTTGATAAGTCTGAACTTGAAGCCTTAGCAGAAATGGATAGTGATCTTAGCGAAGCATATAAGAACACCGTTGAAGATGATGAAGAAGATTATAATAAGTATGAAGATGGCGAGGACGAATAATGACAGATAGACAGGGATTACCGGTAATTCTTGAAAATACCAAGAATGATCTAAACGATCATTCAGAGGTAAGCAATATAATGATACCTGCAATTACACAGACCTACAATAGTTTAATTGCCCATGAATTAATTGGTGTTCAAGCAGCCCAGCGCTAAGTGGAGAGGTTTTTAGTTTGGGTGTTTGTAAGAGTGAGAACGAATTAAATATTGCCCCAGTATCAATATCCAAATACGCAAACTTCCATATACAATTCCATCTGACGTGGCCTTTCCATTAACACATGAGCTATTGGAAAACACGGATGACACTATAGCAGCTATGAAACAGGACTTAGTTTTTTCGCATGATCAAGAAGTTTTAAAATATCTGCGATCAATTGCTCCTATTGAGCTAACGTATGATCAATCATTAATTGCTGGACAATCAACGTTTGTCAGTGATGAGCACGCCGCACTAGCTCTCATGGAGGGAAGTTTTGAAGCACCATTTAACATCAAATTCGTCGGAACTCTAAATAATGCAATAAAGGTTTATTGCGATCCATTTGCAGACGAGAATACTCCAGTATTAGTTGGATACAAGGGAAGTCATGACATAGATGCTGGAGTATTTGATGCTATTCACACAGTTGGAAAAATTGTTGAATCTACTGATACATCTGTTTCCGTTGGATTTCAACATACTTTAATTCCAAATACTACTAATCTAGTGAACTCTAGCGATTACTACTGTTCCATCGCAATTAAAAATATTCGCTGGATCTAAAATGAGGTTGAATAATGGGTTGGTATAGAACTGTAACCAATGATCTTTCTAAGCTTCCGTCGTTTATTGATTATCATGATCAACAATTGACGGAACTTAGAAAGGATGTAGCAATAAGGGGAAGTCTTGAGCATAATAGTGCAAGACTTCCCGGACTTGTCGAAGAAGTATTTCGCCAATTACAAGAAATCGAAGCAGTTTTAAAATATATTGAAATTCAAAATGATGTTCTAACAAAGAAATACTTTCAAAAATTCCTCGAAGGATATAACAAACAATTGTCCAGCAGAGATGCAGAAAAATATGCCAATGCCGAAAAAGAAGTTGTAGATAATGCGATCATTCGTAATGAAGTTGCCTTAATTAGAAATCAATATCTCGGATTATCAAAAGCATATGAAGCAAAAGGTTGGCAAATTGGAAATATCACTAAACTAAGATGCGCTGGATTGGACGATAGTTTCATTCAAGACTAAATACTAACATATGAATATTAGAACAAAATCGCTACTTGAATCTTTAGTTGAGTTATCTTCATCTCAGGATACTTCTTTAATTATTGAATCTAGGGGCAATAATATCATCTCTAGTGCTATTGCACTAATTGAAACTATTCAATATACCTATGGTCAAGAATTAGCAGAGGAACTGGAGAAGAGACTTATTCTAAGTATTCGCGGAAAGAACGGAACAAGATTTGCGAAGGGCGCAAAAAAACTGCGCCCAATCAAATAATCAATCTCCATTTTGCATTATTATATGGACCATCTGGAAAAGATTGCCATGCATTTCCATTCCATTGATATTGTACATTGCCGTTACTATCCCATACATAATTAATATTACCGACATTATTTTCACTTGAGAAGATTGTAGACCATACATTCCCATCATAGTGAATAATGTCATTTGTATTTGCATATCCATTTACAACAGGGATGTTTGAATTTTCATACGGCCAGTATGGCCCAATATCACCAGTTAGAAGATAACTATCACCAATTGTTGGAGTAATAGGAGAAGGTGGATTAATAATACCAGAAATATTTGAAATTGTATTTGACGGCATTGTACTGGGATCGATGGTGTAAGTTAGAATACTGCTATCATTTGCATTGATTGAAATTGTTCCTAAAATTTCATCATTACTATTATCAAAGGTCAAACCAATTTTAGAAATCGTTGGAATAATATTTCCATAGGCCATAAGAATTCCGCTCCAATCAAGAGGAGTTCCATACAATGATGAGTTTGGACTTTGAACATTTTGATTTAGAATTCTCAGATTTCCATTTTGTAAGTAGACTCCATAATTGTTGAAGGTTACAACTTGAGGAGTTCCCAAAATCATGTTTGATAATTGTGGATCGTTCTGATAAATATTCATTACTGTCTTGAAGATTACTCCCATCTTACTAACCTTGGCTGGAAGACTCATCCAAATTGGAGCCTCAAATTCCAATGTTGCAATATCATAAAGAGAATCTGAACCTTGCCCAACAGGAATAGTTCTATTACTGTAATTTACATCTTTGATTTCAATTATCGACAAACTTTCCCAATCATAGTAATTATCATTCTTCTGAATTTCCATGGCAGGATTGAATAATGGCAATATCTGCTCAAGCAATTGACATTTCTGATTTGTACTTGAGGTAACAATATCAACCTTGAAAACAA
>Ga0302274_10004838_pt1 | contig 11599 bp, 16 predicted proteins | sample III_Bog_N2_1_FD_198755 | JGI IMG/M metagenome (GOLD analysis project Ga0302274, IMG submission 198755) | Peat permafrost microbial communities from Stordalen Mire near Abisko, Sweden - III_Bog_N2_1 | ecosystem: Environmental > Terrestrial > Soil > Wetlands > Peat | place: Sweden: Abisko...
GCCGCATCTGTTATACTGGTGTTAAAAAATTACAGGAAATATGAAAAATTCAAAAATCAAGAAAGAAATCATCGCACAAAAGGGTCAGTTCGACATGACAGCGTGGGGTCAGGAAAAGTCGGAGGCAGTGCTCAATGAAATCGTCTGCGAACTGAGGCTCCTCGACGATCACGAGAGGAGAACCGACGAGTCCAGGGATTCTGACCTCATCGCAAACACGCGAGCCAGCCTGGCCGCGATGGCATGGAACGTCACGAAAATCTATGCGTTCTTTTGCGACGGGCAGTGGGAACCGAAGGACAGGGACACGCTCATAGGGGAAAGAGAGGCAGGGCTCGATCGCCTGAAAAAGACATACTCTTCCAACGAGCCGAGACCGGACAGGTCGGATCACTCCAGCAGTCTCTTTTAAACAACCACGGGGAACGCTTATAAAGTCTAAGGCTTCCCGGACTTCCCGGGCTTCCTATATGAGGCCTGTGGAAGCCGTGGCAAGCCTTAACTTATGTAAGGATGTTAGCGGTTTGAGCCGGTTAACTGTCGTCAGCAATCTAAGCCAGTCACAACTGGTAAGCCTTCTGCCAGCCCCAAGCAATCTAAGTAATTCTAAACCGGTAAGCCTCTTACCAGACCTGAGCAATCTAAGGAAGTCAAAACCGGTAGGCCTTCTACCTGACTCAAGCAATCTAAGCAATTCAGGCAGTCATGCAGTCAAGCAGACAAGAAGTTCTTAGTTTGTTTTGTTTTCTTGAGACTGATTTGAAAACTTATCCGAAGAAATCACACCGCCTTAGCTTGCTAAGGCCTATCCGACCAGCCAGATTGTATTTTTTTTCAGCGTGCTGAAATAAAAATTCAAAGCGAAGCGGTCTGGCTGGTCGGCATTGGAACATAGTTCCAGTCGCCTGGCTGTTAATAATTCTAATATTAATGTATTAATAATAATTGCTGCTCATATTTGGGCAGGGGGTGCATCCATATTTGAGCATGGGGGTATGCTCATATCTGGGCAGGGGGCATGTCCATATTTGGGCAGGGGGCCGCATCCGTTTTTGGGCTGGGGCGCAACGCGCACATCTGCCTTTTCGTGTTTCCGTCCGGCTTCCTTGAATAGAGGGCTTTGATGTATCCGCACTCTGAGAGCTGACTTATCCATCGCCGGATAGTGCTATTGCTGGTTCCGTAGAGTTTTGCGAAGTAGCCGTTGGTGGCGTAACACCCTGCTTTTGTTTTGGACAGCGAGGCTATATCCGAGTAAAGCAGCTTGGCGTTCCCGTCGAGGCGGTTGTCATATTTTATGAAGTATGGCACTATTGAGTAGCGTTCATCCTTGCTCATGATAAAATCCTGATTAGGTTAAAATAAAAAAGCAGCCGATCTTTTCACGCGTGAAGGGCGTTACTAAAATCAACTGCTTCTCCTGATGAATCAATAATTTTCCGATTGCTTCCTTCACCAGCAATCTTTGTAGTTATTGTATTATACATCAACCGGATTGTTTCTTCCTTGAAAAAATGATTCATCTATCTTGATAACAATACTACAGTTTGCTACATTTACTTAAAATAAAATGCGATGACAGGCAATATTAGTTTGAAGCAGTATCAGAGATTGCCAAGAAATCAGGTGTTGAAATTAAAGTACGACGGAGAAGTTATTTACGTAAGGCCGGGGTTCATAGGCGAATTTGAGCCACGGACGCCTGAACCCATATTGAATGAATATCTGGGTATATTTTTCAAGATTAAGGACTTTGATCTCTATAAGCAAGACTCCATAAACACTTCTAATTTAGAAAGCATCACTATTGAGACATCTAAGATTGAGGGCGGGATTGAAATCATTGATATTGAAAATTAAAAACCCGAAGTAGCTTCCGTTCGTCTTTTTGACAAGCGTTACTATCAGCAGTGAACAAAATAATCTTCCTAATGCGAAATTGGCAGCGTAGCCCGTAGTCCCACTTCTTATTATAAGTAGGACTATGCAATTTTGCACAAACGATTGGTTGCCAATTTCCAGTGCAGTTTTGTCTATTCCTTCGGATAAATACGGTCCCACTTTTATCAAAATGAGTCTGTAAACGGGACAATTGTCGCCTGGTTCTGTTAACTTCGGTGAGAACCAAACTAACATAATAAAATGAGCATAAAAAATAGCAGAACCACAACCAGCGGGCTCGAGTGGAATTCAATGTTAGGGCTTTTGCACCGGCTCAAGCAGGACAAGCAGCATAGGGATTACCTTCTGATATGTGTAGGATGCTTCTTTGGATTAAGGGCGAAAGACCTTTTGGCGCTGAAATGGTCTGACCTCTATAATGAAGACCAGGTCATAGACGATTTTGTCATCACCGAGAGTAAGACTGGCAAACGAAGGCACATCACTGTCAACCCGACTGTCAAGGAAGCATTGAATCACGTTAGGACTGAACAGATGCGGCTGGGTAGGTTTTCCCAAGATGGTTACATCTTTGCAAACAGGTGGGGGGGCAAGATTTCCATCAGCTACGTGAACAGGCGGTTACACAAGATATTTGAAGTCTACAATATTAAAGTACAGAACGGATCGACGCATACGCTCAGAAAAACGTTCGGAAAGAGGGTCTACGAGATGGATGGGAAAAGTGAAAAAAGTTTAATTTATCTCAGCGAAATATTTAGTCATGCAAGTATAGCAACCACGAAACTTTACATCGGAATTACCCAAGCACAAATTTCGGACGTTTATTTAAAACTTTGAGTTTGATTTGTTTCCAGCCTTGATGAATGATTTTCAAATGTGATTATTATTCTTTGAATGATAATTATTTAAAATCATTGACAAAGTTTCCTATTTTGATCATCGTAAAACAAAAATTGATATTTAAAAATCCAACAATTATGAAAAAATTATTCCTGGCAATTGTTTTGAGTGGGCTCAGCCTAACCGTTACCCAAGCTCAAACTGCTACTGCAAGTGCTGCCCAAACGCTGACCCCGGTAACCACTGACCGGGTTCCTGCTGCAGTGAAAAATAAATTTGCAGCAGATTATCCGGCTATTAAAGCCCCTCGCTGGGGAAAAAAGGGTGATAATTACCAGGCTTACTTTAAGGAAAACAACAAAACCGGGACTGCAATTTATAGTCCTGCCGGTGCAATTATTTATTCTTCAGGGCAAATTGACGTTAGCTCGCTGCCAAAAAAAGCTACTGATTATCTGGCTAAAAACAATAACGGCCAGCCAGTTAAAAACGCCACTCAAATAAAAGATGCGAAGGGCAATATGCATTACCAGGTAATAGCAGCTAATGGCAAAAACTTTTCATTCGATGGGTTAGGAAATCTGGACAGCCCGGCACCGGAAACAACTCCCAAGAAATAATTTAATTTTACACAAAACAAAAGAGACCGCTTTGAACAAGCGGTCTCTTTCTGTTATATAGGGAAATTTTAGAAATAATTAATCATCACCTTAACAGCGTAACATTTCCTTTCAACCACCCACGACAATTACTTCAAAAGAAACGAAATTTAATACAGAAGGTTTGAAGCTATAATTTATAAAGCTATGGTTGATGCCTAACATATTGAATTTTTTCGACGCTGAGTTCCTTTACGAGTATCCACAGGAACATGATTTTTAAATTTAGGGTATGATTCCCAGAATTTATTCCTGTGGTATTCAAAATACTTATCACAATGCTCTTCATCTTCGAATAGATCTTCCTCACCACATCTCAAATTGTATTTTTCTAAATATGCTTTTTGCTCAGGCGTTAGATTCTTTTCATGTAGTTCATCAATTGAGAATCCTGGACCACCGGGGCCTCCCGAATCATAAGACTCATCTTCCTCTTTATCAATACGAGCAAAAAATGTGAGATAATGTTTATCATACGTATCACTGAATTCAATTGAGAATCCATATTTTCTTGCAATAGCTCTAATTTGGGTTTTACCAAATCTTTTATTTGTTTTCATAATTAGCAATTTTATTTAGTTTGAGATGTTGTTAAGCGCCGCAAAATTAATTTAAGCCTGAGCAGTATGAAATGCTCATACTCCGCTTAGATAATTAATTTTCCAAAGTGGAGCGTAGGTGTTGCAAATGATATTTTATTTGTTATCGGCTCTTTTTCACTCTGTCAGGATAGGTTTTCTATATTATAAGAGCATACGCTTTTAAGGTAACCGATCCTAAACCGGGTACTATTCAACCTGTGTTCGTTTGAACACAGGTTAACTATATCAATAAGAGCAGTCACTTTTGAGATAGCCAATCATAAACTGGGCTTTTTCAACCTATGTTCATTTGAACACAGGTTAACTATATCAATTAGAACACTCACTTATAAGATAACCGATCCTAAACCGGCTTTTTCAACCCGTGTTCGTTTGAACACAGGTTGGCTTTATCATAAGAGCAGTCACTTTTGAGATAGCCAATCCTAAACCGGCTTTTTCAACCCGTGTTCGTTTGAACACAGGTTGGCTTTATCATAAGAGCAGTCACTTTTGAGATAGCCAATCCTAAACCGGCTTTTTCAACCTGTGTTCGTTTGAACACAGGTTAGCTATATCAATAAGAGAAGTCACTTTTAAGATAACCTATACTAAACCGGCTTATTCAACCTGTGTTCAAACGAACACAGGTTAACTATTGTATAAGAGCACCCACTTTTAAGATAACCTATACTAAACCGGGCCTTATTCAACCTGTGTTCATTTGAACACAGGTTAACTCTATCAATAAGAGCACCCACTTTTAAGATAACCGATACTATACCAGGACTTATTCAACCTGTGTTCAAACGAACACAGGTTAGCTCTTATATAAGAGCCCATTTTCTTATCATGTTTTGTCACTGGTAAATATCGTGTAGAGCAGCTCTAATAGCCGTTTTTGGTATAAATTCCCCTGGCTTGAATTTTACTCCTGTTATCATATGGGTTGTATGGGATTTCAATCCAGTCAAGCCTTGCTCTATACAGAGGCAATAAAAACTTCCCCTGAAATTCTGATGATTCAATTTATATTACCTGCCGTAAAAACTACGGTCGGGTTCCCAAACTTTCTCTATACATAATTCTAAATCTTCTCTGGATTTAACTATTCCATATTCGTAGCAGTGGGCTATCGTTTGCTCCTCTGTCCATTCTGGTCTGGTTGCAAAGTACCATGTTGTGAGGGATGGGTACCAACCTTTAAGTTCTTTATACTTATTGAGATCGGGAGTGGTTCTGGAATAAATATCCCATCCTAACTTTGTACCAATTTTATTTTTACCAGCCATGAGCCACGAAGAGGAACCTATAAGAAGTCCATCTTCATAGGCTCTTAAGCCGAAAATAGTTTCGCTCACTATAATGTTGTTTTCCATTTCTATTTGTTTTTGATTAACAATACGTTCGTTCTAATTTTTATTGATAGGCTTAGAAGTAGCTGCAAGACCTGCCTCGGCGGAACGCCTCCATGCTGGCGGCATAGATTTGAGGGCATCTTGTTTGGTGACACCATTTACCTTGACATCTTCCCACCCATTCCAGTCGAAGAACCTGTACTTATCATTGTCATATTTTCTAAGAAAGTTTTTAATCAGACTTTCTCTTTCGGCAAGGCTCTCGCCATCACGCGATTTTATACCTGCTGCCAGCGACCTACGGAATCCTATAAGGCATTCAAATATTGCTGTTTCAACTGTATCAAGCGTCCATATCTCTTTGTAACCGTTTCGGTTCTTCACCCTTATTTGCATGTTGGCGAACGGGCTATCGTCCGGCAGGTACTGCAAGCTCATGAGAAGGTTAATATCCTTTTCATTCAAGTTGATGCCATCGTTCCGCATCTGCTGAACATGAATAATAGGGTAAGTGCCGTTAATTAAAGTGATGTAGTTTTTTTTTGTGTTTTTCATATCAATTAGTTTTATAGTTCATCTTTACTACCTGTTGCCTTCAATTTATCCCGCAATTTTCTGTCATTCTCCTGCTTAATTACTTTCCACATGTCGTTATACCTCTCAGTTATTGCTTCGATGGCCTTCCTATCAGCAGCGCTCATATTGGTTTTGGAGCAGCTCTCTGCGAAATCTCTGATCATAGGTGGCAGATAATTCTTTTTTGACTTTTTCATATCTATTAGTTTTTTAGTTAGTGTTTAAATATTCCTTTTATCTTCTTTTTTATTGCCTGTAAATTAATTTATGCAGTATATTAATAATTGTCAGCACGGAAAATTTTGGTGTAAGTGTTTAATATCTGAGTCGTGATAATGCGGAAAAACTTTATGCCAGTCAACTTTTGTTTGGGTTAAACTTTCCGTTCCCTATCATCTCCGCCGCTGAGGGATAAAAGTCATTGAACCCTTCAGCACTGCTTACCATTCGAATCATTTCAGCCGTGAGCTTAACCGGCATTTCGCCGTTCTTGCCCATCCGGATATTGGCATCCGCAGTAATTGTTACCACGGAAGCGTCATTAAGCTTCAGGGACTTACTTTTCTTTTTGTTTTTCATGTTGGTTGTTTTTATTGATTAATTAAAAAATTGTTTACTATCATGTATCGGGTCATGCCATGCCGTGGATAATTTTAGTGCGCCCATCGGGGAGTTATATATAATACACAGGTGCAATTATGTTTTTCTTCACGCTTAATATTTTAATTATTTAAAGAGCACAAAAATATTTATGATTTAGAAGTGGTTCAATAGGCTCACTCCACTTAGATAATTTATTTCTTGAAGTGGAGTGTGGGTATTGAAAATGATATTTTAATTGTTATCGGCTTTTTTCACTCTGTCAAGAAGTACAAATGTTTTGTGCAGTATATCAATATTTGTACGCACGGAAAAACTTAGTGTTTAAGTTTTCAAATATCAGGTCACCTTAGCCTCATTATTCTGTTAGCTGCTTTTTTAAAATAATCAAGGTCTTTCTCTATGCCAATGAAATTTCTGTTTGATTTAAGGCATGCCACGCCAGTAGTGCCACTACCCATGCAACAATCAAGTACTGTTTCTTCTTCATTAGTATAAGTCCTTATCATATATTCTATAAGTGCTAAAGGTTTTTGAGTTGGATGAATTGTCTTTCCTTCGGATGCTATTTCTAATACAGACCTTGGATATCCAGTGAACTCTTGAAATACATCTTGCGTGCCTCTCTCGCCGTAATTGGTGCTTGACGATCCCTGTTTCACGATCTTATTTAATGGCACTATTCCTTGAGGGTTGTAAGTAGGTTGCGCCTCATAAAAAACCAGTACCTGTTCATGATTTCTCAGGGGTTGTATTTTGGCGTTCAACACCCCAGTGACCTTTGACTTTTTCCAAATCCATTGATACTTGAACCATTTGAGATTGCTCATTACGGCGATACTTGCAAACGGTTGCGTAGCGGTCATTACGATAGCGCCATTCGGTTTCAACAAACGACGCCACTCTGCCCACAACTTATCGAACGGCAACGCAATATCCCATTCGTTCCTTGATTTAACTTGATAAGGTGGGTCTATGCAAATAAGAGATATACATTTATCTGGAATCTTCGGCATCAGGTCAAAACAATCACCGTGCATGAGGGTTGCACTTACATTGCCATACTCGAATCTAAGCTCAGTTGCACCAGTAGAGCAGCTGGTATAGCCGTTAAATTCGCCCGGTGAATATGTGGAATTAATATTTGTTTCTTCTTTCATCACAAAAATTTATTTCTTTATCTTTTCTCTTATTTCGGCCAAAACTATTTTGCTAACCTCTTCCGCTGTTTTGTTGTTGTAAATTCGGGTTTGCCATCCTTCAGTGCCGTCATATCCAATTTCCTTTCCGATTATTTCCCACCAAAAATCCACGTGCGTTGGCCATATTTTGTAGGATATACCGATGCCTTTTCCAGTCCATTGCTTTATCAGGCTCAGTATTGAATCTTCAATGTCTTTCTTACCAGTGAAAAAGTAATGCCTGTCAAAACTGGTTAACCCATCAAAAATGATGTCGGCTAACGTTGATGCCTCATACTCCTGGTATCTTTTATATTCTTCTTCTGTCATGCTTTCCGTGTCGAGATCCTCCTGGTATTCCCTCATTTCTTGGACGTTAATGCCGCTCCAGCCTTCTTCCCACATTGGCCCTTGGGTACCGCCTGTGTAAAGCTTTATTAATACCTGCCCGCCCACCCTCTTATACATCACGCCATAGTTGATGCTTCCGCTTTCTGAGTCTTCTTTTAATACCTTTAGTACAGTTTCAATTCCTTTGACAGTCAGTATCTCTGATATTTTAACAGAGTGATATGCCAACTGTGCTGAGTTAGCTTTGTCTGAATTTTCCATATTGTTTTGTTTTTTAATGTTGGTCATAGCCTTAGAATTTTAATGGTTAAATTAATTTGTTTAAAAAGGTTGTTATTGCGTTTAATCTTATGGTTTCAATCATCTTCATCATTACCTGTAAATTCTTCTATACAGTATATCAACATTTGTCCGCAAGGAAAAACTTAGTTTTAATATCTGAGTCATGATAATGCGGAATAACTTTATGCCAGTCAACTTTTGTTTGGGTTAAAAAACATCCCGTTCCCTATCATACCCGCCCATTCGGGATGAAAGTCTATCGCCGCTCCAGCACTGGTTACCATTCGAATCATTTCAGCCGTGATCCTAACCGGTATTTCGCCTTTCTTACCCATCCTGATATTGGCATCCGTAGTAATTGTTACCATTGAAGCCTCATTAAATTTCATGGACTTGTTTTTCTTTTTGTTTTTCATATTGGTTTTTTTTATAGATTAATTAAAAAATAGTTTACTATTATACATCTTGTCATAACCTGTTTTGCTAACTGGTAGCACTACCATTAGTAAGTTCAACTTCTTTAACTTTCTGGAAAATGTCAAAGGTTGTTCCTTTTTCTTTAAATCGATTCTTAACTGTAGTTGCTATACCACCGCCGCCAACATTCACTACAATATCTGAGTCGTGTATAATCTCATTGGAACCGCGCATATCGCCTGCCTTTGTCGATTGCGCGATTACAATTATTGCAGAGTTTTTATACACTGATCTTAATTGTTTCATCTTACCAGCGTTGATCTTCATTGTGTCAAGGCTGTCTATGAGAATGAAATTGTAGGTATTAATACTAACTTCCCGCCTTAACTCGTCATAGTTTCTAACATCGGCAACATCAAGCAAATCGGATCCGGCGTTACTGATGACAAATTTATCTTTGAACGTTTTGGTAAAACCTTCTTCGCCGCTTATGTATAACGTTTTGCCAAAGTTAAGTGCAAGGTAATCCGCAAACTGAATCGCAAATGTGCTCTTGCCGTTTCCAGGTGAGCCAAAAATGACACAGCCGAAATTTAAAGAGGGTAAACCGAAAAACTCAAGCCACTTACCTTCAAAGTTTAGAGACTGAAACTGCATGTTTTTTAATTCAGTGCTGGTGATTATTTTTTTGGAACTTGTATTTGTGATAATAATATTCCTGATGGGCGGCATCGCAACACTTGTTGGAACATCCGCCGGTTGTGAGTTAATTGTTACCTGGGGTTCTACCGCAACACTTGGTGCATGATGTTCAGCAACCGACAATTCACTATTCACTTGCCTTTCCTGCCCATCCTTAGGCAATGGAATGATAGATACTGGCTCAGCTTCAACAACTATTACCTTCGGTTCCCCCTGTTCATTTAAAACAGGGGTTGCGCTGTCAACAACGCCACCTTGCAATGCGTTACCACCACTACCACCAGGTGAGGTGATGTCACCACCATCAGGCGGAGCAGGAACACTACCGCCATCATCGGGCGGTAGCGGTTCATCAGGTGAGCCATCAATTGGCACCCAATAACCATCGCCGTCGGGCTTGAGGCATAAAATCTTTTCCAAAACCGTTGTTATTAGAGCATAGCCCGTGCTTACAACAACCACATTGCCTAATGCTTTTTTTACCTGCTGTGCGGGTATATCACTCGGAATAATGTATTCGCCGGGCTTCACATCGTCACACCATAGCAACTCATCTATTGTTGGATGCCACTTTCTTTCGTCCTGATAGAACCAAAGGGGCGAACCGCTTGTGACGGTACCCATGAAGTCATTTTTGGTTTTTATTCTGTCCGTAAAATGCCCGCTATGAAACCGGTCAATGTCCAAGAAATCTCTCACGCGTTTCGCCTTTTCGGGCATTGGTATAGGAAATACAGGCATTTTGTTCAACCGATCAGACACAAATAGGAACACCCGACGCAACCTGCTTTGATTTCCCAGGAAGTGGATACTATCCATATCAAGGTATCCAACCCTGAAGGGCAACTGCCTTATCTCGCTAATAAACCTATTCAGGATGTGACTGTTTTTTTCAGATCCTATCTGTGTTGATTGCTCCATTAATGCCACGTCCGGATCCAATTCCTTCAGTAACCTCAGGTATTCGAACATCAAAAAATTACGGCTGGTCGGATCTCCGTCCACACCGCTATTCCTGCTCGGATTGAAGGATATAAGGTCCTGGCAAGGAGGACCACCGATAAGTAAAATAATAACATCGCTACCATACTCTTTCTCAATTCTACGCCTAATATCAAATCCATTGACCTCCTCTACGGTTTTTGCACGGATGAATTGACCGTCTTTTTCGGTGCATGTATCCACTAAATCCTTTTGCCCTTTTCTTAAAAAATATTCCTCTTGAGTTATATTTACAAACTCAATTAGGGGGCTTCCATCTGCATGATGGAAGTTGACTGCGTGCATTAGCGCTGCATAAATATTACGCTCGCAAGCATAGCCGGGAATTAACCCGGCTTTAACGCATGCGAATAAAAATAAATCCATTCCTGAAAACAGACTTACTACAACTATCTTTCGCTTTCGTTTTTTCATGCCTTTAAGGATTGTGGAATTAAAAAATCAAAATCTTCTTCGCAGTGCGGGCACTTTATTCGTATGGTAATGTTACCCCCGTTATCCGCCACTGCTTTGGAAACAACAACCTGGCGGTCTTCAGTAGCAGCAACTGGCTGTTGTTCGCTGTCGCCTGGGGCTGATTCATTTGCAGGTGTTGTTGTCGCGACCTCAGTAGTTGTAGGCGTGGAGAACTCCGGTGCATCCGTTGTTGTTTTTACCCATATTGGTTCTTTTACACTTGGCACAGGTGCTTCGTCGCCCCTCTCCTCTGAAAGACAAGCCAAGTAGGCGGCATATAAAGAGAACCTGCCGATCTCGATGCGCTCATAATATAGCTGGTTAACCATGCCCACCTTTCTTATATGTTTCACGGCATTGCCACTTAAACATAAGTCAAGCCCTATCCTTTGGTAAATATTTAATGCTTTACTACCATCAGCACTTTCTGTGGGGCCATCCAGTTCCTGTTCAGTCAGGTCACTACGGTAGCCGGCACCTTTAAAATAAATAGGCCACAGAGCCTGTATCATATGGAATAACGCTTGCAATGATTCGTGATTCGATCTCTGTAGTTGCACCATTATTTTTATCAGGTCGTCGCGATCTTCAAACGTGAGTTTACACGCGAAAATTTTTTGCATACCTTCTTGAATAGAAAATTGAACATATTTGTCGCCATCAATTAACTTGTTTATTATTTTGCCCTC
>Ga0302274_10004859_pt1 | contig 11575 bp, 12 predicted proteins | sample III_Bog_N2_1_FD_198755 | JGI IMG/M metagenome (GOLD analysis project Ga0302274, IMG submission 198755) | Peat permafrost microbial communities from Stordalen Mire near Abisko, Sweden - III_Bog_N2_1 | ecosystem: Environmental > Terrestrial > Soil > Wetlands > Peat | place: Sweden: Abisko...
CGGTATGGGTACAGGGCGCGAAAGCCCAGGTCCTCGAGTTCCAGCTTGACCGCATACAAACCGAGCCGTTCGGCAATGGGCGCGTAGATCTCCAGGGTCTCGCGGGCGCTGCGGCGGCGCTTCAAGGGCGGCATCACCCCTAGCGTGCGCATGTTGTGCATGCGATCGGCCAGTTTGACCATGATCACGCGGATGTCGCGCACCATGGCGAGCAGCATCTTGCGGAAGCTTTCGGCCTGCGCTTCCTGGCGGTTCTTGAATTGGATCTGATCGAGTTTGCTGACCCCATCCACCAGTTCTGCCACGACCTGCCCGAAGATGCCGGCGATTTCGGCCTTGGCGGTGGGCGTATCCTCGATGACGTCGTGCAATATCGCGGCGACCAGAGTGTCGGCGTCGAGACGCAGATCCGCGAGGATGTCGGCGACCGCGACGGGGTGGGTGATGTAGGGTTCGCCCGAGACCCGCTTCTGGCCCTGATGCTTCTCGGCGCCGAAATCGTAGGCTTCGCGAACCCGCTCTATCTGGGCAGGGGGCAGGTAGGTCTCGAGCTTGTCGAGGAGCTGACTGATCCCGGTGGAGCGTCTTCCACCGGGTAGGAAACCGAGTATGGAAGACGCATAGTCCATCGCTACTCAAGCTGAGTGGGTGGTTCAGTCCCCTAGCCCGAGCTGCGGCGCGCGGAAATCCGAGGGCATGTCCAGCTCGCTCACCGGCTGCTGGACCGGTTCTTCGGGCTCTTCAAGCATCTCGAGAGTGATGTTTCCGGCGGCAATCTCACGCAGCGCAACCACGGTCGGCTTGTCGTTTTCCCATTCCACGGTGGCTTCCGCCCCGTTTGCCAGCCGTCGCGCACGTTTCGCGGCGAGCAACACGAGGTTGAACAGGTTGGGCTCGTTCTGCAGACAGTCTTCGACGGTGATTCGCGCCATGGCTAAGGTTCCAAGTTGATGATTCTTATAATAGCAGATCGACCCCACCCGGGCCACTCAAGGGGGCGCCGCTCAAGGGGCGGAAAGGGCGGCCGCAAACCGCGCCACGTCGGGCCGGGTGGAGGCGAACGATTCGCCCCGGTCCTGAACGATGGCGAGCAAAGCGGCCAGTGCCTGGTCGAACTGGTCGTTCACCACGACGTAATCGAACTCGGTCCAATGGGTCAAATCCTGCGCCGCGTCCCGCAGGCGGCGCTGGATCGCCGCTTCCGAATCCGTGCTGCGCGCCCGCAACCGCTCCTCCAGCGCGCTGCGTGTCGGCGGCAGGATGAATATGCTGCGCGCCTCCGGCAGCCGGGTCCGCACCTGCCGAGCGCCCTGCCAGTCGATTTCGAGGAGCAGCAGCTGCCCCGACTGCAGTGCGGATTGCACCGCTTGGAGCCCCGTGCCGTAGAAGTTATCGAACACCTGGGCGTGTTCCAGGAATTCGCCGCGCGCGATCATTTCCTGGAACCGGACTTGCGTCACAAAATGATAATCGCGCCCCTCGACTTCATTGGGCCGAGGGGCCCGGGTCGTGTACGAAACGGAAAAACGCAGCCGCGGCTCCCGCTCCATGAGGGCCTTCACCAGGCTGGTCTTGCCCGCGCCCGACGGCGCCGCGATCACGAACAGGCGCCCATGCCCGGGTTGGGTGGGATTGCCGCCCCGCTCGCGGGCGGGCATTGACGAAGGTTGCATCCAGCGCTACTCGGGGTTGCAGGTGAGATTGTTCAACAGGTCGTGGCATGCACTTTCGCCGCGGAACCGCTGCCCGGCGAAATGTAGCACACGGACCCCGGTTCCTGAATCTCGAGGGAGCGGCGCCGGGGGTTACTTGCCGGCGGGTTGCGGCGGCGGAAACTCGGCATACGTGTCCCGGACGCGGCGCGCGCACAGGATGTACAAGAGGAAGTACAGATCGACGAGCCCTAAGGCCAGGGAGACGAGGGTCTCGTCGTCGATCTGCGGATGCCGAATCGGCGCCGCGAGCGACAGAGCCAAGTCCAAGGCCGCCGACAGAGCGAGGATGACCCGCCCGCGGGCCCAGATCCACCTGACGAGGCTCGGCGCCTTCGGCGCCCGGAGCAGAAGCGCGGCCACCACGACCGCCGCCATTACCGAGGGCCCCAGGGTGTCGGCACTCCAAAGCCTCCTCACCACCGCCAGCGCCGACGAGTCCACGCCGGCGAAGGCCCCGATGCCCGCGGCGATCGGCAGCGTGATGGCCCTCGACAGGTACAGCACCGCCGCCCACCACATCAGTGGGGGCTTGAGGCAGAGGTATTGATCATAATTCGATTCCGGATACGAATGGGGCGAGTGAGTTTGACGCATGTCTCGAGGCCGGCCGGTGTTCCTGGGAGCCGGTGCGCATCGTAGCCGCTGGTTGATGACAATATCGTGTAGCCGCCGCCGGGGGGCGTGGTTCTCAAACCGATCGACGGGGTCGAAGACTTCGCAGCAAGAATGCAGGTGCCAGCAAGCCTATATCCCACCAGGTGAGCGCACCGCCGCCGCCCCCACCGCTGCTGGCGGCGGCCGGCGAGACTTGCACGGTGACCTGCGCCGTGGAACTCGTGAGCCCGGCGTCAATGCACTCGATCTCATAGGTAAAGCTGCCGGCCCCGGACGGCGTTTGCGTCTTCGTCCCAGAGGTGCCCAATGTTCCTGTCCAGCCCGATTCCGCCTGGCACGACGAGGCGTTTTTGGACGACCAAGCCAAAATGACGGTTTGGCCCACCGTCGGATCCGTTGGATTGGCGGTTATTGTCACGATCGGCACCGGAGGAAGCGTGACGGTCAACGGTGTGTCTGCGCTCGCGATCAGATTGGGGTTTATGCCGCTCTGGCAGGAGATGCCAATCGTGTATTGCGCAGGCGTTGTGGGGGTAATCACCAGCTTACCCGACGGCCCTATGGCCATCCCGGAGGCCCACAATTGCTCCACGTTTGGCGCACTTTCAGTCACGGTGCATCCGCTGGTATTGGACGACGACCAACTCACGGTGAGCTCCTGGCCGGCGGGAACGGTCGATGCGCTGACGGAGACCGACGCCGTCGGAATGGGAGTCGGAAGCACGGTAACCGTGAGCGGCGTCGAGGTGACCATGGTCGTTCCCGGCGACGGCGAGGTACATGTCACTGTGAGGACATACGTGCCGGGTCCGTTCGGTGCAATGGTCGCCGTGTCTTGCGGATAATACGGGGAGTGCGTGATCGCCACGTCCTGCCCGATGGCTGGAGTGGAACTCCACGTACAGTCGGTCAGGTTGGAAATCCAACTCAACGTGACGTAGGCTGCGGGCGCAAACGTGACCGTCGACGGATTGACCGATGCGTTCACGTAGGGCGCGTTGTTCTCGATCTGTACTGCGACGCTTTTGGCCACCGATACTGGACCGGAAGAGCATGTCAGTGTGTAGCTGTAGCTCCCGAGCGTGGTCACGTCCAGCGTGAAATTTGCTCCGGGTCCGGCAGTTACCGAGAATGAATTATTTGCCCACCCGTCATTGGGCGCACCCCCGGAGGGGGTGCATGTATCTGCGCCATAGGCACCCCAGTAGAGGGTCAGCGGCTGACCTAGAAGTCGGTCGGTGCTGTTCGCCTGCAGCGTTTCGCTGGGCGTGACGTAGGTTACCCCCACATTGCTGGTGGCCGAGCCGCACGTCAGTGTGTAAGCAACGTCTCCTGCGGTGCTTTGCGTCGTTGTGGTCGACCCGGACGCAGGCAGCCCGGTCGCCGACAAGCTGCCCCCGCTCAATGTGCAGGGCGACACGTTGGCGCTCCATGTCAGAACCACGGGCCGGGTAGTCCAGCGGAACGAGCTCGAGACGGTCAGGTTGGCAGTCGGAACAGGAGGATACCAACGAACAGCGACCCATTGTCGTGGTGTTCTCCCGTTGATCGAACAGCTCAGTACGTACGTCACCAGGCCCGCGGCACCTTCCGTGACCGACTGCGAGCCCGCGTTCGCGACGCTGCCCGCCCACCCGTCGCCTGGCGAACCTCCGCCGGCCGTGCACTGCGCCCCAGGTGGCGCGCTCCACGACAAGATCGCCGCTTGGTCGAGGAACTGCGTGTACGTGGACGACGTGAATGTGAAATCTGCTCCCGCGACACTGGCTGTCTGCAATGTGCCGGTATTGCCTGGGTCCAGAACGCTCTTGAGCGTCGCTGTGCCGGTGCTGCTCGTCGTATCCGCCGTGGAGGCCCAAACGGCCGAAAGCGAGGTGAAATCGGCGACTTCGTTGCTTCCGTTGGGCGCGCTCGGAGGATTGGCTGGGCACATCTGATAGCCGGTCGAATCGCTCCCTCGCCCTAGCGTCAGCGAGCCCACCAGGTGATTGTTCTGATCAATCAAGCCGCTGCCGGATGCGCCCGGGCCGATGTTGCCGAGTTGATTGACGACACCCCAAAAATTCGAGGTGTAGGTCACGCCAAGCACACCCGTCTGTTGAAGAGCGATGGCTTGCCCGAACCACTCGGTGAATTGTTTGTCGTATCCCAATGCATGCTGAATGGTGTAGCCGCCTTGAATCGAGCCACCGCTTGCATCGAAGCCGGCAAATTGTGCGTCGGTTGCGACCGGGCTGTAGTTCAATTCAATCAGCCACGCGTCCTGCTGTTCGACCGCGGTGATTGCGCCGGTCTGCGTAACGACTCCGGGATCGTATAGCGTGCCGAGCGTCTGGCCGCATGGGGTGGTTGCGTCCCAGTAGACCGTGACCGCGGATGCGGCGCCTGGATTTCCGCCGCCCAGCGTTCCGCTTTCGCAGTGGCGCGCTGTCAGTACGTACGGTGTATTGTCATTCGGCACGTCATTGATCAGCGTCCCGGTGCACTGATAGAGGTTGCTGACGATCAACCCAACGGTGGCCTGCGCCGGCGGCGCGTTGCTGGCGGTCAGGTTGCACTCGTAGTTTTGAACACAGGCGGCATTGCCGGCGGCTGCCGTTTGCGTCTTCAACAGCCGATAGTACGGATGATCTGCAACTCCGCCCCCGAGGCCTCGATATCCGGCTTGGAAGCTGACGATCTCAAAAACCACGCTCGATCGTTCCCTTGAGGGCACCTCGAGTGTGAAGTCGAGCGCTTCCCCGGGCTGTATTCGGCTCCAGAAGTCCCGCGATTTGAAATCGGCGGCGCGATAGATCATCGTCGTCCGGGCGCCGCGAACGGTCAAAACGGCGTCCACCGGGAGATTCACTGGATTGGCGTGGAAGGACATCGAGACGGCGGTGGGAATTCGAGCGTTGAATCGCCAGGTTGCACGGCCATTGGAATTCGACCAAGTACCCGAGGTGGCGCTCGAAACCGCATGCGGCACGTGAACTGCAAACTGCACTGGGGACGGAGCGGCCGCTCGTATGAGCGCGTGCAGGTCCGGCTTGATGACGTCAACCGGCGTCGCGGCGCAGGCGGTGCGACACATCGCCACCATGAGCAAGCCGACGAAAGCCAATAGTGCTCGAAACACTTCAATTATGCGGTCCATGCCGTTTCCCTCGACGTCCTTGCATACTCTATTGGGACACAACCAGAGGTGCTGCATGAAGACCCGCGTTCGCCCCGGGAAATTCACTCATGTTGTCTATCGGACTCGTCGCTTTGAGCGGATGATTGAGTGGTACAAGACGGTATTTGATGCCAAGGTTCAACACCAGAACCCTGTGCTGGCATTTTTGACATATGACGATGAGCATCATCGATTCGCATTTGCCAATCTTTCCTTGCTCATGCCCGGCGACGTCGAAACCGATAAGCAAGGTCTCATCGGGGTCGATCACCTGGCTTATACCTATTCAACCGTTGCGGATTTGTTCGAAAATTACGAACAGCTCGAGGCTCGGGATATCAAACCGTATTGGTGTATACACCACGGCATCACCATATCGATGTACTACGCAGATCCAGACGGGAATCAAATGGAATTCCAAGTTGACTGTTTCAGCTCGAATGAGGAAGCCAACGCATTCATGTCCGGCCCCGGCTTTGCCGTGAATCCCATCGGCGTTGAATTCGATCCAGAAGTGTGGCTGGCGCAAGCGAGAAGCGGTGTTTCTCTTGCAAGCCACCTGCGGCGTACGATTCATGAGCCAGTGTCCACGATTCGAGGTGCGATGGGAACGTAGGATCGGTCCATCGCCGGGTCAACTTGAACCATTTAACGCTCGGCCCTGGCAATGTTGCCCCAACGGCAGGCCTGGAGAGGGCCGTGAGGCAGCATGCGGCCCACCGCCGTCGTTCGATGACCGAGAAAGGCCGCCACCCAAAATGGGGGAGCAGCATGCGTTGAACCTAACCATGCTTGGGTTATAATGCTTTGTGCCTACGGTGCTCCGCTTTGGCCGAGTTCGGGTCATGATCTACACCAACGATCATCGTCCCGCCCATGTGCACGTTTGGGAGGGCCCGCGGCAGGCGGTATTTAATTTGAACTGTCCAAGCGGACCGATCGAATTGCGTGAGAACTTTGGGTTTTCCTGGCCGGAAGTAACCCGCTTGGCCCGATCACTGGAGACTCATGTGCAACCGTTGTGTGCGGCATGGAGGGCGATTCATGGCAATTACTAAAGGTCAATTTAAGGCAGCGAACGCGCGTGGTGCGGCGGCGGTGGCGCGTGGACCAATCGCGCGAGCTGCGCGCTACGATTCGCGACGTGGACTAATCGTTATCACGCTCGATGGCGGCTGCGAATTTGCCTTCCCGGTGGCGGTGACCGAAGGGCTGGCAGATGCGCCCCGGTCAAAGTTGACGAAAATCAAGATCAGCCCGAACGGGCTCGGCCTGCATTGGCCGCTGCTGGATGCCGATCTGTATGTGCCCGGGCTCATCGAAGGTGCCTTCGGTTCACGGCGGTGGATGCAACAGATTGGCAAACTCGGGGGCTCGAGCCGCAGTTCGATGAAGGCGAAGGCCTCTCGTGAGAACGGTAAACGCGGCGGGCGTCCCAAAGAAAGGGTAGCCGCTTAACGCAACGCCAGATCTTGCCCAAAAATACCTTTTTGGGAAAATTTGCGATTTTGCTTGCCTCGAAGCCGCCGTTCGCGACCGACTCCTTGGGGTCACCCGAAATTCAATTGCCAATCCGGTGCGCTGAAGCAGGTGGCGGAGGGGGCGGGATTCCAACTCACCGTGGTATAGATACCACACGGTGCGAGGTCGGTGACCCCGCCGAGATCGCGAATCACGGGGGATTCTGACGTCGCCGCAAGCCAGTTTTAGCGCTCAGGTGGCAATGTCGTCAACCCTTGCGTTGTGGTGCGAAATGCGTCACACCCGAGGAAGGTGGAAAGAAGCAAAATTATTCGGATCTATGACTTTCCGGGCACTAACGCCAAATTGCTGGACCAACAAAATTGATCCAGGTATGGCGATGGAGAAAGGAAGCGTCCATGAGCAATATGTCTGAATGTCGATTTCGCCACATCCTGACCGATTTGAGCGACTGTGAAGACGCGATCGACGAACTATTCAACGGCGTCACCGACGACGGACAACCATTATCGGATGACGAACTGCGCGCGGCTCGACGGATAGTCATTTCCTGCATTGGCATCGTGGAGCGGGTGGCCGACATGGCACAAATCGCCGTGGACCTTGACAGTGTCGAGGAATCGATTGACACCGTGTTACGCGAGGCGAACAGCGCGCCACTCGAGGCTCGTTACGATGCCCGCGACGCGCGCGTGTTGTTATCGAAGGCCGCAAAATGAAAGCCCCCCTTTGGCGCAATTCGCCGCTAGGTTGTCGGCCAGCGCGTCACAACGCTCTCAGGTGAACGAGAATAGACGCCGATTACGCTGTCTACCCCATGCAAGGCTTTGCGCGTAAGTTGCGGATCGAGGGTCCTCATAACTGAGAGTTGGATTCCCCCAGAGCTGCCGGTCACCAAGGCAACTGCGGGTCAGGATTTGCCCGATGCCCACGTTTGCCGGCAATCGGACCGCGAAATGGTGCTTTCCCCCCGGGGGCTTTAGGCCACTATGAGACCTTCGACCACGGAAGGTTGACGCGCGAAAGTCGAGCGTCTCTCAATTTCCACCGGAAATGATCTTCCCATCCATCACCAGATCGCCGGGCTTCATGCCTGTCGGGCAGCTACCCAGATACTTGGCGTCCATGATCATCACGGTTTCCGATTTGCCCGAGGTCACATGCATCTCGGTGTGAGACGCGGTATCGCCTTTATACGTGTAGACGACTTTGGTGACCGAGCCGGCGTTTGGCCCTTTGGCGCATCGGCTCTCCTCCACATACGTATTGTTCGACGGTCGAGTCACGCTGGAGGTGCATTCATTCTTCTTCCTGAGTTCCTCTCCCGTCGATTGCATCGACTCCGTGAGCGCCTTCGATTGACACATCTGCACCGACCTATCGGACACGGTCTTGCCCTGCTGGGTCTGCGACGTGTGGGTCTCCCAAAGGCCCTCCTTCGTCGGAGGGGGCTTAATTCCATCCGCCCCGGCGGTACCGATCCACGCGCACAGAACCCCAAAGAGGAAAGCTGGCTTGAATGTCATGTTGTCGATTCCTTTGCCGCAGGGGGACGGGTCTCGAGTTTATATGGCAGGGCCGACTCTAGCATGCAGCCGTGCCATGACGTGCAACGACCAGTCCCCTGCCGCGCTTCTTGCCGCCGCTTGCCAACAGGAGTCCGGGTCTTCGCTAGGCGCGGGCCTCGGGCAGCTCGACCACGCCGTCGACGATGATCAGCGAGACCTGGAATCCGAGCGGCCGCAAGTGCTTGGCCAAGGCTTCCGCGAGACGGCTGGCAGATTGCTGGGAGTCTTCGTCACTGGTCTACCCGATACCGGCCGGTCGCGACTGGCGGCATAGCGTCAAGGGCGCCTGTCGCCGCCGAGATCCCCCGTTTGATTCTGCATCTCCCGGCGCTCATCTCTGACGTAATTCGTGTCCGTTAGCCCAACGAGGTTGCCGAGCACGGTGCACGATGCTACCTCGGCCTCCTCGTGAGTCATGGTCACGTTCTCTGCACCCGGCTCCGACGGAATGCTCTCCACACACCCAGCGGACAGCAGGTACAGGGCCACCAGCAACGCAACGTGGAGATTCGGCGGAGGTTTCCTTCGTTTGCTCAGGAAATCGTCTTTGCTAAGCCAAGAAGACAGGCGGTTGCCTGTTACCGTACCGTCTGCCGAGAGTCATTGTTCTGAGCGGGAACCCAATTTCGGACAATGCGAGAGCTAGGCGGCGGCCAATTTCGCTTTTTCAATTACCCAGCGTTCCCATCCCGAAAGCTGACGGCGGTCTCTTTGATCTGCGCTTCGATCTCGCTCCGCTTTTCCAGCAGCGGATTGCTTGCGCAGGTAGAGAAATGCGAGGACGCGGCCGGCGAGCCCGAAAGGCTCCGGAAGCTACTCGATGTTCTGCACCTGTTTGCGCGGGGCACGCGCAAGCGATTGATTAATAACTAATATTTCCGGCATCCTTTCTCTCTTGCTACAAGTCTAGCTACAGGCGCTGTGGCCAGGAATTCCGCAGACCTATGCCCGCCGCAGAAGTAATGCACCGGCGCCAAGGGACACGCTACCCTCAGGTATTCGCCGCCATGAGCATGCCGATGTCAGAACTAATCAAGGTCCGTGATGAGTTACGTGCGTTCGCTGCCGAGAGGGACTGGGACCAGTTCCACTCGCCGAAGAATTTGGCCTCCGCCCTCGCGGTGGAGGCAGCCGAGCTGCTGGAACCCTTTCAGTGGCTGACAGAAGAGCAGAGCAGAAACCTGACCGAGAAGCAGCTCGCGGCTGTGAAGAATGAACTGGCCGACGTGCAAATCTACCTGATCCGTCTGGCAGACAAGCTGCACGTCGATCTGCTGCAGGCCGTGCGCGACAAAATCGTTCGCAACGCTGAGAAATACCCAGCGAGTGAGTTCAAGGGATCGGCACGCAAGTACTCGGAGACCTGACGCGCTCGCCCTCCGATGATCATTTATCAATCAACCAAGTCGGGATTTCTCGACGACGCGTTCGGTCACGATATCGAAACGGTTGTTCTTGGCGCGTACCAGGACCGGACCGGCCGGCGTGTCGCGAAGTCTGAATTCCGCGCATGGAAGGAATCACTGATCGCGATGGCGAAGGTGCTGCGCCACGAGTCCATACCGGATGACTGTGGCATTGCCATAGAGTATGTGATTCCGCAGACGGCCAAGCGCATCGACCTGTTGATGTCGGGGCTCGATGAGCAAAATCGCAGCAAGCTGATCATCATTGAGTTGAAGCAGTGGGAAACCGCTTCCATAACCAACAAGGACGGCCTGGTTAGGACCCGATTCGCCGGCGGCGAAGCAGACACGAGTCATCCTTCGTACCAGGCCTGGTCCTATGCGGAATTGCTGCGAAATTTCAACGAAGAGGTGTACTCCCGAGACGTTCTTCTGCAGCCCTGCGCATACCTTCACAACTTCGTGGATGGCGCGGTCCTGAACGACCCTGTCTACCTGTCTTACGTCGAATTGGCACCCATATTCCTGTCCGGACAGGGCGAACGCGAGCGCCTACGAGCCTTCATCGCACAGCATGTGCGCCGCGGCGATCGTGGCAATCTGATCGTCCAGATCGAAAATGGCCGCATACGTCCGTCTCGCAGGCTCATCGACGCGCTGGTCGGGATGTTGCAGGGCAAGCGGGAGTTCGTACTGATCGACGATCAAAAGGTGGCCTACGAAACCATCGTCGCCGAGGCGGTTGAAGCGTCTGATGGCAGAAAGCGAGTGATCATCATCGACGGAGGTCCCGGAACCGGGAAATCCGTCGTCGCGATCAACTTGCTCGCAGCCCTGACGGCCAAGCGACTACTGGCGAAGTACGTCACCAAGAACCGGGCCCCCCGCGCAGTATTCGAACAGACCCTATCCGGAGCCTACCGACGTTCGCAGATCGCCAGCCTGTTCGCCGGATCCGGGGAATTCATCGAGACGCCCGCTGATACTTTCGATGCTCTGGTCGTCGATGAGGCGCATCGGCTGAATGAAAAATCCGGCCTTTACGCCAATCTCGGTAACAACCAGATCGGCGAAATTATCCGCGCCGCCAAGTGTGCGATCTTTTTCATCGACGAGGATCAGCGTGTCACCTGGAAGGACATTGGCCGGAAATCGGAAATCGAAGCCTGGGCGCGAAAGGCGGCCGCGGCTGTGACCCATCTGAAGCTGGAGTCCCAGTTCCGATGCGCGGGATCCGACGGCTATCTTGCGTGGCTGGACCAGGTGCTGGGTATTCGGGATACGGCCAACCCGTACCTGGACCCCGACGAGTTCGATTTCCAGGTGTTCGACTCACCGACCGAAGTCCGTCGCCTGATCGAAGAGAAGAATCGCACCACCAATCGGGCGCGAATGGTGGCTGGGTATTGCTGGGACTGGAAGAGCAAGAAGGACCCGAACGCCTTTGATGTTGTCCTTCCCGATCACGATTTCGCCATGCAGTGGAACCTGGCACAGGACGGTGGTCTGTGGATCACCGCCGAGCGGTCAGTCCAACAGATCGGATGCATTCACACCTGCCAGGGGTTGGAGGTGGACTACATAGGCGTCATCGTCGGGCCCGATCTGATCGTTCGCAATGGCGAGATT
>Ga0302274_10004860_pt1 | contig 11574 bp, 9 predicted proteins | sample III_Bog_N2_1_FD_198755 | JGI IMG/M metagenome (GOLD analysis project Ga0302274, IMG submission 198755) | Peat permafrost microbial communities from Stordalen Mire near Abisko, Sweden - III_Bog_N2_1 | ecosystem: Environmental > Terrestrial > Soil > Wetlands > Peat | place: Sweden: Abisko...
TAAAGCGGGAGTAGTACCGGTCATATGCAATGAAGAAGAAGACCTTGTGGGCCGCGTGGGGAACAAACCCACCGATGGACGCGGAGTACTCCGACGGATGCTCGATTCCCTTCGGCCCCGGCTTGGTGGTGGATACGCCGTTCACGATTGTCGGAACGGTCACGGCCTTCTGCGTGAAGGTCCAAGCCTCAAACGCGGTGTTGCGGAAAAAACCAGATGCCTGGCCGTGCCACTTCAACCCGCCCGACTTCATAGTGAAGTTCATCGAGCCCGCGCCCATGTACTCGGCCGGTGGCACGCTCGTATTCACCTGAAACTGATCGACCGCTTCGGGGCTCATGTTCAGTGCAACCGTGCGATTGTCGCCCTGCTGGTTGATCGTCTCCGATGGCACGCCGTCCATGTAGAGATATCCATTGTAGTTCGCCGTGCCTCCGATGACCGGAGTGCGCGAACCGCCCTGTGCACCCGGCACCAGCGTTGCAAACGCGGTCGGATCGCGCTGCTGAGTCGTTGTCTGGAGTAGTGGCAGATTGGAGTAGACCGCGGTCTCCATAACCGCGCCCAGCAGCGCGCTCTCCGTGTCGAGCACGGGCGGGGCGGCCGTAACGACCACGTTCTCAGTCGCCTCGCCGATAACCATTACAGGGTTGAAGCCGAGAACGCCGAGTCCAACGACGTCGAGATTCTCCTGCTTTAGCGTCTTGAAGCCCTTAGCCTCCACGGTAACGGCATAGGTCCCGGGTTCGAGGGGAGCGATGGTGTACAAGCCGTCTTTGGTGGTGGTGCGGGTAGCCGGGACATTGGTTGCAACGTTGGTGGCGGTGACCGTCGCAGCGGCAATAACCGCGCCCGTGTTATCGGTGACCGTGCCCGTGATGGAGCCTTCGCCGGCGGTCTGCGCAAGCAGGCGGCTTGGGTGAGCGCAGGTGAGAACAAACAGGCTTAAGACAAAGAGTTGCCCTGTGGCGCGGAGAAGGCGAGCAATTGGCTGCGGCATGATAGTGTCTCCAAAAATTGATGTTCTGGAAGGGCGTGGGGAATCTCCGCAGGCGCAGTTCCAATGATTAACCGGGGTCGATTGGGGGAATGTAGACGTGCCTAAGAAGGGATGTCAAGAGAAAAATGTAGCGTTACCGTTAGCGTTACCGATCACGAGTATGTTTCAGTCACTTAGCGACGCGGCGAGGGCTACATTCGGTCCTGGATTGGAGGGTTCTTCTTAGAGTCTGTTATGAACTTCGGAAAGGGGTAAGGCTGGCTAAAATCAACTGAAACCATTTATTTACAACGACTTGATTTTCAACTTCATAACAGGCTCTAGGGGATTTGGAATCAGCCGTGACCGTTGCGGATGGTAGCTGCAGCCCGGGGCCGGCGTTGAGATGACTCGCGGATTACCAACGACGGCTGCAGCACGACCTGCCGCGGGGTGTTGGAGGTCTTGTCCTTCAAGCGACGGATCAACATCTTCGCGGCGCGCTCTCCAACCTGACTACTGTGGTGATCGACGCTAGAGAGAGGAGCTTTGAGGCTGTCGTCGTAGTGGAGATTGTCGCAGCCGATGAAAGCAATGTCCTGGGGGATGCGTAGGCCCGCTTCCAGCGTCACGTCGATGGCTGCGATTGCCATCGGGTCGTTGTAACAGAAGACGCCATCGGGAGGCTTGCCAGCAAGCAAAGTTCGCATTGCACGTAAGCTCTCCTGCCAGTCTCGTCCGTCTACGTTCACGTACGGGCTGACTAGGTCCGGATCGAACTTCATGCCGTGCTTTTCCAGCGCGAGCCGGTAGCCTTCGAAACGGTCGACGCCGGTTGTGAATGGGAGCCCGCGAATGTGGGCAATGCGTCGGCATCCCATCGTGATCAAGTGCTCCGTCGCAATTCGACCAACGGCGCGATCGTCGACGCCAACAAAATCGGTGCGGAAGTCCGGGAAGAAGCGATCAATCAAAACGAATGGAATACCCTGCTCTCTGAGTTGTTTGAATTTTGTCGGAGAGGAGCTGCATGAGGCAACGATCAATCCATCCATGCGGTGGCCGAGAAGCTGCTCGATGGCGGCCTCTTCGACAGCTGGATCCTCCATGGACGAGGAAATCATAACCGCATATCCAGCCTGCTTCATGGTGGAGGAAAGTCCCTCAAGCACCTCGGCGAAGAAGGGATGCAGCAGCGTCGGTACGATAACTCCTACCTGACAGCTCCTACCGGTGACCAGGCTGCGAGCCGTTAGATTTGGCCGATAGCCAAGCTCCTGCGCTTTGGCCAGCACACGCTTTCGCGTCGCTGCGGCGACGTCCGGCTGATCCCGCATAACCTTGGACACCGTAATGACCGAGACACCTAACGCCTGCGCAATGTCCTTGAGAATAACCGGCATAGGTTAGCTTCATCGTACTGCATTCACAGAAAAGCTCCAGCGGTTTTGGGAAGATCAGGCGCAGTCGCGCTCGAACGCGGCGACACTACGCCCCGAATGGGATGCCCAATTCCTGAGGAATAATGGCCTCGGAAGGCTTGTCGAGGCTTGATGCGTCGTACCGCAGTTGCCACTCGAGGCGCATTCCGTAATAGAGTGCGGTGAAACCCCAGAAGCGCGTCTGCCCAAGTCCCAGGCCGGTTTCCGCGTCATAGTATTCGCGCAAGACAGGGTTCTTCTCGACGGCCATCTCGAGTAATCGGTCGGAGAGAATCTTCGCTTCTTCGGTGAAACCGTATCGCATCAGACCCTGAAAGATCATGTAATTCGTGGGGGCCCAGGTTGGTCCACGCCAGTTGCATTCATTGTGCGAGCCCTGATAATAGTCCGGCTCGGTCTTTGCGTAACTCGCCACAGGATAGGCGAGCCAGAATTCCTTCTCGTTGAGCAGATGCTCCTTCACCATCCTCGCGGCACGCGCTGGCGTCGCGGCACCAGCGAACAATGCGGTGAAGCAGGTTGCCGACTTGACTCGCACGAGCGCACCAGTCTTCTCGTTGCGGTCGTAGTACATTCCGTCGGTCTCGTCCCAAAAGGTTGTGTTCATCAGATGAATGAGGCTTTCGGCGCGACTGTTATAGCTTTTGACGTCGCTGGTGAGTCCGAGATGCTGGGCAATCACCGCCATGGCGTGAAACTCGCGCACCAGATACGACGCCAGGTCTACACCTTCGATTGTGAACGAGGACAACGCTCCGGCGCGGCTCCATTGATTGTCGGTGCCGGCTGCATCGGCCGAGTTCCAGACCGGTAGGCCGTTTTTGTCGCTGTCATAAGAAAACCACTTGGTGAGGTACTTATCCAGGCGTTGGTAGTAGTTCCCCCGTACCCACTCATAATCGTTCTTGTTCTGCTTGCAGCCGAGCACCACCAACTGTGCCAGGAAGGGTTTGAAATGCTGGCGATCACGCTGCTTGATGAGGCTGCGGTTCACATAGCCGTCAGGCTGCTCGCGGTCGAGGAACTCTCGCAGGTTGGTGAAGCAATACTGCCAAACACCGTAGTAGGAAAGGTACAGGTTTTCGAAATAGAGATCCCAATCGTAAAACTCGTTGTAGGGGTAGCCAGTGAGAAGCGTCGCATTGACGTTGGGGATGGTGCGAAGTCCGTGCCCTCGAATGTCGGCATTGACCACAGCCAGTCGCGGAGGCAGGTCACCCCATATCTTCTCGCCGATGGCTTTTGCAAACGCCCTGCCCGCAGCTGTGGGAGGGATAGTCGAGCCCGCGGACGCTCCTTGTGTCCAGCCGTTGCGTACGATCGCAGCCAGTCCGAGTGTACTCGCTGTTCCTCCCACAAATGATCTTCTAGTTAGTGACATATGGCTTTCGGCTCCTCGCGCGAAATGCGCAATAGAACCAAACGCTAGCACATGCTCGCCGTTTCGCCTACTGGAATTGGAGCGATTGCATGAGGGTCTGCAGAAATACTTCTGCGAATTGCCAAATGTGACAATTTGCATCCGGATTTGGTACTTATTTGCGAGTTACCTGGTCTTTCGCGAGCGTGAGAGCTGCGTGAATGAGAGCCTGAGTGCGTCCACCCGTTCTGACTTAGTACCTGAGTCAAGATGACCTTTTACTTCTTCAACCAACCAGCAGAGGGCTATGACCAACCGCTTACTTACACGCCGCAGCTTCACCAAGATGACGGCTGCAGTTGCTGCCGCAGTCAACCTCACCCGCACGTTGCCGGCTGGGCCTCCCCCCAAGTTCGGCTACAAGGATTTATTGCCCATATAGACTGCAGCCAAGTGGGACCCGGATGCGAGTGGTAAGTCCGCTTTATGTACGGCGGCAACGCTGCCGTAATTTAGTGGCACACGGAGCACTAAAGGATCGCTGCTGCTGTCCCGACGGCAGTCGGCGTTCTCGTCAGTGAAGTAGATGGAAGAGCGAAGGGTCTCTCAGTTGTAGTTCCATGTGTCGGTGGGACCCTTCTTGAAGCCATGGTAGGGTGGGGAGTAGTTGTCCCAGAAGTGGCGGGCGCTTTCGTCGCGGAATCCTCCAGGGGCGTGTGGCGAAAATGCCCTCCGAGTTCACGTCCATCCACGCGGTGAAGCTGGAGATGAAGGCCTCCTCCTTGTCGTCGATGGAGCCGTCGCCTCGCAGTGCGATGCGCCAGCCCCTTCGTTGCAAGACTCGTGCGGCAGTCGAACTGATCAGCGCACGGCAATAACATTGCCGCGGCTGGGATTATTGGACCTTCGGCTGGGACGCAGCCGCGGGCGCGTCATCCATCTTATTCGTACGGAACGGCACCGCAGGAAGCCCGGCGGAGTTATACAGATTCGAGCCATAAGGATAGCTGTCCCACGCGTATCGTACCGACACAGGCGCAGGCACGTCGGGGCTGCGCACCACCACCGTGTTGCCGTCGATCATTGCTTGTGCGTCCGCATACTTGCCGTCCGGGCCCGCAATTTGGAACCATTTCAGCTGCCCATCGTTCGCCGCGGGGATCTCCGCGGTAGACGCAGGATTGGGCGGCGCCGACACATGCTCGTAGAGTCCCTCCGGGTAGTGTGTCGTCAACCTGTCAGCGTGCGCGAAGCTGATGCGGATCGCGTCGCCCTCCACCTTCATCCCCGAGTACACCGGCCCGGAGAACTCCATCTTCTTTCCATACACATTCGCCAGCGCGATGCGGCTCAGCCGGTCGCACAGCGGCTCCTTGTTCTTCGGATGCACGTTGGCCGAGTCGCCAATGTCGACGGTCACCGCCAGCCCCGTGTTAGGCAGCGAAAGGATCTCCGCTTGCTGCTCGCGCACCCGCGGATTATTGCTATTGTTCTTAAGCGCAGCCAGTTGCACGGCATAGAACGGGAAGTTGCCCTCTGCCCAACGCTTGCGCCACTCCGTCACCAGCGTCTCCATGACATGCGCGTACATCGGAATGCCTGGATTGCCCAGAATCGACTCGCCCTGATACCAGATCGCCCCGCGAATCGCATACGGAATCACGCCGTTGATCATGCCGTTGTAGAGCACGGTGGGCTGGTGCTGGTCCTGAACCGGATCGCCTCCGCCGCCACGCGCCCGCCTGGCCCCCGCTGGTGCGTGCGTTGCCGCCGCAGTCGCCAGACCGGGCGCAGGTGGCTCCGGTGCCGGGGCAGCAGCAGGCGGCGGTGGCGCCGGCGCCGCCTTGAATGCCGCCTCGCGCGCATCGAACCCATCTAGAATCGGCTTCAGCTTCGGATCGGCCGCCAACGCCTCGCGCGGAACCCACGCCTCTGCGGTGCTTGCGCCATACGCGGAAAGAATGATGCCCACCGGAACCTTCAGCGCTTGGTTCAAGTCGCGCGCAAACAAATAACCGATCGCCGAAAAGTCCGCTGCCGTCGCCGGGCTGCACACCTTCCACTCGCCCTTCACGTCCGTCTGCGGCGTCAGCGACTTGGTGTCCGCCACCGTGAACATCCGTACCTGCGGATAGTTCGCCGCCGCAATCTCCTGCTTCTCGTCCAGCAGCCCATATGGCCGGTGCCCTGTGTTCGACACGTTGAAGACCATGTTCGACTGGCCCGACCCGAGCCACACCTCACCCACCAGCACATCGTTGATCGTGATCGCGGCACTGTTCTTCTTGCCCGCAATCGTCATTGCGTATGGGCCCCCGGACTTCAGCTTCGCCAACCGCACCATCCACGTGCCCGTCGCGTCCGCGGTAGCAGACTTCGTTTGGCCATCGAATTTCACGGTGATCTTTTCGCCCGGATCCGCTGTGCCCCAGATGGGCACTCGCGTGCCGTTCTGCAGCACCATGTGGTCGCTGAATAAAGCGTTGGGCTTTACCTCGGCGCCTGCGGAGGCGGCCAGGAACAGAGTGGCACAGAGAGATGAGACGAGCAGACGTGTCTTCATAGGAACCTCGAAAGGCGTAGAGTACGCGTTGGAGCGCCGACGGATGGAGAGACGTGTTACTTCAGACAAAAGACGCTAACGATTGAGCCATCGCCCTGTAAAGTCACGGGCCTGCTCGCGATTTAGGAGATCGCGAACGCATCCGTAGAATCAGACGATGGGGTTTCAGTCGAATTGGAAATTCTCGCTTATGTAGACGACAGCTCCGCACCCATATGCCAACTTGGGTCACTGACAGCACCCCGCAGATTCTTGAACTTAGAAGACGAGCCAACCGCATGAAATCCTCTCTACGCCTCATGCTCCCGAGGAATTCGGCTTGCTCATAGAAGCTCCGGCAGGATTACACTGCTCCATGTGCTTAACGGGTTCTCCATCGTGCGAGAACTAAATTCCCTCCGATGGTTTTGAAAGGTTGCGACATGTTCAAGTCACAGGTTCTTTTCAGTTCCGCGTTTCTCGCACTTTCGGCTCTCTATTGATCGCGCCGCCCGCGTAATGGCCGCTGGTCCAGTAGTCGAGCAGGGTCGTCAACGCCACCACTACGCGATCGGCGTGCCAGCGGCTTGGTAAACATGCTCTATGGCGACGAGATCTTTTAGCCCTTCCTCGCCCGGTGACTTTGGCTGCGCATTGTTGCGGACGCACGCGGCGAAGTGTTCGCCTTCCAGCGCCAGTTGGAAGTGACCCGTGCCTGTTCCGGTCTGGTCGAAGGTCTTATCTCCAGCCTTTCCCGTTAGATGGATGCCTCCGCCACCGAAGGCCGGGCTCAGCGAAATATAGCCTTGGTCGCCGTGGACGCTGAGTGTCATCGGACCAAACTGGCCATAGGAACACCCGCACGACGCGATGATCCCCGATGGAAACTTCATCGTCCATTCCGCCGACTGTTCCACCTCCCTGAAGCGTGGGTCGTCCTTGTCCCGGGTGGCAACCACTGCGGTAAACTCCGAGGGCTCCTCCTGCGCAAGGTAGCGAATACCGTTCAGTGGGTAGATACCCAGATCCATCATTGGACCGCCGCCACCGTATCTCTTCGTCTGCCGCCATCCAAGCACCTGGGATTGCAGCATGCTGCCGCGAAACGACTGTACCTTCCCGAGCACTCCGGACTGCACAATCTCATACGCCTGCTGCCAGATGGGGTCGTACTGCATGCGGTAGGCGATCATCAGCTTACGGTCCGCCTTGCGACAGGCGTCGATCATGGTACGGCATTCGGCGCTGGAGATCGCCATCGGCTTCTCGCACAGAACGTGCTTGCCCGCCTGCGCGCCGCGCACGGTGTACTCGCAGTGCATGCTGTTGGGCAGCCCAATATACAGCGCTTCAACGTCCTTGTTCTCGCGAATTCGGTCAAACGTCTCATACGTATAGATGGAGCTCTTCGGAATGCCGTACAACTGCGAGAACTGCAGTCCCTTTGTCTCAGGATGCCCGGTCACCAGCGCGGTGATCTTAACCGTCCGCGAGTTGGCGCACGCCTCCATAAACGCCGTCGAGATTGACCCGATCCCGACGACGGCGTAGCCAACCGGCTCCTGCGCGGAGGCGTCGCTCTGGGCCAACCCATTCGGCAGCCGCATGGCGGCCGCGGCCAAAGTGGACAACTTCGTGAAGTCGCGCCTGTTCATACATCCTCCAGGGACACAGAGAGTTTCGATCCAGTCACAATAGCCCACGCCGCACTTCGGAGTACAGGGGACCGATTCCAGGAGTCGCGCCGTCGTCCGTCAAAGGGCCCCATGAGCCCACTTTCCCGACGCGAATTTCTCAAGGCCTCAATCGCCGTTGGAGCCATCGGCAGCATTGGCAGTCTCCCCGTACAAGCCGAGCCGCGCACAGCTACCGACCTAGTCGCTCTTGGCAAATCAGGGATGCGGGTCACGCGCCTGGCCTTCGCGCGCGGTCAGCAGGAATTCACGCGCCTGGTCCACTATGCGTACGACCGCGGTATCCGCTTTTTCGAGACGGCGCAAGCCTACGTTACTCCGGGCATGCTCGGCGAAGCACTCAAAGTGCCTACCGCACAACAGCTATCAGTTGATGAACAAAGTGATCACCGACGAAGGCGTCGATCCAAAGCAACGCTTCGATGATATGTTGCCCGCTTCCCAGGCCGAGTACTTCGACATCAGGTGGGCCTTCGATAAGGATGGGCACAATCCTGGGCACAGCGAGACAAAATAAGGAGGCCAACCGCTTCGGCTGGCCTCCTGTAACTATTGTGTTATCAATGTGGTGCGGAGGAGGGGACTTGAACCCCTATGCCTTGCGGCGCTAGCACCTCAAGCTAGTGCGTCTGCCAATTTCGCCACCTCCGCAGGGAGCCTGAACACACGCAGAGTGCGACAGGAGCGACCAGGAATCCGATGGTCAGTATAGCATCCCGTGCAGGGACGGAGGCTATATTGCGCCGCGTGCGCGGGTCGCCTACACTGGGGACTGTCGCGAGAATCATGGGGCGGCTAGCTCAGCTGGTTAGAGCGCCTGCCTTACAAGCAGGATGTCGGGGGTTCGAGTCCCTCGCTGCCCACCAATCCTTCCTGATTCCGTTGGGGCGAGCAAAACATAACAGCAGAAGAAGGCGCCCGAAGTGGGTGCCATTTTTGTGCGCGCGGCCAACCCCGGTAGACTAGGCGGATGGGCACTGGGCGGGTGATGGCGCTGGATGTGGGCAAGGTCCGCGTGGGTGTGGCGCTCACCGATCCGCTGGGCTACACGGCGCAGCCGTTGCTGACGCTGTGGCGCAGGAGCCGGGGCGAAGACCTGCGCAACCTGCTGCGGCTGATCCGCAAGCATCAGGTGGTAGAGATTGTGGTGGGGAATCCGCTGCACATGTCTGGGGATGTGAGCCCGTGGGCTGCGAAGGTGCAGGAGTTTGCGGAGGAGTTGCGCAAACGCTCCGGACTGCCGGTGCAATTGTGGGATGAGCGATTGAGTTCGGTAGCGGCGCACGAGATTCTGGACGAGGCAGGACACGACCGGCGGGACCGGAAGCAGATTATCGACCAGGTGGCCGCCGTGGTGATTCTGCGGGGATGGATGGAGGCCCAGGAGCAGGCGGAGCTACGGGTGGCGCTGGCCGGCACTGCTCAGGCCGAGGGAAGCATAAAGGAATGAAGACCCCGACCACCGTTGCGAGTAAGCATCTGCTGCCCTGGCTGGTTGCCGTGGCGTTTTTCATGGAGTCGCTGGACACCACAATTCTGAACACGGCAGTGCCCACGATTGCGGCGGCGCTACGGGTATCGCCGCTGAGCATGAAGTCCGTGCTGGCCAGCTACACGCTCAGCTTGGCGGTGTTCATCCCCATCAGCGGATGGATGGCGGACCGGTTCGGCACGCGGCGGGTGTTTGCGTCGGCGATTGGCATCTTTACGCTGGGTTCGCTGCTCTGCGGCATCTCCACCGACATCCACCTGCTGGTGGCATGCCGGCTGCTGCAGGGGTGCGGCGGCGCCATGATGGTGCCCGTGGGGCGGCTGACGCTGGTGCGGGCGTTTGAGAAGTCGGAGCTGATCCGCACCATGAGTTTTGTGGCGATTCCAGCGCTGATTGGACCCATGCTAGGGCCGATTGCCGGCGGCCTGATTGTGGGATACCTGCACTGGAGGGTGATCTTCTTCGTGAACATCCCCATCGGCCTGGCGGGATTGGTGATGGTGTACCTGCACCTGCCGGACTACCGCGAAGAGAATACCCCGCCGCTGGATGTTGTCGGGCTGATCCTGTTCGGTTCGGGGATTGGTTTGCTGTCCTACGTGCTGGAGATCTTCGGCGAGCATACGTTGAGCACCGGCGAGATCTCCGGGCTGCTGGTAGTGGCGCTGGCGCTGATTGGCGGCTATGCGTTGCATGCGGCGCAGGTGGAATTTCCGCTGCTGCAGATGAAGCTGTTCGGCATCCGGACGTTCCGCGCGGCGGTGAGCGGAGGATTCTTTACCCGCATCGGTATCGGCGGCGTGCCGTTTCTGCTGCCGCTGCTGTACCAGGTGGGGCTTGGGTTTACGCCGATCCAGTCGGGCCTGCTGATTATGCCGCAGGCGCTGGCGTCGATGAGCACCAAGTTCATGCTGCCGCGGATTCTAAGCTGGCTGGGATACCGGGGCGTGCTGGTTTCCAACACCGTGGTGTTGGGGTTGCTGCTGTTTCTGTTCGCCACGATTGGGCTGCACACACCAGTGTGGGTGATTGTGCTGCAGGCGTTCTTGTATGGCGCGTTTACATCGCTGCAGTACACCAGCATGAACACGTTGGTGTTTGCCGATCTAACCGAAGCGGAGACAAGCAATGGAAGCTCAATGGCGAGCACAGGGCAGCAGTTAGCCATCAGCTTTGGAGTTGCGGCGGCTGGGCTGACGACGGCGTTCTTCATCCCGGTGCAGTTGCATAGCACTCCGGGGGCAATGATTCACGGCGTTCACAAGGCATTGATGGCGCTGGGTGCGCTCACAATCGTGTCCACAGTGGTGTTTGCCCGATTGCGGCCTGGCGACGGTCGCAAGGTGAGCCAGCAAAAGATGGAGCATGCCGGAGTCTGAGGACAGTCGCAGTCAGTATGATGGCCGGGTAGCAAGGCTGCGGCCAAACGCGCAATGGAGCATTCCCTGAACGCCCCGGAAACTACGATGAGCGAGCGAGCGCCAAGGCGTCGGTGGCGCATTGCATGGTTGCTGGGTGTGGGCATTCTGGTCAACTACTTTGACCGCGTGAACCTGTCCGTCTCGCAGGCGGCGCTGCACACGACGTTTGGAATCTCTGCCATTACGTTCGGCTATCTCTCCGGGGCATACAACTGGACCTACGCGATGTGCCAGTTGCCCATCGGTGTGATCCTGGATAAGTTTGGGGTGCGGCGCGTGGGCAGGATCAGCACGCTGCTGTGGAGCGCGGCATCGTTCGCAGCAGCCCTTGCGCCGAACGTCGCGGGCTTCTTCGGGGCGCGATTGCTGCTGGGAGTGGGCGAGGCACCCACCTTCCCGGCTAGCGCGAAGGCCGTCGGGATATGGTTTCCGGCGAAAGAGCGAAGCTTTGCGACCGCGCTGTTCGATTCCTCCGCCAAGCTAGCGTCGGCGATTGGCGTGCCGGTGCTGGGTGTGCTGCTGCTGAAGGTCGGGTGGCGTTGGAGCTTCGGGATTACGGGCATCCTTAGCCTGATGTACTTCGCCCTGTTTACCGGCGTCTATCGCGATCCGTTGGACGACCCGAAACTATCGGAGGCGGAGCG
>Ga0302274_10004868_pt1 | contig 11563 bp, 7 predicted proteins | sample III_Bog_N2_1_FD_198755 | JGI IMG/M metagenome (GOLD analysis project Ga0302274, IMG submission 198755) | Peat permafrost microbial communities from Stordalen Mire near Abisko, Sweden - III_Bog_N2_1 | ecosystem: Environmental > Terrestrial > Soil > Wetlands > Peat | place: Sweden: Abisko...
GATTGTGGAAACCAAACTGCTGCTGGATAATCTTCCCGAATATTCGCGGTCCTTGCATAACCAGATCAATGCGTTCCAGGCCGATCCGCCCGCCTGGCTGCGCCGTGTCTTGCCCGTGCCAGCGGCGGATGCCAACGGTAATGTGCCCAGCCCGCTCGCCGCACTGACGGATTGGTTGGCCGCCAGCCTGCCGGAAATCGGCTCCTGGCTGTGGCGGCGACTGGCCAGCGTGGCCTCCGGGTTCGGCCTGCTGGCGGGACTGGCGCTCGTGCCCGTGTATGTGTTTTATTTTCTGCTGGAACAGCGCGTCATTGAAAGCCGGTGGCGCGATTACCTGCCATTGCGGGATTCCTCGGCAAAGGCGGAAGTGGTGTTTGTGCTGGAATCCATCAGCCAGTATCTGGTGGCGTTTTTTCGCGGGCAGGTGCTCGTGGCCATCTGCGACGCCGTGCTCTACACCGCGGGCTTCTTGGCGGTGGGGTTGAATTATGCATTTCTGCTGGGGTGTGCGGCGCTGCTCCTGACCATGATTCCTTTTCTCGGTGCCATGGTGATTTGCGCCACCGCGCTGTTGTTGTCGTTTGTGCAATATGGCGACGGGCTGCATCCCATCCTGGTGCTGGCGGTGGTGGGGCTGGTGCAAGCACTGGAAGGCCTGTTCATTTCGCCCAAAATCATGGGCAACCGCGTGGGCTTGCATCCGCTGGTGATCATCATCGCCGTGATGACCGGCACGACCCTCCTGGGCGGCATTCTGGGCGGCCTGCTGGCCATTCCCTTGGCGGCCGCACTGCGCGTGATTCTATTCCGATATGTTTGGAAGCCGAAATAGGGGAGCCGCCAAAACCCCTTTGTTTTTCGTTAAAGTTTCCGATTGTGCTTGCTCGCCGCTCACACAACTCATTGTCTGCCTGAGCGTTGCCGCCGGAAACCTTCAACCTTCCACCTTGACCCTTGCCGAATGTAAGCCGCTAACGCATTTTTGAAAATAAATGCCGGAAAAGTGACCGATCCGTTAGCCGCTAACAACCCGGTTTTCCCGAACCCTGCTATACTGTCCAGGATGAATCCGGGCTGCCACCCCGAAAACCGGGCCCGCGCAGCACCCAATGCGCCGCCCACGCAACGTCAGCCAGGCCATTCGCCTCCTGCGCGCGTCCCCTCACGCCCCAAGCGCGTCATCGCCATCGGCAACCCTCTGTTTTGCCGCCGCCCCATTGCTTCGCCGCACTGCCATCCCAGCGGGATGCCCGCGTGTAGCCGGTGGTTGAGCGGAACGACCCCACCGGAACCCAACGCCCCAGAATCCCGCACTCCGGCAGGAGTGCCAGCCATCCGTGGCGCGACCGTCCCGGCTCAAATTTTGCCCCGTGGCTTTCGTCCCTTGACATAAAACCTCAAAACCCCCTGAAATAACACATTTATCACCATGAAACACACATGGACGCACCCCATACAGTTTTTTCCTGTATCAGCCACAGCCGAGGTCGGTTTATTCGTGGTCATTCGTGGGTAAAAACCCCCGTAATATCACTTTTTTACACCTTGAACTAAGAACCACATCATGCCAGTGACTCTTTTTAAGCTCTTACGCCGGCAGCCGACGCATGCAAGCTGTCTGGCCGCGTCGCCCTTGGCTTCCCTCCCCTCAATGGCCCCTCAATGGGGAGGGATTAGGGTGAGGGGTGGATATACCCAGAGCCACCTTTTAAACGCCCATCGCTTTGCCCTGAAACCTGAACCCTTCAACCTTCAACCTGTTCTTAACACAGAACACTTTTTTACGAAAACCCCCGAAATAACACATTTATCACATTGGTGTCGGCAAGTTGAAACCGCAATAACCCTGCGCTGTGTTTTTGCCGGTTCCATCATCCAGCCGTTTTTTGTCCAAATAGCGCTGGACAGGCCGGATGAAACGGTTTAGAACGAACCGATGAACTGCGATCAGCCACCCAACCCTGGCTCACGATCCGGTTAGCCCACTAGCCACGCCATGTCACATTTGAAGATTGCGTTGAAGGCAGACGGCAGGTTTTTCGGGTTCAGATTATATGCGTTGACCGTCAAGCTGGGACGATTAGTTCCACAGACAAGCAGTTCAAGAGAGTATCCAAATGACGCTGTCTAACACCAAAGTGGGCAATAAAATCAAAAGGATCTGCCGCGAGCCTATCGCGGTAGGGCGCGTCACTCCGTGCGCGCCGCGCCTGCAACCAGCGGGTACAAATTTCCCCCGACGTCGCATTCCCAACCCACTGCCGCTCACACCATTTGCCAGATTTCCCGTGCCCACTCTTTTGTTCGGACTAGACCCCGCTACACCCCTGAACCCTCCCACCCTATGATTGACCTAGCCCGTCTAGCCAAAAAAAGCGGCGATTACCTCTTCGGTCCGCGCGGCGCGGTGACCGACCGCGTGTTGCTCGAAGTGGCCGAGCAATATGAAACCGAGGTTTCCAACCGCTTCATCGCCCTCAAACCCGCCGACCTGCCCCAGCGTTACGGACCCGACAGCCGCGTGCTGGCAACCACGAAATACGACGGCGAAGGCGTGTTCGTTTATTATGCGGCGGGGCAGAGTCCGGAGATCTTCACCTTCAATGCCCCGTCCGGCCGCGTGCGCGTGGGCCTGCCCTGTTTGCAGGAACTGGCCGCCAAACTCAAGGCGCGCGGCACCAGGAAAGTGCTCCTGCGCGCGGAACTCTATTTGCGCGAAACCGTGGATGGCCGCCGTTGCGCCAGCGCCGATGTCTCCCGCGCCAGTTATTCCACCGATCCGGGCGAGGCCGGGCGTTTCCGGCTCGCCCTCCTGGATGTCGTCATGCACGACGGCCATGATTTGCGGGTGCATCAGGGGGATTTCCTAACGATTTGGAAACTGCTCGGCGAACTGGGCGGCACGGATACCGCCAGCCGGGTGCATCGCGCGGAAGGCGACGAAGTCTACGGCGCGGCGCTCCCGCAGATTTTTGCGGATAAAACCGGCGGCGGGCTGGAAGGACTGGTCATCCGGCGGCTGGACCGCCCCGAGGTCTGCAAGCTCAAACCCCGGCTCACGATTGACGCCGCCGTGGTGGGCTATGTGGAGGGCGAATTCGAGGATAAATATGGCATGCTGTCGCTGTTGACGGCCCTGTCCTATCCCGGCGCAAATTCCAACGGCAATGCGGGCACCCCCCTGCAATTGCAATCCATCGGCCGGGTCGGCTCCGGCTTCAACGATCAGGACCGCCTGGATTGGCTGGGGCGGCTGGCCTCCATGCGGCTCGATGCGCCGCTGGCCATGAGCGACAGCGACGGCCGGCCGGTGCGCTTTGTGCGGCCCGGCTGCGTGGTGGAGTTGGAGGCGGAGGACGTGCTGCCCACGGACGAGGAATCCGGCGGCCAGCAGGTGTTTGCCTGGAATAATTCGCGCTGGAGCTTCGCGGGCCTGGCGGCGTGTCCCCGGCTCTTGCTGCCCACCTTCGGGCGGCTGCGCGCCGACAAGGAGTTCTCCCCGCAATCCGTGCGGCTGGCCCAGCTGACCCGGCGCGAAATCGCCGCCCCGGAACTGATCAACCGCCATCTGCCCGCGCTGGAAATCCTGCGGCGCGAGGTCTATGCCAAGGAAGTGAAAGGCGCGCTGGCCGTGCGCAAGCTGGTCGCCGGGCGGCGTCCGGCCACGGCAGGTGCGTTCCCCTATGTGATTTTCTGGACCGATTATTCGGCCGGACGCAAAACCCCGCTGGAAGTCACCACCCTGTTTGCCCACACCGAGGCCCGCGCCGAGGCGCTGATCCAGAAACTGCTGGCCGAAAACGTCACCAAGGGATTTGAAAGGGCCGACGTGCCCAAACCAGCGGCTCCTGCACCGACCGAATCCGCTCCCGCAGAAGCCTCCGGCGAAACGCCAAAACCCAAACGCGCCAAGAAGAAGGCGGCCGAATAAGCTTAGTCCTGATGTCAGCACGAATCACCAGCTTGTCCCATGTCCCGAAGGGACGATGGATATTAGCCGGTGGTAAGCGCAGCGCAGCCACCGGACAGCCCCGCTCACCAAACCAGCCCCGGAGGGGCACCGGAACGGAAACCCAAAACGGTGAGCCCCATGCCAAATCACAACCCTTTCAAAATCCTTGCGCCTCTGCGTCTTTGCGTCTTTGCGTTAAATTCGCTTGCTGCCTTCAGACAAAAAATTTGCACCTTGGACAGCTGGTGTCCAACCTCCCCGACTATCCTCGCTCCCAGAATATAAGCATGTGGCCGTTGATGAATCGCACCGCCTCCTTTCGGCGAAACGCGGCAACCGGTTCACTTTCTTATGGAAGCGTGGATCGGGGTGCATTCGCTTGCCTTTGGAATTCCCCCAAACCCTCGGAGTCGCACCAGGTAGCAGTGGGTAGCACCTTTGAAAATCATTTTGGACCCAACAACCAAGTCAGACTACGCCCGGAAAGGTTGCTGCCAGCCGAAGCCATCCATTCTTGGATTGTTCCGTCAACGGAAAACTCAAGCAAGCCGGCGCTTGCATCAAGCCCGGAGGGCGAAGGAAAATAGCCCAGCGATTCATCGCTGGGTTCGCGCGCCTCAGTGAAATAAGTCCCGTCAGGGACGAAAGAACCAGCGCCAGCCGCGCCCATCTCGCGCTTGGCTTGGGCCACGCCGATTTCAAAACATGCGTGCCGTGCCTTTTCATAAACTATATTTGACATATGGACTGGGAACAAATTGGCATACTCTGTCAAACCGAATTGGAAAAACTGGAAGGAAGTCTGCCTCCCCTCACAGATTTTTTCCCCTCACCTGAAAATGCGGCAGAGGCTTTTCTTCGTTATGAGACGGAGACCAATACCGCGGTTGAAGTTGCTGTCCGACAATTTGCGGCAACGAATGAATGGCCTTCACTGAGTCCAATTCAGAAAGTAATGCTTTCGTTTCGCTTGGATTTTGCTGCGTCTACCGCCTATCTTTTGTGGCAACAGCCTGCACCTTGGACTGACGCTGACCAACCAAATCAAAGGGAGCGTCGGTTGGGTTGGCTGATGCTGTTTGCTTGGGAAAATGAAGGCTTTGAAAGATTACAAAAGATTCTTAAGGGGCTGACTGGAAAAAATAAATGAAAAAGGGGTCGCCACCAGGCCAAGTCCGCCTGCTTTTCAAATTACCATGAAATATCCGTCCATCGAATAAACCTTATGCCTGACCTCCAAGACGGCCAAACCACCGAGATGCAAGGCTCCGGTTCCAAGCCTTACCTTTTAAAAAACACCGGCGGCGTGTATTCCTGCAGTTGCCCCGCCTGGCGCAACCAATCCAACCCCATTGAACAGCGCTCCTGCAAACACCTCCGCAAACTGCGGGGCGACGACGCCGAAGCGGCGCGCATCGGCGGCGCGCTGCCCCAGCGCCCCGTGCGGACCCAATCCGCCGGCGCGGGCGCGGCAACCGGCGAAGCCGCCGAAGCGGATGCCGGGCCGCCCCTGCTGCTGGCCGAAAGCTGGGACAACGCCACTGACGTGTCCGGCTGGTGGATGAGCGAAAAACTTGACGGCGTGCGCGCCTGCTGGGATGGCAAACAATTCCTCTCGCGCCAGGGCAACCTGTATCACGCGCCCGACTGGTTCATCGAAAGCCTGCCCCCGGTGCCGCTGGACGGCGAACTCTGGATTGACCGCAAAAAATTCCAGCGCACCGTCAGCGTGGTCCGGCGGCAGGACAAAAGCGATTTGTGGAAGGAGGTGCGTTTCCTGATTTTCGACGCGCCGGCGGCCACGGGTGGCTTTGAGGACCGCATGGCGTTTCTGGCCGACACCCTGGCCCGGAGCGCGGCGAAGTTCGCCCGCCAGCATCCGCAGGAACGCTGCAAAAATCTGGCGGCATTGCGGGCCGAACTGGCGCGGGTGGAGGCGCTGGGCGGCGAGGGCTTGATGCTCCGCCAGCCGGGATCGAAGTATGTGAAGGGCCGCTCCTCCACCCTGCTCAAAATCAAGACGTTTCACGATGCGGAGGCCGTCGTGGTCGGCCATCAGGCTGGCGCGGGCCGGCACCTGGGCCGCCTGGGCGCGCTGCTGGTGCGCCTGCCCGACGGCACGGATTTCGCCATCGGCACCGGCTTCAGCGACCGCGAGCGCGCGCACCCGCCCGCCGTCGGGACGACGGTGACTTTTCGTTATCAAGAACTGTCGGAGGCGGGCGTGCCGCGCTTCCCCAGCTGGGTGGGCGTGCGCCAGGACGCGGCGCTCCCGGCCCCGGAATAACCGCCGGTGGCCGCAAACAGAAACTGGCTGCCGGCCTTGCGGCCGGCAGCCAGTGTGCACCAAGCTGCGGTTAAGCGGACTGGCTCCTTCCCCGGACGGACGTGATACTGCTTGCTGGTTTAACGCCCGGGCGGCAGGGTGCCGCCCGGGCCTTGGCCCTGCGGCGGAGCCGAGGTTAGCTGAGGAGCTTCAACACCGACTGCGGCATTGAATTGGCCTGCGCCAACATCGCCGTGCCGGACTGCACGAGGATGTTTTCCTTGGCGTAGTTGGTGCTTTCGGTGGCCACATCCACATCCGTGATCTGGCTGTTGGCCGCCGAGAGGTTGTTTTTGAGGGTCGAGAGCTGGTTGCCGTAATACGACAAACTCTCCTCATTGGAACCAATGTTCGCCCGGTCCGACGCCAGTTGGGAGATGGCGGCCTTCACATCGGTCAACGCCTTCAAGGAGCCGCTGACGGACGTGATGTTATCCGCCGTGGCGGTGGCATAGGTCGTGTTGGCCAGGTTGATGCCCACCATGCCGAAGGTGTTGGCTTCGCTGTCGGTGGTGACATTCAACGTGGCGCCGTTGAACAGGCTGACCCCGTTGAAATCCTTGGTGGCTACATTGTTGATGTAGCTGCCCAAGGCTTGGAACTCTTGCTGATACAGGGCGCGGTCGGCCGTGGTCTTGGTGACGTCCTGGGAGAGGACCGACAGTTCCGACATGCGGCTGAACGCGGAGTTGACTTGTTGCACATAACCGTCCTGCGTCTGGCTGAACGAGACGGCGTTATGCACGTTGTTGGCCGCCGCGTCGATGCGGGACATTTGGGCGTTCAACTTCATGGACACCGCCAGCCCCGCGCTGTCATCGGCCGGCGACGTGATTTTTGAGCCGGATGACAGCCGTTGTAACGAGGAGTTGAGACTGCTCTGCGACTGCATCAGCAGCGTGGCGGCATTGAGTGCCGACAGGTTTGTATTGATGACCATAACTAACTCTTTCCGTGAGTCGCCCCAGGAGGGGCTTTTTAATTTGCGCGACATCCATGTCGCGGGCACCTCGTTCAGGGGTAAGGTGCCGTTTCGCCCCGCCAGCTCTTTTAGGCCGCTGGCCGCCTGTCTTGCGACACCATGCTATCGGTGGGACCCGGTGGGACTTAATGTCAAATTCGCATTTTTAGCAACGATCATCGAGGGCTGCGTGATGCGTGATGCGTGATGCGTGATGCGTGATGGCGTGGCCGCCGGATGCCAGCGCGACTTTTTGGGGCACAAAAACCGCGCCGCCCGGGCGGCGGGAAAATAATTGCGCCGGGAATGAAAATTGAATTGCCATTTTGGCCGCCAGCGATAGTTACTGTGCGCGTGCAATATTGGTTGCTCAACCACCACTCGTCTGGCTCAAGCCTCACGGCACTCGGCGTATGGCTGCTGCTTGTCCTGGTGCTGCCCCTGATCATGGCTTCCGCGAGCGTCCGCGAGGCGTGCCCAACCCTGAAGCCGCTGTGGTGGAGTGTGGGGTGCTTCACCTTCAGCCTGGTGCTGGTGGCCGCCGCGCTCTGGTTTTGGGGGGCGGTGGAAGTCCGGGGAGACATCGGGAGCGTGGCTGGGCTCACCCTCGTGGGCGCGGTCTGGCTCGCCGTTAGCCAATGGCTGGTTTCGTGGCTCGGCTTGAGTTTCCGCGATGATGTTCTGGAACGGAAAAACCGCGCGGCCATGCTGGCGCTGGGCGGCGCGAACATATCCATCGCCATCGCTTTCGCCGCCGGCAATCTGGGGGAAGGGCCCTCCTATTCGGAAAATATTTTCTCCGCGGCCTTGTCCACCGGCGCGCTGCTGGCCTTATGGTTCATGCTGGAATTGGGCGGCCGGGTTTCCTGCGCCATTGCCGAGGAGCGCGATGTGGCCTCCGGGATGCGGCTGGGCGGCCTGCTATTGTGCTGGGCGCTGATCCTGGGGCGTGCGGTCACCGGCAACTGGCATTCGGCCGCAGCCACCATCCATGATTTCGTGCGCGACGGCTGGCCGGCGCTGCTGCTTTGTCTCGTGGCACTCCCGGTTGAATTGCTACTGCAGCCAAGTCGGCAGCGTCCGTTTCCAGCCTGGCCGGCATGCGGGCTGGTTCCGGTCCAGTGTTATGTGGCAGGCACCGTCCTCTGGCTGTGGCATCTGGGCCGCTGGGAGGGCATGCCCCAATGACGACTGCGGCTTTAACGATGAATCGCCCCCACTCGTGCCCGATGCGCGAGGCGGCTGCGGAGCTGCGCACGGAGGCTCCGCTGGAGGCCGGCGACTTCGCCCAATTGCGGCGCAAGACCATGCTGGAGGGCTGCAAATGGGATGTGCAGGTGGGCGATGTGACCGCGCTCGCGCCGTTTCCGCTGGTCATGAAGCGGTCGGTCTGGCGGCAACTGGCCAGGCAGGCGGAGAAGCTGGATGCCGAGGCCGTCGCCGCCGAGGAGGAAATTTCCCGGCGACCGGACCTGCTGCACCGGCTTGGACTGCCGCGTGCGCTCCGAAAGGCATTGGCGGCGGACGAACCGCTGACGCCCGCCGCCGGGCGGGTGGTGCGCTTTGATTTTCATCTGACCACCGAGGGTTGGCGCATTTCCGAGGGGAACAGCGACGTGCCGGGCGGCTTCAGCGAGGCGTCGCATTTCACTGGTTTCATGGCCGGGCATTTTCCGCACCTCATGCCGGCGGGCGATCCTGCCGCAGCCTGGTGCGGGGCGCTGGCCGCCAGCGCGGCCGGCGGTCCGGTGGCGCTGTTGTCCGCGCCAGGTTTAATGGAGGACCATCAGGTGGTTGCTTTTTTGGCCGCCGGCTTAAATGCCCGGGGCTGTGCCACCCACCTGGCCAAGCCGGAGCAGGTTTTCTGGCACGCCGGCCAGGCTCATCTCCGCACCCAATGGTATCGCGGACCGCTGGCGGCCGTCGTGCGTTTTTACCAGGCCGAATGGCTGCCCCGGTTTGCGGCGCACCCCGGCTGGCAGCACTTTTTCCGGGGCGGCAAAACCCCCGTGACCAATCCGCCCCTCGGCATTCTATCCGAGAGCAAACGCTTTCCGCTGCTCTGGAATGATCTCGCCACGCCGCTGCCCACCTGGCGGGCGTTGCTGCCTGCGGCGTGTGATCCGCGCGCCCGCCCGTGGTTCGATGATCCGGGCTGGCTGCTGAAAACCGCGTATTGCAACACGGGCGAGGCCGTCTGCATCCGCCATTTGCTGACGCCGTGGCCATGGTGGCAAGTCAAGCTGCAAGCCCGCCTGGCCCCCGGCGGCTGGGTGGCGCAGCGCTGCTTTGAATCTGTGCCAGTGCCCACGCCACTGGGGCCGCGCCATGTGTGTGTGGGCATTTATACGGTTAACGGAAAGGCCGCCGGCGCGTATGCGCGTCTGGCGGGGAAACCCCTCATTGACCATACCGCCGTGGATGTCGCGCTGTTGCTGGATCCCCATGAATAAAGAACAAATCTTTGCCGCTTGGGCACCCGATGATTCGCTTTGGTCCACCTGGGTCAAGCCGGTGCTGTTCGCGCATTTGGATGACCTTCAGCTGCGGCCGGATCCACTCGTGCCAACCCCGGAGCCAGCCCGGCGGCCGGTTAATCTTGATTGGTGCCCGCCCGTGGCCGAAAAAGTCGCGCTGATTGTGGATCTGCCGGGGCCGGAGGGGGTGGTGCTGGGCGCGCTGCTGGCGGAGCGCGGATATCGTCCCGTGCCACTTTACAACGCCTTGCCGCTGCCCAACTCGCTGCCGATCGGAAGGCATGAGGCCGTGGTAAATGTGCTGCCCACCCTTGACGCGTTGCGCCGCGAGGCGGAAAGGCTCGCGGGGTTGACCCTGCCGCCCGATGCACCGCCGGTCTTTCTACTGGATGCCCACCGTCAGGGCGCGGTCCTTCCCGACCCGGAAATGTTTGACAACCGGTCCGTCTGCTTCACCACGGATTTTCCGTCCGCCAACTTTCTGCACGCCCATGGATTTAAGCGCGCATTGTTGGTGCCGTCCGCCGGGCTGGAAGCCGCCCCGGACCTCAGCCATCTGTTGCGGCGCTGGCAGGAAGGCGGCATCGCGCTGCAAATCCTGCGCTCGGAGAACGCCCGGCCGGAAGCGCTCGTCGTGCCCCGGCCTTCCTGGTACGGCGCCATGTTTCAACGCGCGTTATCCGCGTTTGGCCTGCACCGCGCCAGCGGCGGCGGTTTTGGCGCCTGGATGACTTCGGCCAGCGGCTAGAATATTGGCCAACCCCCGGGGCTATCCCAACCAACCCGCGTCCGGTTTTAATCCCGCCCTGGTCGTGGAGATCTGATCGCCGCGTCCAATTCTCTCGCAGGCTGGACGCAGGGGGTGCCTGCCGCTGTTTCGGGATATTCGAAAATGCGGCCTTCGAAGTTGCGGATGAGCACCCGCCCGGCATTCCGGCACAGCACATATTCTGGATTGATCGGCACCTTGCCGCCGCCGCCGGGAGCGTCAATGACGTACGTGGGCACGGCGTAACCGGTGGTGTGGCCGCGCAATTTTTCCATCAATTCCAGGCCCTTGGCCACGCTGGCCCGCAGATGCGCGGAGCCGGCGATCAGGTCGCACTGATAGAGGTAATACGGCTTGACGCGGCACATCAGGAGTTTTTGCACCAGCGCGAGCATGACGTCCTCGCGGTCATTGACGTGCTTGAGCAAGACGCTCTGATTGCCCAGCGGAATGCCCGCGTCGGCCAGCCGGCCCAGGGCGGCGCGCACCTCGGTGGTGAGTTCGCGCGGATGATTCACATGCACACTGAGGAACAGGGGATGAAACTGCTTCAGCATGGCGCACAGCTCGGGCGTGATGCGCTGCGGCAGGAAAACCGGAATGCGCGTGCCGATGCGGAGGAATTCCAGGTGTGGAATGGCCCGCAGCCGGCTCAGGAGATTCTCCAGCTTCTCGTCATTCAACAACAGGGGGTCGCCGCCGCTCAGCAGCACGTCGCGGATTTCGGGATGCGCGGCGATATAGGCGATTTGCTGGTCGAACGCCGGATGAAAGTCATAGCCGCTGGCGTTGCTCACCAGCCGGGAGCGCGTGCAATAGCGGCAATAGCTGGCGCAGCGGTCGGTCACCAGAAACAGCACGCGGTCGGGGTAGCGATGCACCAGGCCGGGCACGGGCGAGTGCGAATCCTCGCCGCAGGGGTCGCTCATCTCCCACGGGGCGGTGACCGTTTCCTCCAAGCGGGGCACCACCTGGCGGCGCACGGGGCAGTTTTCATCCGCCGGATCAATCAAATTGAAAAAGTAGGGCGTGATGCCCAGCGCCAGCTTGTGATTGGCCAGGCGCGCGCCGGCCAGTT
>Ga0302274_10004873_pt1 | contig 11553 bp, 10 predicted proteins | sample III_Bog_N2_1_FD_198755 | JGI IMG/M metagenome (GOLD analysis project Ga0302274, IMG submission 198755) | Peat permafrost microbial communities from Stordalen Mire near Abisko, Sweden - III_Bog_N2_1 | ecosystem: Environmental > Terrestrial > Soil > Wetlands > Peat | place: Sweden: Abisko...
GTGAAACCTAGACGGTCACGCACTCACCGGTCGTTCTAAACCGCGCTCAACTCCGCCATCGTCCGTTCATGCCACTCCCGACCTGCTCCGTTTCGCTGCCGGTTTCAGAACACCCGTTCAGTGCGCCCATCATCATCCAATTTGATACGTTCAGCCAAACGCGATTCTGACGGCTTTCTGAAACTTGAAAGCCTTGATTTTTTCGAGACACCATCCCCGAAGCATTCGCTTCGGAAAACGGCACAGAAAAAATCAGGCGTTGAAATTCGTTGCCGCGCGTTGATGCTATCAACGCGGCTAAACGCCTTTCAACATCCGTCGTCAACGCCGCTCAACGCGATTCAACACGTCGCGTCAACGGAATTCAACGCCCGAAAACTGCATCATCGGCGCTATCCGGCCTAATCAGCCACCTTTGCCATATAATCCGCCGAGTATGCGTTAACCACTTTGGCGCAAAACGCCCTAAACTTTGAGTTGATGAATCAAGACATCATCAACGATGGCGGGCCGGCGAAGCGCAAACACTGCGGCGGCGGTCGGGCTTTTCATAGCCGGCTTGAACCATTCGTGGATTTCATCCGTGAACAACGCCAGCGGCGCAGGACGTGGCAGGAAATTGCTGCCGTGCTTTCCAATGAAAAAGGCTGCGCCATCACATCACAGGGCGTGCATCAATTTTATCGGCGCTACATTCAACGCCGGGCGCAAGCGCATTGGGAAGAAACGTCATCTGCGTCGATAGCAACCACCACCCCAACCGGCATCGCACCAGCACCGGCACGAAAACCAATTTTGGCCGCAACTCCGCCACCGCGCGAGGTTCGCCGGCCAAATCCCGACGAAATCAAACTCAATGACCCCACAAATATATGAACACCATCCGACGTATTCACCTGAACCCGCAATCCAAAGGCAATCTTGGCAAGAGTTTTGAAGCCGAATTCCGCGCCGCTTGGCTCGACCGGCTCGGCGTGCCGTGGAACGGCTCCGACCTGGACGACCGGCATCACACTTTTGCCAATCGTCACCCGGAAATCGTTCGCTCGTATCAACTCGGCAATGAACAGGAGAGCAAGGCCGAATTGTTAAGTTTGTTCCGACGGGTGCTCAAGGATGCCGCACCCGTCCATATTGTTGATACGCGCGCCCAGGCCGATGCGCTCATCCTGACCGCACTGGAGGAATTGCAGGTGCTCGATATTTGCGCCGAACAGGGTGTCCGGCTGACATTTTTCATGTTTCCCACCGATGACACCGAGAGCATGAACAACGTGGGAAAATTATTTCTCTACGGCGGCGACAGCGTGGATTATGTGATCGTCCACAATCCGGCAAAAGCCAGAGGCGATTTATTCAAAGGTTCGCAACTGGAAAGGCGGCTGCTGGACTACGGAGCCAAAACAGTCACGTTGCCGATGCTCACGCCGACCACGTTGCTGGCGGCGGAAAAGGCCGAGGCCATTGCAAAACGAGGATTGAGCTTTGCCGAATTGTCGCGCACGGAAGCCGGTCACATGGAACGGTTGCTGGCTGGTGAAATTCAGTGGGCGATGCAGAAGATGTTCCGGCAGTATGCTGCCATCGCCGATTTGCTGCTCCCGACTGAATTGATTCCGAAAGAAAAACCCACAGCTATAAAAGAGGAGGCGAAAACCAAAGCGCAGCCACAACTGAATTTTGGGGAATGACGTATGGAAGACACCGATTTTGATTCGTTGTGTGCAGGGCTGTCTGCCGATGATGCCAGGCGGATGCGAAAGATTTTTGTGGAATGGTGCGACGGGGATGAAAATGGGTTCCCCGTCCAAATGGCGCTTCTGACACGGGCACAGTGGCAGGCGGCGGCCAGCATTCCGCGCTCATTGAATGATTCCCGGAAATGGCTGGAACTGCATCTGGCCGAATATCGTCGGCAAACCGCCGAGCTGGTTAAAAATCTTTCTGCCGTCGGTGAAGACCAGGCCGATGAATTGAAAAACGTCGTCAAAGCGCACACCGAGGCGTTGAATCAGGCTTCTGGTTCATTTCGCAGCCAGTTGAAATCCATCGGAGCCTTCACCCAAGATATTAGAAAACATTTGGACGACGGGATTTCCTCATATAATCACATCAAAACCGACTTAAAAGCTGGCGGAGAAATGTTTCGTAAAACCTGCGAGGACCTAGATGACCGGATCAATGGGGTGCAATTAAGGCGGGACTGGCTGGCGTGGCTCGGATTGATTGCCATCGGCATGGTGATTGGCATTACAATGGGTGTAGTGCTTGAAGCGAAATTTCGCTAATAGAAAATCAACGCTTCGTTTTTCCGTTCCAGAATCAATCCGTTTGAATTGGCGGCAAGTTTCCGTCATCATGGCGACCGCAATGCCAAATCCGCTGAAAAATTCAGGCATCCGGGACAACCACCGGCGCGATGTCGGCGCGGATTTTTTCCAAACGAAATCCTCAACCAGCCATGCCGACTGAAGCCGATACATGCCGCAAGTTCGTTGTGCCGAAGCTCCAGGCTGCGGGCTGGGACTCCGACCCGCATTCCATCGCCGAGCAACGCAGCTTCACTGATGGGCGGATTGTCGTGCGCGGTGGCAAGGCAGAACGCAAAAAGAAAAAGCGCGCGGATTATCTGCTCCGTTACACCCGCGATTTTCCAATCGCCGTCACCGAGGCCAAAGCCGAATATAAAAAGGCCGCCGATGGATTGCAGCAGGCAAAGGAATACGCTGAAATTCTCGACCTGAAATTTGCCTACGCCACCAACGGCAAGGAAATCATCGAATTCGACTTCATCACCGGCATTGAGCGTGTCATTGAAACTTTTCCCTCACCCGGCGAACTGTGGCTCCGCCTACGGGCTGTCAAAAAATTAACTGACGACACCGATGCCGACCGATTCCTTACCCCGGCCAATCTGACCTCCGGCAAAGAACCTCGCTATTATCAGCGGATCGCGATTGACCGCGCCGTGCAGGCGATTTTGCAAGGGCGGAAGCGCGTGCTGCTGACCATGGCCACTGGCACCGGCAAAACCGACGTTGCCTTTCAAATTTGCTGGAAGCTATGGTTTTCCAAATGGAATGCCAAAGACGACCCAACGAGGAAACCGCGCATTTTATATTTGGCGGACCGCAATTTCCTCGTGAATGACCCGAAGGACAAAACCTTCGCGGCCTTTGGCGATGCCCGGCACAAGATTGAAGACGGGCTGGTGGTTCACAGCCGCGAGCTTTATTTCGCGACGTATCAATCCATTGCCGAGGATGAAAACCGTCCCGGTCTTTACAAGAAATTTGCGCGTGACTTCTTCGACCTCATCATCGTAGACGAGTGCCATCGCGGCAGCGCGAAGGAAGATTCCAACTGGCGCGAAATTCTTGAATATTTCCAACCGGCCTATCAACTCGGAATGACCGCCACGCCGTTGCGCGACGAAAACCGGAATACCTACCTTTATTTTGGCAATCCAGTTTACACCTACAGCCTCAAGCAGGGCATTGATGACGGATTCCTGGCTCCCTATCGCGTGCATCGCATCGTTACGCAATGGGATGCTGCCGGCTGGCGGCCCAGCAAGAACGAACTCGACCGCTACGGCCGGGAAATTCCCGACGAGGTCTATACCACCGCCGATTTTGAAAAACGGGTCGCCTTGCGCGCCCGCACGCAAGCTGTCGCCCGGCATCTTACGGATTTTCTCAAGAAAACTGACCGTTTCGCCAAGACCATTGTTTTCTGTGTGGATCAGGAACACGCTTCCGAGATGCGGACGGCGCTCAACAATCTCAATTCCGATTTGGTGCAACAATTTCCTGATTACGTTTGCCGCGTCACCGCCGATGAGGGTGATGTTGGGCGTGGTCACATGCAGCGGTTTCAAGACGTGGAGACGCGCACGCCCGTCATTCTGACAACCTCGCAACTGTTGACTACCGGCCTTGATGCGCCTACCTGCCGCAATATCGTGCTCCTGCGGCTGGTCAATTCGATGGTCGAATTCAAGCAAATCATCGGGCGCGGCACGCGGGTTCGGGACGATTACGGCAAACTTTGGTTCAACATCCTCGACTACACCGGCACGGCCACGCGCAACTTTGCTGATCCGGCCTTCGACGGCGATCCCGCCTTCGCCACACAGGAGGAAATTGACGAACACGGCAAAATCAAAAGCACCGAAGTCCTCACGCCCGAAGTGCCGGAAGATGAAGGTGGTGAAATTCACGAACCGCCCGGCGGCACGGTTATCAGCGACCCGCCACCGCCTGAGCGTCGAAAATTCTATTACGACGGCGGCCAGGTGGAAATTGTCGCCGAACTCGTCCATGAACTCGACGCCGATGGCAAGCAACTCCGTGTCATCAAGCTCACGGATTACACTGCCGAAAAAGTGCGGACACTTTGCACCGGCCCGGATGACCTGCGCATCCGTTGGGCTGATGTCGGGCAGCGTGCCGACATCGTCCAGCAGCTTGCGGATCGCGGGATTGATTTTCAGACCGTCGCGGCACAGGCGGGCAAGCCGGATGCCGCCCCATTCGATATGCTGTGTCATCTGGCCTTCAACGCACCTCTGCTCACCCGTCGCCAGCGCGCGGACCGCGTAAAGAAGCAGGAAACTACGTTTTTCAAATTCTTCGCCCCGGAAGCCCGCGAAATTCTGAATGACCTGTTGGAAAAATACGCCACCGACGGCGAACTGCAATTTACGCTGCCCGACGTGCTGAAAGTCCGGCCAATTTCCGATCACGGCAACGTCAATGAAATCATCGGCAAATTCGGCGGCGCAGACCAACTCCGCAACGCCGTCAACCAACTCCAATCGCTGCTGTATGCGGCTTAACTTATATGAGCAAACTAATTACCTTTTACAACAATAAGGGAGGCGTTTCAAAAACGACCACACTGTTCAACTTGGCTGTTCATTTGGCACAATCAGGCAAGAAAATCCTTATTGCGGACTGTGACCCGCAGTGCAACGCGACAGAACTTTTTCTGGCGTCCAGCGCTGAATTTGATGACCCGGATAAACCTTTGCCGGGCACATCAATCTATGAAGCTCTTAGGCCTCGATTTGAGGGTGAAGTTGCTCGTGTCGACGTCACTAAAGTTAATCTGGTAGCTTCCCCGATTTACAAAGGAATGCATCTTCTGCGAGGCGATTTGGAATTTGCCTCCGCAGAGGGTTATTTAGCAAACGCCTCTAACCAAGCGATCACGGAGAATGTTCACGAGAAAAACACATATTTGTCGATCCATCGTCTATTGTCGGGAGTCGCACTTGAGCACCAGTTTGATTATGTGCTCTGCGATGTTGGGCCTAGCACCGGAGCTATTACTAGAATGGTAGTGCTTGCAAGCGATGGCTTCTTCATTCCACTCACACCGGACAGATTCTGCAGCCAGGCGGTTCGAGTATTAGGGAGAGTGCTATCCGAGTGGATCAAACGCCACGAGGAAATTGCTAAAACATTTGAGCCGTTCAGGCTCAAAGCATTCCCCGGCAAGCCGACTTTTCTTGGTGCTGTAATTCAGAACTTTAAGGTTCACAGCGGCAAAAGTCCAAAGGTCTCATATCAGCGCTGGCAGGAAAAAATCCATGAAGGCCTAACATCTGCGGTAGTCGATAATTCCAAAATTCCTTTGAGGCCGGGTCTGAGTCAGCGGAATCCGTTCATCGCAAGTATCAGGGATGTTGGCCCGCTCGTCCCCATCGCTCAAATGTTTGGGCGGGCAATTTTTGACATCAAACGTGAACATACGGAAGCCGCATCAACCACAGGCAGCGCATACGGCGGAGCAGTCTGGCAAAACTGGGTTGACCGCATGAAAGCCTACAAAGACGAAATTGTAAAAATTTCCGATTCGTTACCATCATGAGGGCAATTTCTTATTCATACGTTGCATTGCTTGATGTTCTTGCATATCGAGAATATCTCGCCAAAGACACAGCTTCCGGGAAACTTGAATTTCGAGATGCGATGAGTAAAGCCTTGTCGATTTTCAAGAACGTCAACGAAAATGACTTCGGGCACACAGCAATTTCGGACACGATTATTATGACTTGCTCAAAACAGGATCAGGTCGTCGGTTTTCTCCGCCTCTTGAAGCGAGTGCAGATTTCATTCTTGCGGCAGGGATTATTTTTGAGAGGTGCAGCAGTGTATTCGCGGCATTTCCAGAGCGGCAATTTGACATACAGCCCTGCGCTAACCCGCGCCTACAAATTAGAGCAAGAGTCCGCAATCTATCCTCGTATTATTATCGACCAAAACATTCTGGAAATGTTCTATTCGTTAGATGAGCAGACGAAACTCGTCGCGTCGGGTTTGGTTGCCGAATGGAATGGCGTTTTCTTTTTAAACATCCTTGATCCCAAAAGCTGGGAAGTTGTCTATGACGCTGCTAATGTTTTGTTCCGTCGCGATTCGACCGACTTGATAGGAAAAGAAGCTGCGTTTGCAAAACATGTATGGTTCGAGAATTTCATTTTTGCAAGCAGACACGCCAAACGCACTGCGAAAAGATACGTTCCGAAACCAAAGTTATTGGACGCACATTCAAGGGTTATCAGTAAATCAACCTCAAGCTCATCCAGCACAACCGTTTCTGTTGGTTACACCGAGACGCAAACTCAATCAGCAGAAAATCTCCCGGAATAGGTATGGCACTGCTTGCTGAAGAAATAGTCGAAGAGTGGTTGAACCGCGATGGATGGTTCACGATTCGCGGCATTAAGATGGGCGTGGATGAGATTGACATCTTGGCAATCAAGCCGGTTGACGATGCCATTCAATGTCGCCACATCGAAGTTCAAGCCTCCTTCAATCCTGTCAGTTATTTAACTAAAATCCCGAAGGCGAAGCGGCTTCCCGGCCAAGGAGCAGCCAGCGCAAAGCATCGCTCGGATGAAGAATTGAGAGAGTGCGTGCGGGAGTGGGTGCGGCAGAAATTCGATCACCCCAAGAAATTAAAACAGCGGAAGCATTTATTCGACGGCGCTTGGACGCGCGAATTGGTCATTCACAATCTCAAACATGCTGAAGAATTGGATTTGATTCGCGAAGCCGGAATCACAGTCCATAATTTGGCAGAAGTCATCGCCAGTTTCCGGCAAGGAAAGACGATTGTTCAAAAAGCGGCAGGCGCGGATTTTGTAGATTTGGTAACAGGATTTGATCTGAAAGAATAAAATGGCAAAGACAGAAACAGCTCCACCCACCACCGCCCAATCCCTCGGTGCGCTCCTGAAATCCGCGCGGGACATTATGCGCAAGGACAAGGGGCTGAATGGCGACCTTGACCGGCTGCCGATGCTCACCTGGATCATGTTCCTGAAATTTCTGGACGACCTGGAAATTCAGCGCGAGGGCGAGGCCAAGCTCACCGGGAAAAAGTTCAAGCCCGCAATTGAACCGCCCTATCGCTGGCGTGATTGGGCCGCGAAGTCTGATGGCATCACCGGCGATGAATTGCTCGCCTTCATCAACAACGAAGAAACCACGCTGCCCAACGGCAAGAAGGGCGCTGGCCTGTTCCGTTATCTGCGCACGCTGACCAGTTCCAACGGTGACGACCGGCGCGAAGTCATCGCCACCGTGTTTCGCGGCGTGCAAAATCGTATGGCGAGCGGCTATCTGCTGCGCGACATCATTAACAAAATCGCCGGTATCCATTTCAACGCCAGCGACGAACTCCACACGCTCAGCGCGCTTTACGAAGCCATGCTCCGCGAAATGCGTGACGCGGCGGGCGACTCCGGCGAGTTTTACACGCCGCGCCCCGTGGTGCGTCTCATGGTCACTGTCACCGATCCGCGTCTCGGCGAAACCATGCTTGATCCGGCCAGCGGCACGGGCGGCTTCATCGTCGAAACCTTCAATCACCTTTCCAAGCAGGTCAAAACCGTGGCCGACCGCAAAATCTTGCAGGAAAAATCCCTATTCGGGTGCGAACCCAAGACGCTGCCGTATCTGCTCTGCCAGATGAACCTGCTGTTGCACGGCCTCGACGCGCCGCAGATTGATCCCGGCAACTCACTCCGCTTCAAGCTGACGGACATCGGCGAGCGCGACCGCGTGGATGTGATCCTGACGAATCCGCCCTTCGGCGGCGAGGAGGAGAAAGGCATCCAGGGCAATTTCCCGGAAGACAAACAGACGGCGGAAACCGCGCTGCTGTTCCTCCAGTTAATCATGCGGAAACTGCGACGGCAAGGTGGCAATGCACGTGCGGCGGTGGTAGTGCCGAACGGAACGCTCTATGAAGATGGCGTCCCGCAACGGATTCGGGAGGAGTTGCTCACGGAATTCAATTTGCACACGGTGCTTCGATTTCCCAAAGGCGTGTTCGAACCATACACGGACATCGCTACGAATGTCCTTTTCTTCGACCGAAGCGGGCCGACAAAACTAACTTGGTTTTATGAACATCCTCTTCCGCCGCATCGCGCGCACCTAAAGGGCAAGTCGTATTCGGCGACGGACGGCGTTCAATATGAAGAGTTCGCTCCATGCATTCAGTGGTGGAACAAGCGCAAGCCAACGGAACAAGCATGGCCTGTAAATATTGATGAGCTTCGAGCAAACGGCTTTGATTTAGCACAAAATCATCCAAAGCACGCCAATGTTGTTCTCCCAGCACCGTCAGAAATTATTGGCACTGTGCGCCGCATGAAGGATGACAGCGAAATCGTCCTTCATGAGTTGGAGGAAACCTTGTCAGGATTAACGGCAGTTTCAGCTCCGGGTGTGCCGATCCGTGAGCTATTAGTTCCCCGTGAAGATGGCGTCAGAATTCAAGACGACACAGAATATACAAGACCGCGAGTCAAGTTACACTTCAAGGGCGTGCGCGTTCGTGACCGGGTGATGGGTAGCGAGATTGGCTCAAAATTGCAGACCAAAATTCGAACAAACGACCTCCTTCTTTCTCGTATTGATGCGCGGAACGGGGCGATGGCGCTCGTGCCGAGCGAATTGGATGGCGCTATTGCAACTAATGACTTCCCTGTGTTTGAGATTCGCAATGACCGAGTATTGCCGGCGTATCTTCGTTACTGCTTATTTCAGCCTTCAATGCTGCGTGTTTATGAGCACTTAAGCCGAGGTTCAACGAACCGACGGAGATTAATTGTCGAAAAGTTTCTCGACCTCAAAATCGCGCTTCCGTCGGACTTGGATGTGCAATTGGCAGTATCAGATGCACTACAAAAAGCAGAGGTAGGTATCGGCAAGCTTCGTGAACAACTTGGCGGCATGGAAGAGGAGTTAGAAGACTTAGTTGGTTCAGCACTTCATTATGTATTTCGCAAACAACAAACGAAATAGTTGGCCGCTAACTTTGCAACGCCGGATCGTGGCCGAGCTGGACGCGTTGCAGGCGGAGGTGGACGCGCTGAAGCGCCTGCAAGCCGAGACCGCCGCCGAGTTGGATGCCTTGCTCCCGTCCATCCTCGACCGCGCCTTCAAAGGAGAATTGTGATGTCTGACGAAATTGTTGAATTCAAGCCTGGCGTCGGCCCGTTCAAGCTGAACGTCATGGCCTTGTTAAAAAAGCTGACCTTAAAGTCGAAAAACGATCCGGTTGCAGTCGTTGCCCGGAGATTCCTGCAAATCTTTCAGGATCATGGTGTGCCAGCAACCCAAATTCCCAGACTCGTTCCTCAACTCACGCTCGACAAATTAAGCAGCCCGGAAACATTGCTGCCCGCATTGAATGGAGATGTTTTGGAACACACCGCCAAACTTTTTCAAATTCGCCGGACTTGGCTTGAGGGTGTAGGCGACCAAATTTATGATACGGTTTGGTGCTACAAAGCCCCGGAGCGATTTTTTCAAGAACTGGCAACGCTTGAGATTCAAAGTGTCGCGTTTCCCATTGTCGCATTGTGCAGCAGCAGAAAATTGGATGGCAAAAACGATGTAAAGCAACCGATAGCTTTGTTATTCAGGGAAAAGCTGTGTGATTTTGGAGATGAGGAAATTCACCGCTATCGGATTTTTGGCGACGGGTGGGATTGGGGTTATTGGAAATGTCGCATCCAGCTCAAGGCGATGGCACGATTGGTTGACAAAGTTCTTCATGATCGAATCCCGATGTATCAAGTGAAATCGGAAGTTTTGAAAGCCGTGGAATCTGGCAATCAAGTTCCCCGGCATTGTTTGCAAGGACCGCAGTTGGATAATATGTCTCTTGAAGATTTTGCCCTTTTGCCGGAGGAAAGCGCGCAATCAAAGGAAGCTGAGGAACTTTCGCAGGTGGTTGAATACATCGAATATCACGATCTCGAAAATGTCGCCAAGCGTGCTTTGGACGGAAAGTTATGAAAATTCAAAAAAATGCCAACACTGTCGCACCGGAGAAAATCAAAACCATTGAAGAAACGGCAACCGCGCACTAAAATGTCAACCGGCAACAAAACCAATCTAAAACAAGTTCTGCGGGATGAGTGCCTGCCCGCGCTGACGGCGCAAGCAGCCTATTTCAGCATGACGGATGTTCGGGATTGGCTGAGACACCGCAAGATCGTCTGTCCACCCGCGTTGCTCCGCGAGTATCTGTCGGAGTTCATGCGCAAGGGCGTCATCCACGATGCGGGGCGTGGCTGGTATTCCCGCCTGGCGCAACCCTGCGTGCTCGACACAAAACCCATCGCCCGTCTGGTGCGGGAGGTTGAAAAGGCGTTTCCGCTGCTGGATTTTACCTGCTGGTCCACGGAACAGATTCGCAGCTACGGGCATCATCTGCTCGCCCGGTTCGCCACCTTTGTCCAAACCGAACGTGATGCAATGTCGAGCGTGTCCGAATGGTTCCGCGACGCCGGCTACGACGTTCACTTGAACCCGCGCGGGGCGGCGGCCCGGCAGTTTGTCATTCGCGAGCGCACCGTGGTGATCCGTCCCAAACCAACTACGCAGCCGCATGAAAAACATCTGGTAACGATGGAAGGTCTGCTGGTGGAGTTGTTCATGGAAAGCCGGGCTTTGAGCCTGCTGGACGAGGGCGAGTATTTCCGCCTGTTTGCCAACCTCGCGGGCTATTCCCGGATTTCGCTGGCCGGGTTGCTGGATTACGCCCACGAGCGACGCCCTGCCGGGCTGGAATTGGCTCGACACATCAAAGCGGAGTTTTTGAAAAAGTCCGCATTGATTGGTTCGAATGACGCACCATGATTTCGCCCCAATGCTTTGAACGAAAGTGGGTTTTGGAAAAAGCATCCGAAATCGGATGCCGCAATCCGGTGATGCTGGAGAAAAGCATCGTCGCCCTGAAACTGCTCGGCAGTCTGGCCGAAAGCGGGCTGCCGATTCAATTCAAGGGCGGCACAAGCCTGCTTTTGCGGCTGAATCCCATCCGGCGGCTGTCCATTGACGTGGACATTGTCACGCAGGCGAAGCCGGAAGAACTTTTGGCCGTGCTCAAACAGGCGGGCACACACTCACCATTCACCGGATATGAACATGACGCCCAACGGGACCGGGAACTGCCGCCGAAGAAACATTTCCGGTTCTTTTACCCGTCGGCAATAGAGGCAAAAACCGACCATGTGCTGCT
>Ga0302274_10004879_pt1 | contig 11546 bp, 10 predicted proteins | sample III_Bog_N2_1_FD_198755 | JGI IMG/M metagenome (GOLD analysis project Ga0302274, IMG submission 198755) | Peat permafrost microbial communities from Stordalen Mire near Abisko, Sweden - III_Bog_N2_1 | ecosystem: Environmental > Terrestrial > Soil > Wetlands > Peat | place: Sweden: Abisko...
TAGAGCGACGGTCTCATAATCCGTAGGTCCGTGGTTCGAGTCCACGCGCCGCCACCAATACTTCCAAGCGCTTGCGGCAAATCTGGCGGAACCGTTGTGCCGATGAGAAAAATCGTTCGCGCTCGCCTGGCGTACGAAGGCCTTGGGGATCGCTAACTGGTCATTCGCGCCGTTGTGCTGGCATGATTTCCGAGAGCTGAAGTTGTCTTGCTTCGTATCTCCGGCCACTTTAGATTATGCGCCACTCGCGACGAGGGCGGAACTATCGCCGCTCTGCGGATCGGAGAACAGGTCGCCGAGCGTCCGTAATCGCCGCGTCCAGTACGGTTGCGATCGAGGCGAAGGCGGGAGTCGGGCCGTCCCAACGCAACTCGTCCACATCGTCGAAGAGCCTTATGTCCGTCCGGAGCGTGGCGAGTATGCGAAATAGCTGCGCGTTTTTCCTGTCACGGGACAGGGTCCCTGCGAGGGCACTGGCATTGACTACGTTTACGTGCCAATCTCGCCAGTCCGGGGGAATGGATTCAAGATGGCCGAACTTCGCTAGAACGGCGGCCGACGACTTCGCGCCCCAGCCTCGCAGACCCGGATAACCATCCGCGGCATCGCCCACGAGCGCAAGGTAGTCGGGAATCGACGCAGGCACGACGCCATACTTCTGAATGACACCTGCTTCGTCTATGGTCACTCGCGTCCGGCGATTCAGTTGCACAACGCGCGTGCCCCTGACGCATTGGGCGAGATCCTTGTCGGGCGTGCAGATGATCACCCGTCCGACACGCTCATCGCGATCCGCTACTGCCGCCGCTGCCGCAAGAGCATCGTCCGCCTCGAATTGAACCATTGGCCATACGAGAATGCCGGCAGCAGCGAGGACTTCTTCGAGCACAGGGAATTGTGCCAACAGGTCGGGCTCGATGCCTTCGCCGGTTTTGTAGGCTGGCCACAAATCGTTGCGAAAAGATTCGATGACGTGGTCGGTCGCAACCGCGATGTGGGTCGCCCCAGCCTTCATCATGCCCAGGATTGAGGCGAGAACGCCTCGCACTGCAGCCACTTCCCGCCCATCCGAATCTCGGGCCGAGGGCAGCGCGTAATAATGCCGGAACAGTTCGTACGTGCCGTCGACCAAATGGATGTCCAAGGAAAAGCCCCAAGGAAAACCTTATAGGACTGGTCAGGGGTCATTCAACTGCCTGGGCACGAATGAGTAGAAGTCCACCTACGCGTCACGGTGGGCGCCCCAGGCCATATCGAGTTGTGTTCCGGTAGTTTGTTTGCGATGATCGCTCCAATTTCGTTCCCATAATCGGTCTCGGTACTTTTCAAGGATACGCATGATTCAAATTTCGACAGTTCGAACGCTGTCCCCAGCTATGCTTTTTCTGGTGGTGGCGGCCATCGCTCAACCGCGGTCGGGAAACTGGCTCACGGTTTCTCGTAGCAATCTCTGTGTGACCGAGGGCGTGATTGAGAAGACGTCGGCGAACCGGTTGTCGGTGAACGTTTCCAAGATGCGCGCCTATGTCAACATATGGACCGCACAGTCTGCCGAAATCCGCTTCACCTATTTGGGAGGCACGAAGCAACAATCGGCGCTGGCTTCAGGGCAAATGCGCCGCCAGTTTGGGTTGAAGCTGCACGCGCAGGATGCCTGCAACCTCGTATACGCGATCTGGCGCGTCCAGCCGGAGTCGAAGGTTGTCGTGTCTGTGAAAAGAAATCCTGAGGCGCACAGCAGTTCCGAATGCGGCAATCGCGGATATGTAACCGTCAAGCCGCGGAAAGCCTCTGCCGTTCCCAGTTTGCAACCGGGACAGTCGCATGTATTGCGCGCAGAAATGAACAATTCACAATTGCGGATATACGTGGATGATCGCGAAGTTTGGGAGGGCGATGTTGGATCGTATGCAGCCCAGCTCGTGGGCCCGGTGGGAATTCGCTCGGACAATGCGCAGCTCGAATTTGATCTCGCGGCTCGCGAATACGAAGGCACTCACCCCGACTACGTGGAGGCGTGCAAGACCGGGGCCACAGATTCTGACTAGGGCCAAGTCTCGCGCACGGTAGTTGATGGTAGATCCGTGGTTCGAGTCCGGCGCCGCCGCCAAATCTCATTTTTTCCGTGCGTTCAGCCGGTCGAGCGCGCGCTTCAGTTCTTCCAGCTTTTGTCCCGCCTCGCCAAGTTTGCCTTCTGCGGTCAGGCGCTGATATTCGGCAAGGTCCTTGGAGGCATCCGAGATTAGCGCGTTGAGATCGGCCGCTGGTTGTGGTGCCGCGCCGGGCGTTGCCGCCGCGGCTGGCGTCGTCTGGATGCCGTTCGTTTGCGGACTTCCCTGGTTGGTGGTCGGCGCAGTCAAAGACGATACTGCACCGCCGAAAAGTGACGCCATGGCCGACTCAAAAGTCGGACCATACGCCAGACGATCCTGCAATGCGAGCACCACCAGCCGCAACTCTGGCATCGGACTCCGTTCAGCCTGCAGATAAATCGGCTCCGCATACAAGAGCGCGCGACCGGTGGGGATGACCAGGAGCGCGCCACGCCGCACGTGCGAACCTTGCTGGTTCCACAACGTCAATTGGCCGGATAGTTCTGCATTCTGATCGATTCGAGCCTCGATCTGGAGCGGGCCATCAACCAGTTTCGTCTTCGGGAAGTTGTAGACCACGGACTTCCCATAGTGCTCGCCATCGCTACGGCCCGCAATCCATCCAATTAAATTGTTGCGGTTGGCGGGCGTGAAGGGCAAAATCTCGGCAAACTCCTCCCCCGTTTCGCCGGGCAGTTTCATCATTACAAAATTGGGTTGCATGGACTGCGTGGTTTGCGCGCCTCCGTCGGCCATGCCGACTTCGGTTGCGACCGTCCACAGATCTTCGCGGTTGTAGAACACCTCGGGATCAGTCATGTGATACAGCCCATAAACCTCAGCCTGCAATTTGAGCAGCATCTCGGGATAGCGCACGTGTTTCCGCAGTCCCGCTGGCATCGCCGACGCGTCCTTGAACAGAGTCGGAAAGATGCGGCGATACCCGGCAATAATCGGATCGTCAGTATCGAAAACGTAAAAGGTCGTCGTCCCATCGTAAGCGTCGATCACCACCTTGACGCTGTTTCGCATGTAATTGATCAGCTCGTTGTCGAGGTGATAGTGGCTTGAGTAAGGATAGCTATCCGAAATCGTAAATGCGTCCATGATCCACGAGAGGCGGCCATCCTCGCCAAGAACGACATATGGATCTGGATCGTAGGTCAGGAATGGCGCAAGCGTAGTGACCCGTTCGCGGAGGTTGCGCCGCATCAACAGCCGGCTCTCCGGATTGACGTCGTCGCTGAATGGCAACTTGGCCAGATCGTCGCGGTCGAGAGCAATCGTGAGCCGGCGGAAAAAACCTCCGAGCAAAATTCCGCCCGTGCCCTCGTACGAGGTCAAATTATTCGTCTGGCCCTGCGGGTAATCGAATTCCTTCTGTCGCGTCTTTACGTAGACATCGGTGTTGGTCAGCTCGCCAAAATAAATTTCAGGACGCGTTACGTTGAGCCCACGCACCGTACTCTGGACCGGCATATTACTCAGCATCAGTGTGGGCAGGCCTTCCGATGTGAACCCGTTCACCGGGTTCATGGTGATGCCGTAACCATGCGTATAGATCAGCTTCTCGTTAATCCAGTTCTGGCTGCTCTCAGGAAGTTTGTCGACATTCAGTTCGCGCGCCGCGAGCATTACTTCGCGGGTGGTGCCGTCGATGTTGTAGCGATCGATATCGATATCGGGAAAATCGTAATAAGTTCGGATCTCCTGAATCTGCCGCAGCGTGTCTTGCAGCGCGTGCCAGTCCCACAGCCGGATATTTTGCAGCGTCGCCTGGTTGTTGGCCGCATCGGCCGACTCGACAGTCGTTTCGGCAGGGAACTCGCGCTGGGTGATTCGGTTGAATCCGTAAGCTTGCCGGGTCATTTCGATGTTGTGCGCGATAAAAGGCTGCTCGCGAACCAGTTCGTTCGGCTTCACGATAAAACTATTGACGTACCAGGCGATGCCCAGCAAAGCGATGTAGCAAACAAGTGCCGGCAAGATTGCCGCGATCAGCCAGCGTCCCGCTGAAACACGCACCGCATTGACTGCGGCGACGACTGCGCCGAGCACCAGGGCTATGCAGACGATCAGCAACCCGGTGAGCATGACGTGCGCGTCGGTGTAAGTGATGCCGCCAAAAATGGTGTGATCATCCAGCAGCAATTCGAAACGGCTGATGTAAACCCGTATCGCAACCATCAGCAAGAGGAAGGCGACGGTCAGCGAAAGCCCGCGCCAGGGCAAAATGACCGACCGGCTCAGTCGTCCTGCTAACACGCGGCTTCCGCCTGTGATCAGCAGAAAGAACCCCGCGAGCAAGCAGGAAATTACGGCCAGAGTGAGCAACCATCCCGCAAGCAATTGCCAAGCGGGCAAAGCGAACAGGAAGAAATTCAGCGAGCGCCCAAAGATTGGATCGACAACGTTTCCACCGCTCGATGGTGATGTCCAGTAAAGTGCGAGCGTAGGCCATTCGGCCATCATCCCGGCCCCGGTGGCCGCGGCGATGACGAGCGAGAGTCCGAGCGCAATCAGTTTCAGCACAGGATCAACCGGCAATTTCAGAGGTTGTCCACCAATGAAAATCGTGTGGCCGCTGGGCAGATCAGGAAGGTGCGCTCGCTTCAGCGCCAGAAAAATTCCATACAAGACCAGAAACGTGGCGACGGTAAAGCCGGCGAAGACTCCCCATTGCAGACCCTGGGTTTTCCAGAATACTTCCGCGTAGCCAAGTGATCCGAACCAGAGCGCATCCACATAATAGGAGAGCGCGGTACGGCTTCCGAAGAAAATGATGGCGAGGATAACGAAAATAACAACATATCGGCGGCGGCCTCGTGGAGCGTGCGGCGGCGGCCAGTCGATCGACTCAGGCATGATTCAACTCCAGCGCTCAACTCTAGTATTCAACTCTAGCGTTCTTCAACTCTTGGTAATCATTCGAATGATACGCTTCTCCCTCTTGTATGAATTGCGGACGTGCGCCAATCAATTGCGCGGGCTGATGAGCTTTAAGGTGACACCTAAATCCGCGCTCACCGCTCTCGATCAACGAGTTCGCTGAGTCGCTGCTTCACATCCGGCCACTCGGCCGCGACAATCGAATAGCGAGCTGAATCCCGAGCAATGAAATCCGCTGCCATTCGATGAGCGCGGAGAATCCCTTCGAATTTTCCGCCAATGCGCTCGATCGCCGCCCGGGAACGCGCATTTCGAACATCCGTATGCAGGCACACCCGCAATACGTTCCACGTTTCGAAAGCATGAGTCAGCATGAGCAATTTTGCTTCGGTATTCGCTCCAGTTCGGATCGCGGCGCGGCTCAGCCACGTATAGCCAATCTCACATGCATCGGGAGTGCTGCGGCCGTGCAGCGGATGTCCCGCCGGCCAGGCCCAGCGCTCGATATTGAAGAATCGCGTAGATCCGATGACGACGTTATCCGCCATCCGAATGGTGGCAAACGAAACCGCCGTTCCTGCCTGCAACCAGGCAAGAGTCGTATCAACGTAGCGGACAGCTTCATCTTTGCCCTGCGGGACGGGACTCCATTGATACAGGCGAGAAGAAGCATCAGGAAATTGGTCAACCGCCGAGGCGGCTACCAGGCCGTCGACATGACTATGATTCAGCGGTTCGAGACGAACCCGCCGGCCGGACAAAATAATATTTTCCGTTTCCACATTTCCAGTATGCAACGATCGGCATACCGTGGCAACGAAACGTGATGCGCAGTGAGAGAGTTCGAATTGCTCTGCAAGGGCACAGCTTTGGCCGTGCCGAAACACCCCGGAACACCCCGGAACACCTACGGAAGAATGTTCATGGAAACCGACTTCCGCCTATTGTTGTTGCTGCTGTTCTTGCTCGGAGCGCGAATTCAGTCGCGCATAGACCGGACGAGATTGAATGACGACAACCGGGGGAGCCTGCTCTGGGAGCGGATCATCCGAGGGACTGACCGTAACCGACACGCTCATTCCGCTCTCGGCATCGCCCTTGTAGACTCCGCGCGTCGGAGGAACGTCGGAATAATCGCGGCCGATGGCGACGCGGATGTGCCGGTCTCCACCGATCCTATTATTTGTCGGGTCAAATGCCGTCCAGCCCAGTCGCGGCACGAAAGCCTCCACCCAGGCATGCGATGCACCTTCCAGCGATCGATCCTGCCGCCCATTTTCCTCGCGATGAAAGAGGTAGCCGCTCACGTATCGGCACGGGATCCGCAGGGGCCGCACCAGCGCAATCATGATGTGCGCGAAATCCTGGCACACCCCCTTGCGGGTCAAAAGCGCCTCCTCGATCGGGGAATCCACCTTTGTGCTGTTGGGCACATAGGCAAACAGCTTGTAGATCCCTTCATTCAGTTCGGTCAGAAGTTCCAGCGGAGTGCCGCGGCGCTGGCAACGTAATTCCTTAGCCAGTTGTTCTAACGCCTCGCTGGAGTGCGCAAACTGGCTCGGCAACATCATTTCCCAATAATCGTCGGCAGCGGTCAAGGCGTCCAAGTCGGCCCAATCGCCAGCCTCTGAAGCTCTGGGAGCCGGCACCGCCTCCACTTGGACCAGTGATTGGGCGGTTACTTTCACCTCTTTGTGCGATCCCGCAATATCGAAGTGATGCACGATATTTCCCGTGAAATCGAAGTACTGCGTGATATTCGCGGGAGGATACACGTTCAAGTTGAAACTGAGGCAGTGCTGAATGCCTTCGCTTCTCGGCTGCATGCGCACTTCCATCACGCTCTCGCGCACCGCAGGCTCGTATCGAAATGTCGTTGTATGCCGGACCGAATAAATCAAAGGCGCGCCCTCTTATTTAGCGAAATTTGTCCTCCCGAGCGAAGCGAAGGATCTGCAGTTTGCAGCGCCCTCGCTTCGCCCGGATGACATTAAGGGGAGGTAACGTCGAACTCAGCGGCCATCAAAACGCCAGCTCCGCTTCAACCGGATAATCAAAATAAATCTGATGGATCGCGGTGTGCGCCTGCCCGCACTGCTGTCGCACGCTCTCCACGTAGTGATTGGCGCCCGATGCCATGATCTCGTCGATCTGGCTGAAACTTAGCGTCGCCCGCAACCGTCCCGCCAAGCGAACGGGTTGCTCCGCTTTTCTTTCCGTCAAATCGGCGATTGCGCGCAAGGCCGCATGTACCTTGTCGACGGAGAAGCGTACGGAATGCGGGAACTCGGGATTCAATAATAGAAATTCGGCGACCCGCAACGGCCGTAATTCGGCCGTGTGCCTCTTGCAGTACGCTTCGAACGCGGCGCAGGACTTCAGCAGCCCTACCCATTCCAGATATTCTTCGCTCTCCACCGCCTGATCGAGCGCCTGATCACCGCCGCGCTCTTTGGAATAAGGAAGCCGGCTCAAGTACGCCCCGATCAGCCGCGCAACGGCGTCTGTACGTTCCACGTATCGTCCCAGTTGGATGTACTGCCAGCCTTCCCCATGCGACATCGTGGAATCGGTTACACCCTGAAACAAATGGGCGCCTTCGCGCACCGCGCGAAAAAACACGTAGGAATGCAGCAGCCACGCTTCATTCGCCGTGGTGCTGTTTACCTGAAGATAGAGACGGTTGAGTTGCTCCCACATCTCTGTGCTGCATTGTTCGCGAACCTGCCGCAAATTCTCGCGCGCCGATGCAACGCAAGAAATAATAGAAGACGAATTCGACTTATCGAGCGTGAGAATGTGCGTAAGCGAGGTCGCATCGATCTTGCCATCCTCGGGAGCAGGCGCCTGCAGAGCTTCCAGAAGCCGCCACCATCGCCCCGACCCGGCCTCGGGAGATTGATCGAGGCGCAACTGCAGATCGACGTCGATCAAGCGCGCGGTGTGTTCGGCGCGCTCCAGGTAGCGGCTCATCCAGTAGAGACTGTCGGCGACGCGCGACAGCATGGTCGTCTGCCGCTTTCCGGTCATGCGCGCAACACCCAGGTATCTTTGCTGCCGCCGCCCTGCGATGAGTTTACGACGAGCGAACCGCGCCGCAACGCAACCCGGGTTAGGCCGCCCGGTACCAGCGTGACATTTTCGCCGTAGAGAATATAAGGTCGGAGATCGACATGCCGTGCCTGCGCTTCCCCATCCAGAAAACATGGCGCCCGCGAAAGACTCAGCGTGGGCTGCGCAATGTAATTTCGCGGCTCCGCCAGAATTCGTTGCCGGAACTCTTCCCGCTGTTCCGCCGTGCTGTGCGGACCAATCAACATGCCGTAGCCGCCCGACTCGCCCACCGCCTTGACCACCAGTTCGCCGATGTTTTCCAGCACAAACTCGCGCTGCAACCGATCGGTGAGCATGTAGGTTTCGACGTTCGGCAAAATCGGATCTTCGCCCAGGTAGTAGCGGATAATCGCGGGCACGTACGCATACACGGCCTTGTCGTCGGCTACGCCTGTTCCGACCGCATTCGCCATGACTACGTTGCCGGCCCGATACGCGTTGAATAGGCCCGGCACACCTAATCCCGAATCGCGGCGGAAACAAAGTGGATCGAGGAAATCATCGTCCACGCGCCGGTAAATCACATCGACGCGCTTCAGTCCAGCCGTGGTGCGCATGTACACCACGTTGTCATGCACCAGCAGATCGCGCCCTTCGACCAGCTCAATTCCCATCTGCTGCGCGAGAAAGGTGTGCTCGAAGTAGGCCGAATTGAAAACTCCCGGAGTCAGCAGAACGACCGTCGGCTCGTGCCGTGTCGTCGAACTTGCCGGACTAAGCGCCCGCAGCGTGGCGAGTAGAGCCTGCGCGTAATGATCGACCGGGCTGACGCCGTAGTCTCGGAACAGGGTAGGGAAGACTTTCTTGAGCACCTTGCGGTTGGCCAGCATGTAGGAGACGCCGCTCGGAACACGCAGGTTGTCTTCCAGCACGGCAAAGCTGCCGTCCGGAAGCCGCACCAGATCTGTACCGCAGATGCTGACGTATATTCCGCGCGGCACGGTGAGATTGCGCATCTCGCGCCGGAAGTGGCGGCAGCTGTAAACCAGTTCTCGCGGCACAATTCCGTCTGCCAGAATTCGCCCGCGATGGTAAACATCCTCAAGAAAGAGATTCAGGGCCGCAATTCGTTGCGTGAGTCCGCTTTCAATCTTGCGCCATTCGTGGTGAGGAATGATGCGTGGCAGCAGGTCGTTCGGGAAAACTCGTTCCGTTCCTTCGTCATTGCCATAGACCGTAAACGTGATTCCCTGATGCAAAAACGAGAGGTCGGCGGCCTGCTGGCTCTTCCGCATCTCCTCCGGAGGAAGCCCTAAAAGGGTCTGAAAAAGCGCCTGATAGTGGGGACGGGGAACGCCCGGAGCCTCGAACATCTCGTCATACGCTGAATCGAACTGATAATTGCGAAAAGGCGGGCGGAATAGCGCGCGAGTCGGCTCCGAAACGGGCACGGGTCTTAGGAAACTGCGGGTTCTGGTACGACTGTGAGGCACTCGGCAACTCTAGGCGTATGAATAGGTCAAGTCCAATCGAAATCTTTTATCCTTACAATTCAACTTTCCGCGTCGGAGGATGTATTCGAAAAAACGATCTGCGTATCCCTCCTGCCGCTCTTATTCCGGCGAAGTCCTTCGCGGGCGCTGCTTGGCCGCGACCGACCGAATAATTGTCCGTCCCTTTCCCGTTTTCGGAAGCGGCGTCTCCGCCTGCGCCACCGCAGCCCCTATTAATTCCTTCACCCTCGGATCGTCCAACTTCGCTGCGCTTTCGAGCCGAATGAAGCGATTTTGACTCCCACTCCCCTGCAGCAATCCATAGGGATCAGGCACCGTCGATCCGTAATAAAAAGAAAGCCCGATACCCTTCGCATTCGCACACAAAGAAAAGATGCAGTCGGATGGCCGCTCGGTGCTGCAGAATCCAAAAACCAGAAAATTGTAATTGTCATACACCAGTTCATGGGCTGCGGGGAAGCGCTTCCGCAAAGCCCTGCGCGCGGACCGAATCAATGCTGCGACCCGGGGCTCGAACTTGGCGATGAATTCCGCGACCTGCGCGGCGGGTGATTCAGGCGAGGTTAGGATCGACTTTTTCTTTTTCTTCTTCTTTCTTGCCGTCACCCCGAACCCCCAAGATCGAAATTTCATCTCGCTTTGCGAACATCACGATTGCGCCCTGTGAAACACAAAAAAGAATATCGCAACAGTCAGGCTGCCGAAGGCGTAGATGATCGACGAGAACAGAGCGACGGGAGGAACGATGCCATGCAGCACATTCAACAAGGTAAAGAGAAAGTTCCATAGCAGCAGGGCGGTCAGCAAGAGCGTTCCGACCAAGGCCAGGAATGACGCGGTCTTAAGTTTCATGCGCGGAAGTATGAACCATGGTCGCGCCGTCTGCAAGAAAGTTTACAAGAAGGATCGTAAGAAGGATCGCAAGTAGGTTCGCAAGGAAACCCGCGATCACTGCCTGCAACACTCCGCCGTGCTGATCACTTCAAGGTTCGGGCCAGAACCTCAAAGCCCTTCCAGGCGATCTGCACTCCAATGCACAACAGGATAAACGCAATGACCCGCAGGATCCCATGCACCGTTTCCGGCCGAATTTTCTGTGTGATTCGAATCGCATAGCGATAGCAAAGAAACACGCTGAGACTTAGCACCAGGACGGCCAGAAAAATCCCGACATGCGCCAGCGTGGTATCCAGAAAGGTTGCTCCCGTGGCGTGCGCCGTCAAGGTCAGCATCACCACAATGCATCCTGGGCCCGCCGTCACGGGAAAGGTGAAGGGATAGAAAATTTTGGAATCCAGCGAGCCGAAATCATCTTCCGCTACATCCTTGCCGCGCGTCATGGGAACGGAATCACTCTCGTGGAGCAGCTCCCATCCCATGGCCGCCAGTACAAAACCGCCAGCGACCTGCACCACGGGAAGAGAGATTCCAAAAAACCGCAGGAGCGCCGCGCCTACCAACTCGATCACCAGAAAAAAGAGAGTGGTCGAGACCGCAATCCGGCGCGCCAGGCTGCTGATCACGTTCGACGGGACAAATCCCACCAGCCCCAGGAAAACCAGCGACGATCCTAACGGATTCACGACAGGAAGCAGTGCGCTGAAAGCCAGCGCGAAAAATTTGAGAACAATCATCATTTCGGAGACTGTAATTCAAGAAGAAATTCAACGATAAATCAGCGAGCCACGATGGCAGCAACTCGCGGAGCGTTTCTGCGGACTCTGCTTTTAGCCCCAAGACAGCATAGCATCCGACGCGGGTGCCCCACGCTCAGCTGCACTTGACGCCGTTAGCTTCTTGCGCCGAACAATCGATTCACTGCGTTTGTGCGATAGGCAAAAATCGTTTCCACATCTCTTTTGACCTTTACTGCGTGGGCGATCGATCCCAGGATGCCGAACGGAAGCATGTATTGCACTTCATCGGTGATCCGCGTGCCATCGCCTTCGGAGATAAAGCGGTGTTCGTGATGCCACAGCTTGTACGGCCCTTTCAA
>Ga0302274_10004881_pt1 | contig 11545 bp, 12 predicted proteins | sample III_Bog_N2_1_FD_198755 | JGI IMG/M metagenome (GOLD analysis project Ga0302274, IMG submission 198755) | Peat permafrost microbial communities from Stordalen Mire near Abisko, Sweden - III_Bog_N2_1 | ecosystem: Environmental > Terrestrial > Soil > Wetlands > Peat | place: Sweden: Abisko...
GATTATTAAATATATACTCGAATGAAGATTGAACGTATCTGGGCTATGCCTAACAAGGCAGAAAGGGGAGTATGAATAATAAAGAAATAGCAATCAAATTAAGAGAACTTGCAAATGAATTAGACCCTGAAACTTTACAAGGTAGGGGGCAAATTGCACCCACCCTTTGGGAAATTAAAATCAAGGAAGGTCAGACTATAGAAAGTACTTTGGAAGAATGCAAAAAGCTCTTTCCTATCTGGCGATGGACTAATAGTAATTTAGACCAAATAGTAAATTCTGATAGAACATCTAACAAAGCTTATTCAATTAAAGTTAAAGCCAATGTAGAAGCTGACAAGGAACTTAAAAATATATCCGCTGATGACTTAAAAGAAAAAGGCATAATTGGTATAACACTTTTAGAACGCCTACAGTTAGAAATAGATTATTTTAAAAATACTGGTGAACATTTAGATATTCAAAATATAACCTTATGTTCTGGGTCTCGCTACTCCGATGGCGACGTGCCCGACGTCAGCTGGCACAGCTACGATTCGGCGATGTGCGTCGATTGGTACAATCCCGACCATCGGCATTCGCACCTTCGCTCGCGCGAAATTAAAGATTAGACTGCAGGCATTCATGGGAAAGAAATAAAAAATGACAGAACAATCAAGACAACTAGCATTAGCCTATGAAAAAGACTACGAAATAATTGACGATGCGTTATACGAACCATTGGTTATTTTAAAGAACGTAAATGCATACCATGATGGTTGGTGGAACGGGAATTCTGGTAGGAAGAAAGTAGAACAACTGATAAAAGCATTCAAGAATCGTTCAAACATAAAACAAGCGTGTATGTTAGCCAGAATTTCAGTAGCACAGTATAAATACTTCTGTCAGGTTCACACCACATTTCATGCTATAAAGTCAATATTACAAGATGCCCTTACAACCGCAGTAAAACAAGCCTTTACAAGCGACCTACTGAAACCCGAAAATGCGCAAATCCGCGAGAGATATATGCTACGTCAAGAACCAGAAGTCTACGACCCGAAGAGAGGTCAACTGAATGCACCGCAAGGTGCAGCGGCACGAATAACAGCCGAAGCATTCGTAGATGACCAAGGAAATCTGTTAGTATCAAAACAGATGTCTGAATTTTTAGACGAGGACGAAGATGGAAATAGTCAAACTTAAAAAAACTGATGAACGGGTGAATGGAATATACCGCGTCTGCACGAAGTATTTCAAGATGTTCGTGCGCGAGATAATGGGACTAGATAACCAGCCATTCCATGACGAGCTAGATGATGACATAAGCCAGGAGTTTGACGAGAACTCCGCAGGGTTCAAAATGATTAAAAGGTTCTTCGCTGTTTTTACATATCCGCGCGATCACGGGAAAGCGCAAGCATTAACATCAAAGGTACTTACTCCACAAGGATGGACTACTATTGGGCGATTAAAAGTAGGAGATTACGTTATGGGTGGCGATGGAAAACCTACTAGGATTTATCATCTACACCCTATATCTGAAATGTTAATGTTTGAAGTGGAAACATACGATGGCAGAAAAACATTATGTAACCTTGAACACCTATGGGAAGTCATAACACCATCAAACAGAGGCAATAAAAGATACGTCAAAGCATTAGAAGACTTAATAGAAAACTATAAACACGAGCGCATAGACAAAAGGTCGGGTAAATCGTTTACAGAATATAGGCATTACATTCCACCAACTCCAGTTATTGAATGGACTGAAGAACGTTTGATACTCGACCCTTATTTATTAGGAGCATGGTTAGGTGATGGTACATCAGCCAGCGGATCGATAACTTCTGCCGACCCAGAGATACTTTCATACTTCCCTTGTGAAGTGCGAAAGATAAAAGCTGCATATAGATATTCCTTACTTGGTATCAGAAAATACTTAGTTCAGTTAAACATGCTTAAGAATAAGCATATTCCAAATCAATACTTAATAGGTTCAACCGAACAGCGCCTAGAATTGTTGCGTGGTTTAATGGACACAAATGGCAGTTGTCACCAAGACGGACAGATAGCTTATTTTTATAATACAAACAGAAATTTGATTGATGGTGTTATTCACCTTGTACGTTCGCTAGGTGGTAATGCAATGTGCTATCCAAAGCGTACCAAGTGCAATGATAAATGGTTTGATTCATGGGTAGTGTCGGTACGATTACCTTTCAATCCGTTCAAACTTAAGAGGAAAGCAAACAAATGGAAAGGTTGCAGTGGAGATTTTAAGAGCGCAATAATCAGTATAAAGCCTACGGAAAAAGCTCTGGCTAGGTGCATCACAGTAGAAAATCCTGATGGATTATATATTACTGATGATTTTTTAGTAACTCATAACAGTACCCACCTCTCAATTGCATATCCGTTATGGCGCATAGCTCAAGAACATAACCTCCGAATCCTTATAATCTCACGCACCACAGCGGTAGCAGAATCATTCCTATCGGCAATCGTAAGTAACATCGAGAGAAACGAAAAGTATAAAGACTGGGCAAGAAACATAGACCCGATGGGTGAGGGTGTCGTACCACGCCAGAAGATGGCGCGAAAACAGGTAGAGGATTGGTCAGGAAAGCAGATAACTATTGCACGTGAGGACCAGACACTCAAAGACCCTACAATATGCGCAACCGGATTATTCGGACAGATATTATCAAGACGTGCCGATATAGTTATATTTGACGACGTCGTTGACCAACAGAACTCTATGACCGAGTTACAAAGACAGAAAGTCATTGACTGGATAGAAACAACCGTACTGCCTGTACTCGTACCAGGGGGAACAATGCTGTACCTAGGAAATACATGGCACCAAGAGGATGTAGTCTCAAAGTTCCTAAAAGACCCACGCTTCGTAGTTCAAAAGAGATACGGAGCAATCGTGCAGGATGCAACAAACAAAGAGCTATGGGCCAAATGGGGCTCGATAATGTTAAATATCACTACACCACCAAAGGAACGATGGGAACAGGCGGAAGCTTTCTACCAAGCGAACAAGACGGACATGGATGCAGGGACTAAGGTATTGTGGCCAGAGAGGTATCCATATACGCGCCTTTATCTAGAGCGATTACTTAATCCCTACGTCTTTGCCCGTATGTACCAATGTGATCCATCTGATAGACCAGATCAGGTTATTAAGGATGTATGGATAGAAACAGCACTGAAAAAAGGTGCAAAACTAAGGTTCCAGAATATGCCGCATGAAGGAAACTACCTTATGGCGTCTGCCGCAGGAATGGACTTAGCTATCGGGCAGGAAGAGCAACACGATGATACAGCCTTGATTTATATGGACTTAGTCAATCAAGGGTATAACGGAATAGAAGATGGCGATTACATAATCAGACAGATACACCGAGGGCACTTCTCACCGCGCGAACAACGTGAGTACGCTAAAGTTGCATGGAGCAATCACGGCATGGCATCAATACGTGTGGAATCGAACAACTACCAAGCGTCGCTATCCTTTGACCTTCAAGAGGAAGGTGTACCGCTCACAGCCTACTCGACAGGCACGGAAAAATTTGACCCAGAGGTAGGTATAAACTCCTTTGCAGTGGCGATGGAAAACGGCAAGGTCGTAATCCCGTCAGACCAGACGGACCCACGAACTGTAATGCTCGCAAGCAAGCTAGCAAACGAAATGCGTGCGTTCCCAGATGGGCATACAGGCGACTCATTGATGGCGACATGGTTCGCATACTCCGAGATACGAAAGCTATTAGGTAGCAGGGCAATATTTCCGCGCACATCGCTGATGACGATAAAAGACTCACTACCACTTCAAACGCCAGAGCAAAGACAAGTCTACGAAAAAGAGATAGACATGACTATGATACGAGAGCAGGAACATGAGCGCAGTAACTTCGATAGAATGGTTGGAGTGTTCGGAAAAAAATAGAGTTATCCACTTGTTAATTAAGACTAATTAAGTTACCATTTAGATAGTTTCGCGGCATATATTTATTTGTTTGCCGACCAAAGTTCTCACTTCATGAGTTTCGGCATACGATAAAAACTCGCAACACAAATAATTAAATAAACAAAACCATGCGTTTAGGAATTGTGATACCAGTGCTTAATCAATTTGATTTATCAAGGACAGCAATAGACTTCGCAGTTAACTATTTAGATAAGCCAGCAGATGTAATAGTTTTGGATAACGGTTCAGACGAAGCATTTGAATACAAGACAAAAGTAACACCAACTCAAGTAAACGAGGATGGTGTGAATGAGCCAACGGAAGTAAAAGTAATAAGGTTAGAAAAGAACATTGGAGTTTACCCTACATTTTGGGAAGCACTGAAGCATACTGATGCGGATGTGCTTGCCTTTTTTCATAGTGATTTAATATTAGGAGAAAAAGGTTGGGATACTAGGGTGCTAGCTGAATTTGAAAAGAACCCAAAGTTAGGGTTGATAGGCTTCATAGGTAGTAACGAAATAGACAGTAGTGGTGGCCGTGGTGCAGGAACGACATCAAACTTCCAAGGCAACAAAATGGTAAGACATTTAGAGGACGGAACAACTAAGGAATGGAGTGGTAGTCCAGCCGAAGCACATGGACAACGAAATGCAGGATATACAAATGCCGCAGTAGTTGATGGGTGCGCGATGATATTCAGACGTGAGGTTTTAGAACAGATAGAACAGCGAATGGATTGGCCTGTCCATCACCACTATGATAGGTTGCTGTCGTGCGAGATACAGGAATTAGGCTTCGAAGTAGGAGTATTAGGTATTGGTTGTGACCATATTTCTGGGCAAACTGCCAATCAAGAAGATTCATATTCGAGGATGGCTGAACAATGGGCAAACAATAATTTAGGAGTTACGACATATCAAGACTGGGTAGATAAAAACCTAGATTGGTTCCATAATGTAAGTAATCCAAGTAGAGAAAAGATTCCTCACAATTGGGACTCGGTAATCTACATGGAATCAGAAAAGAGATTTTTAGCAGAGTATCGTGAACAAAAGAAATTCATTCCAATAAAACTATGAAGATAGCAATCGTAGTTCCCGCGCACGTAAAACCAACAGCAGAATGGATAGACGCGCTGGATGAAGAAACAAAACATAAGGCAGACGTAATCATCGTGGATGATAGTGATGGACACTTAGGTAGACTGCCAAAGGCATGGCGAGTATTCGGGTATGAACAGCAGAAGAAATTCCTAGGGCATTTGTATTATGAGTTCGATAGATACTTCCATCACGGCTCGGCATGCAGAGTGTTCGGACACATACTGGCCTATAAAGAAAAGTACGACATCGTCATTGGGTTGGATAGCGACTGCGTGGTACAAAAAGGATTTATCAGCGATCACCTAAGAGGGTTAAATAAGAAAGCAGGCGGATGGCAGAATACGATTGAAAGTACAGGATACTACGCTAGAGGATATCCTTATCACATGCGTAATTGGAAAACAGTAGCCAACATGGGACTATGGGATGAAACGCTAGACTTGAATGGTAAAGATAGGAACGAGCATGAACCAAAGGAAGTGTTAGAAACCGAAGGCACGGCCGTAGCACCTATACCATTCTCAGGAATGAACTTTGCGATAAAGCGCGAAGCAATACCAGCATTCCTGTTTATTCCAAACTTCTGCTTTGATCGTGTGTGGTTCAAAAGGATAGACGACATCTGGGGTGGATACATATTCCAAAAGCTGGCACATCTAAAACACCAAGGGATAAGTTACGGTGGCCCGGTAGTCAGGCATGTGAGCGAAGTGATACCAAAAGAGGATGAGAAAGCCGAGCAAGGGATGTACCACTTCGAAGAGCAGTTCATAAAAGCCATAGACATGATGGCGTTCATGACAAACCTATGGTACGAGGATGAAAAAGACTACGTAGCTTTATACAAACGCCTACTGGAATTCAAGGTTCATTTAATACCAGAGTTTAATAACCTAATCCCTATAATACAATGGTGGATTAAAGTATGGGAGAAATATGAATAGATTCGACATACTGCTAGTCACGTGGAATCGCCTAGACTACCTAAAGCGCACAGTAGCGTCTTTGATTGATTCAGGTGCAATAGGGCATTGCGACAGATTTATAATCGTAGATAATGCATCGACCGAAGATGGTGTCAAATATTTCCTAGACTACCTAAAGAAAAAGTACAGAGCAATAATCGTAAGCCTACCAGAAAATCACGGATGGGGCTCGGCAGTGAATGCAGGGATAGGGATATCAATGGCACCGTATATATTACTGTCGAACAATGATGTAGAATATAAGTACGATTTCCATAGAAACATGCTAAGTATATTTAATAAGGCGTTACTACTTCCACCAAATAGAGAATCAAAAGGAATAGGAATACTCGGAGCGTGGAGACATACAGCACACGGAATAGTGGAAGGTGGAGTATACAACGATGACTTCGTAGAGATGGACAACGTACCAGCGGTAGCGTGGATGTTAAGCAAGGAAGCGATGATAGAGATAGGTATGCTTCCAGAACACGGGCCATGCGATACCAAAGGTGGTAATGGTGAGGATACTGAATACGTAATGCGTATGAAAGATAAAGGGTATTTGGTCGGTGTACCCAAGATAGCATTGAACGAAGAAACATTAGCGCATCACATAGATGGGTATTAATTATGAAGATACTCTGTAGATTTTTAGGGCATAAATGGATGGATATATGTGACTGTGGAATGTTGATTTGTGAATCTAGGGTATGTATAGCCCACAATGATGATAAACACCATTATAATGGTAAGGTAATATGTATACGTTGCTTAACTTATAAGGAATAAAATAAATGCCAACATTACAATACGTTCAACCAACAGACGAACAAAAACAAACGATGCAAACCTTTAGAGATAAGATGGAGATTTTACGTCAAGAGATTTCAGCAATAGTTCCACAGAGCAGAGGGACAGCGTTAGCACTTACAAAGTTAGAAGAAAGTTCGATGTGGTTGAATAAAGCACTAACCAATAACGATTAAGATATATGACACAAGAATTAGCACAACAAATTCATGATGCAGGATTCGTAAAACAGGCTTATGCAATAGGTCAAGAATATTGGGTACAAGAAGCTAAAACAGGTAAATGGTTCTTAGCGTATATCACTCCCGATGATTTCAAGGATTCATATACATTTGGAGATGCAACTATATTTGAACCAACCATAGAAGATTTATTTAATGTATTATCGGATAAATTTTTAAGTCTTGAACAAATAGAATTTAGAAAATGGATTGCTAGAGGAAAAGATATAGATATAGATTTGTCTGCCATTGGAGAATACCCACAAGAAGTATTGGGTAGATTGTTTGTGGAATTAAATAAAGAATAATGAAAATAGAAATTATAGTTCCCGCGATTAACCTCTGGCACAAATATACGAAAGGTGCGCTTGATTCGGTTATGGAAGCTATGGTCAGAGCAAAGGCACACGGTATAGATTGTCACATAATACTGATTGACAATAATTCCACAGACGAAACTCAAGCGGAAGCGTCAAAACTTAATGCAAACCTAGTCTATTACCAAAGAAACGAAGAGCGATGGGGATTCCAGCGATCAGTGAACTTCGGGGTAGCTTATGGAATAGAACACGGTGCAGAGGCATTCCTCGTGTGTAACAACGACATAGTTATCCATCCAGAGGCGATATGGCGACTTGTGGAGCGACTTTCCAAAGGAGATGCAGGAATGGTCACCTGTATGGATATACGCGGAGAGATGCAGCAATTTGGGATAATGCCGAGTACGATAGGAACAGTCTCGGCTAAGGAAAAGGAATCGGTAGACGAAGCGCCAAATCCTAACTTCTCCGCATTTATGATTTCCAAAGACTGCTGGGAAGTTTGTGGGGAAATGGACGAAGGATTCTATCCCGCATATTTTGAGGATACGGACTACCACTACAGAATGAACGTGTTGGAAATTCCTGCCATTACATTCCCACCTGCATTGTTCTATCATTTTGGCAGTAGAACTCAAAATGAGGCACAAGAGAATGGGCAACCCATAGTGCCTGGTGGACTTTTTGAAAATAATAGAGCATATATGATGAAGAAGTGGGGAAGTACAAAAGCAGAAGAAATTGTATATACACATCCTTTTGACGATGAAACAAAATCAATTAGATGGACGAAACAAAACCCTGTATGAACGGACAATTTAAAAAAGGTCAGGTGTCGTGGAATAAATGAATCAAAGGAAAATTCCTATGGTCAGAAGAAAGGAAACTGGCTTTTTCAAAGTATGCCAAAGAGCATAAATTTGGTAGAGCAAAAGGTGTAACTCCTTGGGATAAAGGGATAAAGAGGAGCGACGAAACTATTGCTAAGATATTGAGTGCTAGAAAGAGTACCGGCAGTTTTAAACATCATTATGTATAAAAACATTAAGAGTACAAAACAAAATGAAAGTTCTAATTGACATAGGGGGATATGATACCGAAGAGGTAACGGTTGAATGTATCAACCTTGAGTTTTTAATGCAACACTTCCACGTGGTTGCCTATGGAGATTTTGTAGCTCCGTTCGCACCGATGATAACCATAGGAGAGTTGATGGAAACAATAGAGCCAGATAAAGCAGAATTCATTCCTGATCCTGTGAAAGAAAAAGAATACTTTAATGCCGTACAAGAGTGGAGACAATTATGTAAAGAGATAGGAATAAGAATATGAAAAAAATACTCATAACTGGGGGTGCGGGATTTGTAGGGTCGCACTTAATCGAGGCAATCCTAAAAACAACAGACTGGGAGATAACAACACTAGACCGCTTTGATGCCGCAGGCAATCCAAATCGCCTAGAGGACATGTTAGCCAATACACCTAACATAGACCGCAAGAGAGTAAAGTTCGTGTTCTGGGATTTGAAAGCCGAACTGAATAAAGAAGTAATCAAGCAACTCGATGGTCCATTTGATTACATAGCACACCTTGCCGCAGGCTCGCACGTAGACCGAAGCATAGAATATCCATTGAGCTTCTTCATGGATAACACTATAGGGACAGTGAACCTTTTGAACTACGCAAAAGAGGGTGGGCTAATGTTACATGACGTACACGTAGGTGAAAAAGGTGAAGCACATGTTAGACAAGGTATCCCTAAGTTTTTATACTTTTCAACCGATGAAGTATTCGGACCAGCACCGTTCGATATGGAAGGTGGTTACAAAGAATGGGATAGACTAAATCCAAACAATCCATATGCGGCAGCAAAGGCAGCAGCGGAGATGGCAGTTTTGTCTTATGCTAATACGTACAGAATACCTTGCGTGATAACCAACTGTATGAATATTTTTGGGGAACGCCAAGACCCTGAAAAGTTTATACCAATGGTAATAAGTAAATCTCTAAATGGCGGAAAGATATTAATCCACGCAAACAAAGATAGAACACAGGCAGGAAAACGTCACTACCTGCACGCGAGGAACATAGCCGCAGCAACGATATGGGCATTAGAGAATGGTAATTGCTTAGATGGTTCGGCAACGCAAGGAAGATACAACGTGGTGGGTGATGTAGAAATAGACAACTTAGAACTAGCTAGAATGATTGAGGGTATAGTTCACGAATGGCAGAGTAAGCATGGTGAAATTTCTAAGATTTTAGAATGCGAGCTAGTAGACTTTCACTCAAGCAGGCCAGGTCATGATTTAAGATATGCCCTTGATGGTACACACTTAAGAGAAGAAGGATTTAGTTATCCAGCCGACTTCGAAACATCTCTAAAGAAAATGGTTTACTGGACTCTTGACCATAAAGATAAATGGCTATAATTAACAAAACATATGGAAACTAAAATAGATAAAACCCTGAAAGAGTTCATGAACGTAACGGCAAAGACAACTGTAGCCGTAATCGTTCCGCTCTATGGGTTCTGGGGAGATATCCCTAACAACCCGGTTAATGGTGAGGTATTGAAACTTGCGCTAAGTAGGCTCTATTCAAACATACACCAACTGTACCTGATATTCGTAGCACATCCAGATTCCCTACCACACGAACTGAATAACTCATCGTCGGTTACGAATGTGCTTCTAAAATGGAATATGGGTGGGAACGCAAAAAACCTACCAGTAAGTAGAGATGCATCATATCCAGAATACATATCCGAAGGTATGGATTATGCACTGAAGGAAACCACAGCACAGTTCGTAGTAGTCTTTAATCCGTGGGTAATGATACAAGAAGGTGGAATAGACATACTCATAGATAGGTCAAACAGAAATGACGATGCAAAGCTAGTAGCAGGATACGATGTCAGGTCGATCATCGATCCTGAGAGTTTTGACTTGTACAACAACACGATGCCAATTGAGGAATACGATGTCTCCTGTAATTTTATGGTCATGCCAAGATACCTAGCCGAGATGGTAGAGCTAGACCCAAATTATAAGACACACGCATTCATGGAGAGAGATATATGGCAACAAGTAATGATAAAGAACTTCGTGCCAATATCATCGCAGAGAGTACCAATATTCCCATTTGACTTCCCATGGCAAGATTATGAATCAAAAGAAAGGTTCAATTATGACAAAGCGTACTTCGCAAAAAAATGGAGTTTTGACCCAGGCATCCTCTACCAAGACACCAGAGGAATATATCGCAAGGACAAAGCAGGAGCTCGCTAAATACGGTCTTAAGCCCAAAGAGAAAATAACTGTCAAGGACCAATTCACTGGCAGAGAGAAAACGATAACCCTCGATAGAACAGGACATAACGAAAAGAGTTTAATCATCGCTCTCGCAGACCCCGATAAGACACGCGACCAAAAAGACCACGCACTATCGATGTACTTATTCGAACGTGGACATGAGAACCTAAGTATGCTCACAGACCTATATAGGTATAAGGGAGAACATACAAAAGAGAGTAGGGTATTCCAATCACGAATGCGCTATGACTTCGAATCGTTCGTCACTAATTTTGTTATGCACCTTGAGAGCAGTGCGTTCAGGATAGGTAAAATATTCCACGTAGATATATACGGAGAGAAGAAAGCATTTGAGGATTGGTTGAGACTGCCGAATAACAAAGAGCGAGGATATGGTTATAGAGATTTTAGGATGTTCACAAATAACTCATTGGACTCACAGGAAGGTATGGCCCTGATAGAAATGGCTATATACGATATTGACGAAGCGGAAAAGCTTCAGAAGGCTGTTGATAATATTACAAAGGCACGTATGGCACAAAAAGGATATGGAATATATGTCGACAAGAGAGGTCAGCCATACAGCGTAAATGATTTAGATTTAGATGAAATCATTAAGAAAGACCGCGAAATCATTGATGAAGCGGAGAAAGAACAATATGCTGAATAGGGAATCAAGCGATAAGGAAATATTAGACTATCAGTTAGCAGGAACGAGCATACGTGATATAGGCACGATAAGTTTTCTAAGCTGGGTACTAAATAAGATAAATGGAGTTAAGGCATACAGTGCAGCCACACAGGAAATCCTAGGTCTAGCTAAAAACCCACCACTTGGAAATATACTA
>Ga0302274_10004887_pt1 | contig 11534 bp, 10 predicted proteins | sample III_Bog_N2_1_FD_198755 | JGI IMG/M metagenome (GOLD analysis project Ga0302274, IMG submission 198755) | Peat permafrost microbial communities from Stordalen Mire near Abisko, Sweden - III_Bog_N2_1 | ecosystem: Environmental > Terrestrial > Soil > Wetlands > Peat | place: Sweden: Abisko...
GAGATACTGTCCCGGCTTGAAGGCGCACAACGGACGGCCGTCGTGCGGCTTGAGATAAAATGCATGGACATCGTCGCACTCGGTGATTCTTCTGGCCACGGTGAATTTGCGGAGGCCGTTCCATCCGAGCTGAGCCTGTTCGGCTTCGCGGCAGCGCAGTTTCGTCTCGTGCAACTGTGCGCGCAGTTTTTCGAGCGTCACGCGGTTCTGGGCGCGCTCGGCCTCCGCGCGGAGCAACGCGCGGAATATTTCAATCGCGAGCCAGACCAGCAGTCCGGCCAGCAGCAATAATCCAACGGTGAAGCTGAAACCGCCTCCGCTTGCACTGCGCAGGGAATCAATTAGGGTTGCAATCACGGTGCCACTCCATTAACCAATTTGCAGCCGTGAGTAAAACAATTTGTCACCAAGCCGTGTCTTTCGCCGCCGGGGTTGTTTTTGCGGCCGGCGTGGCGCACGGCGCGGATACGCCGCCGAAAATTCTGGGCGCGGTTTCCTGCGCCAATTCCAGTTGCCACGGAGGTGGCGGGCAAAATCAAAATCAATTCCTCGTCTGGTCGCTCAAGGATTTTCATTCGCAACGCCCCGCCGCCACGCTCGCGACCGCGCGCGCGAAACAAATCGCCGACGCACTCGAAATCAAGGACGCCACCGCCGACGCGCGCTGCACCGTCTGCCATGCGCCGCTCAATGAATTGCCGGAAAATCTGCGCGGCGAGAATTTCAAAATTAGCGACGGCGTTTCCTGCGAAAGTTGTCACGGCCGCGCGGAAAACTGGCTTCGCTCGCACACACGCAAAGATTTCACGCGCGCCGACCGCACCTCCGCCGGAATGCGCGACCTGCAAAATCTTTACGTCCGCGCCAACACTTGCGTCGCATGCCATCAGAATGTTGACGCCAGCATTCTTATGGCTGGACATCCTGAATTGATTTTTGAACTCGACGGCCAGAGCGTGGCCGAGCCAAAACATTGGAACGCGGAGAAAAATGGCAACGGCGCGCAGGCGTGGCTGGTTGGGCAGGCGGTCGCGTTACGGGAAATAAGTTGGGAATTGGCACAAAATGAATCGCCAACAGAAAACGAAATCAATCGTTGGCGCGGATTGGTGTGGCTGGTCAAACGTGCGGGGAAAATGGATTCTACTTTGCCTGCGCCGCCAGACATCACGTTCAGGCCGAACGAAGAAAGTTTTCAGCTTGTTCAAAAATGGGGCGATGACCTGGCAATTGCCGCCGCAAAAATTTCGTGGACGGAAAAGTTGTCGCAAACAACTTTGTCTGCGCTGGCAAATACTTCCGCTGATTTCAGCGAAGCCGTTCCGCAACCGGTAAATGCCCGTCGCGCTGAACGCCTGGTGCTCGCGCTCGACCGCCTTGTCGCCGGGTTGCCGGAGTTGAAAAACAACGAGCCGGTGCAATCCGCGCTCAACCAGTTGTTCAAACTCGCGCAGTCCGTTCCAGATTTCGAAACAAAACGGTTTGCCGACGAGCTGCAAACATTTTCCGCCGCCGTTACGATTCGACCTTGAAAAAAAGGCATTCCGTTTGGGGTTGCCTAATCAGTTTCCGAGCGGCACAGAAAGCCCTCGAGTTTTTTCTTACTATTAAGCGTGGCGAAGAGAAAAGATATATTTCTTATGGTTTGCTGGATGCAGCCCGGCTCAACTTGAGCAAAACCACGCCGTGCGGTTCAATGGTAAGCTTGAGTGCGTTTTTGGCATCGGGCAAATCCGATTGCCGCCAGAGATCGCGGACGTGCCAAGCACCTGACAACCCGATGTAATTTAGTTTGTTAAAATTAATATTTGTGACATCGTCATCGCGGTTGAAAAATCCCAGCGCTTTTGAACCATCCTCAAGTTCTTTCAAATAGACATCCACCGCGCCAATGGTCGCCACTCTAACAGCCTGTTTGCCCAAGGCGTCCTGATCCAGCGCCAGCACTTCATCGTTGCTTAACAGGCCGAGTGTGAAGGCATCAAGCTGCTCCAAATCACAGCCGATCAACAATGGGGCCGAAAGCAGGCACCACATGCTGACGTGGGAGTATTGCTCATCTGGAGTCAGGCGGGTCGCGTGCAAATTGGCTCCCCAGCCCACTTGCCCAACCACCAGCATGTCCGGGTCGTTCCAATGTCCTGGTCCCGCATAGCCCGCCCATTGGTCTTGTGAAAAAGCAATTTCTGAAACGCCGTAGTTGTAACCTGCCCTAGGATTTTCTTCCCAGCCGTCATAAATATCCGACGTGGTGCGCCAGCAATTTGCCAGCCGCGCCCAGTCGGCGGCATGATCAATCGGTGCGGTGTTGGACAAACTGAAAACGATGTCGCGCTTGGTTCTTCGCAAGGCTGTGGACATTGCCGTCGTGTGCGAAACATCAATCGGATTCCAGTCGAATTTGAGATAATCAATTCCCCAATCGGCAAATTGTTGGGCATCGTTATCCGCAAAATAATTTTTCCCGAAATGCCAGAACTTGGTGCTGGCTTGGGTTTTTGACCATGCGCCGGAGCTATCATCGCTCGAACCGCCTGCATATTTTGCATACGATGTGATCCACGGGGTAGAATAGATGCCTGCCTTGAGCCCCAACTCGTGAATCTGGTTGCACATCGACTTCATGTCCGGAAATTTTTCATTCGGCTGAATCGCATTGAACACACCTCCGCGCTGTCCCTGCCAGGAATCATCGATGTTGACATAAGTCCAGCCGTGATTGATGAGTCCGGAGGCAACGAGGGCGCGCGCCGAACGCAAAACTTTTTCCTGATCCACGGATTCCGCCCAGCAGTTCCAGCTGTTCCAGCCCATCGGCGGCGTCAGCGCGATCTGGTCGCTCACGATGATGCGGAATTTTTTCTCCACCGCGCCCAACGCATTGCTGGCCTGCAACGTGATGGGATAAATTCCTTTATCATCCAGTTCGCCGGTCATGCGCCCGCTGCTGGCGTCCAGCTTCAATCCCGCCGGCAGATGGTCGGCGCTGAATTCCATTGGCCGATCGCCGGTAGCGGGAATAGTGTAGAGTAATGCCGAACCGGGTCGCAAACCGAAGACATCCGGGCCATTAATGCGCGGCGTTGGCGGGGGCGGGGGTGTCAGCGGCGCGGGCATTTCATCCGCTTTAAGTTTACCTGCCAGACACAACGACAGGGCCAACGTAATCAGATAGTTTTGAATTTTCAAACCATTCACAAGGCTCATGGGATTTGCAGCAAATAAAAACCAGATGGCGAATTGCTATTCATAGTGTTAGTGAAATTGAAACCACCGCCCGAATCAAATTGATTCGTCAATATTCGTGTCCAGTTGGAAATCGGTGTGGCCAGGTGGTGTGACCAAGTTTAAACTGGACAGGCGTTTATGTGGTTTTTGTTTGTGATGCTGTCAACGACTGCTGATAGAAAGTGGCAGGAGACAATATGGCCAGAGCGCTGGATGACTCGGTTCAATAGAATTGCGACGCGAATCCTTATACAAAAACTAGGGGTGTCGGTGTCTATATCTTTGATATGGAATAAATCCTTACGCCGTCTCAATTTTTAAATTGTTTGAGTATTATGGACGACAACAATCAAATACCTGAGATCCAGCCTGCTGCTGAACAAGCAGTTATTGGGGCGTCCACTGTCTGTTTCATTTCCCTGATAATCATCTATTGCCTCTCAGAACGCGCTGTGGAACGGCTGGGAATTCTTTGGATTGAATTTCTGCTCTATGGAATCATCCCCGTAACAGCAACTTTTCTCTATCTGTATCGCAGTTGCTGGCATCCGAAAATCACCGGGGCGGCACGAACGTGCGCGGTGCTCTTGCTTTCATGTATTATTCTGGTTGGCATAAGCTTTTTCATCGGATTCATGCTTTTCTTCGGATTTATGATTTTCCATTCATTTAGTGACGGTTTCCATCCGTAATAACTGCGAATTCAAGGGAGCTGCATCTTACTAAAATATGGTGGGGCGAGCATGCTCGCGAGTCGGCTCGTCAGACAATTGCCGGCTGACGGTCGCCATCAAAGGTTTTCCGTCCAAAAGGCCGGTTTTTTTATGGCGCAGACAAGGTTTTGCGCTCCATATTTGAGATAATTTGGCCCGGAACCAAGATTTTGCGGTGCGCAGGCAAGATTATTTGCCGCAAACACAAGGTTATTTGTCGCGGACACAAGGTTATTTGTCGCGGACACAAGGTTATTTGTCGCGGACACAAGGTTATTTGTCGCGGACACAAGGTTATTTGTCGCGGACACAAGGTTATTTGTCGCGGACACAAGGTTTTCTGTCGCGGACACAAGGTTTTCTGTCGCGGACACAAGGTTATTTATCGCACGCACAAGGTTATTTATGACGGACACGAGGTTATTAGCGTCAGCTACGAGGTTATTTGTCGCAAATAACCTCGAGAACCCGACGCAAAACCTCCTAAAAATCGTGATTTTGTCTGTTTTCGGGACATTTTAAGCCGTTGGAGCCCTGTTTTTGAGGTTTTTGAGGTTCGACCCGGTTTCAGCCCGTACGGGTCGGCATCTGTGTAGAAAATCGACCTGACGATAAATTCCAAGCTCCGTCTTGTCGCGTTGTAGCGAAGCGAAGACGGACAGGAGCGACAACTTCCTCAAATTATGATGATGCGAGCGTTCTCGCAAGCCGGCTATTCTCAGCAGCCTCGCACCCCGAAAAATACCGCGCCAACTTCTAATTATCCCATTCCGGGCTGTTAATTAAGGTTCCGTCGTGGTGATTGCCGGAGAAATCCTTGGCCACATTGCCTTCCCCCTCGTCGAAATGGTAGCCAGCGATCAATCCACCGCCAGACACCGCTCCCGTCAGGCCCGCGCCGTTGTTCCATTCCTCAGCTACCTCGTCCTGGCTCAATGCGCGGCGATAAATATGCACTTCTGAAATCTCGCCCTCAAAATGCCACGAGTTGCCGTCGCCATCCATCCCGATGCGGATGGGATTGTTGTCATAATGATTGCAGTCGTCCTGTCCGGAACCCACGTTCTTGCCATCCAGATAAAAAATCATCTGCCCGCTGGAACGGGTGATTACGACATGATGCCACTCATTGTCGCGGATGCTGACCGGCTGTGATCTCGGGCTGGCGCAACCCATGCAGTAAAATCCCAGCATCTGGTCGCCAATGCCCAGCACCCAGCCGTCGCCCAGCGAGTTCACACGCTTGGAAATGAAATTGAAGTATTGCCGCTGCGACGCCGTCTTGAACCACAACGAAATCGTGAACGGCGATTCGCCGAACTGCAACGACGGGTCGTTGTAGATTTCAACGCGATTGCCCAGGTTGAATTTCAACGCATGACGCGCACCGGCGGACGACGCCGACACGCGGATGACGCGGATGAGGTCCGGCGTGATCTTCACCTTGCCGAACGACGTCTTGATCTCGATGTTTTCCAAATCGACGGACGCCTTGAGATGGTCGCCGTTGCGGAAATTCACCGTCCAACTGTTCGACTTGGGCGATTCGATGGAAGCAATCTGGCTCACCTCCATTTTGACCGGCCCGACCAACTCCGTGTGCAGCGGCCATTTCAATTCCAGCGGCTCGCCCTCCACGCGGCTGCCGTCCTTCAATTCCAAAGTGAGCCGGATGATGGTCAAGTTGGTGGCTGCCGTGCCAGAATTATCGGCTGCGAACAGTCGCCCGGGAGCGGCGGCCAGAAGACAGCACAGCAGCGGGAGAATTAAAGCCTTGGATGTGGTCATGAAGCCATTCTTGATAAACAAGTGGATTTGTCCAATACAAATTAAATGGTTTGGACAACCGTCCTCATCTTGACAGGCTGGGAAAAGCGGCGGAGGGCCGCCGCAGTCCAAGACGCAAAGCGTTTGCCAGCGACATGCGAACCGCGCGAAGCGTCTTGGACTGCGCCAGTCCTCTGGCGCTTTGATTGGGACGGACGGTAGGCGACGACGTGAGGCGTGATTGAATTCAGCCCCGTTCAGGGGCGGCTTTGTAGCGTATGCGGTTGGAAAAATTCCCAGCTCCGGCGGAGCGACATATCCGGCAGATGTCGCTCCGACGGAGCTGATTCATTTTGTGGACGGCGGGCTACAATGATGCCGCGCCGACGGCGCTGTGGAATATCCCGTTCGGATTCCCGGACGCGAAACGCTCAAGGAAAAACTCAAGCCGTAGCTGCAAACCGGCGAGTGGAGTGAATGAATTGAATTAAAGCAAACGATCCCACGAACATTTCAAAGCCTTTTGAAATCGAATTACTGTGGTCAGCAAAACATTTGTGTGACCGGCTTCAATCTTTTGCACAGTCCGAATGTTTAAGTCCACCAACTCCGCCAATTTTTCTTGAGTCAAACTTTTGGCGACACGTTCACGCCGAACGTTACTGCCAAATTGATTCAATTGCCCTTTTTTAAGTTTGTCCGTTAGCACGCCCTATTACGGCGTATTTTTCTATTGACGATAACGGCACAGCGGGGCGTAATATGCTCCAGTATGAAAACAAACGAGAAGCCGACATTTCCAGAATTTCTCGAATGGCTGATAAGAAAATTAGCTAGGCCACAGAGGTTTCGGCGTAAACGGAAATCATTTTCGGCGGTTTTTTGCTGCAACCGCCTAATTTTCGCGAACAGCAATGGAAATATCGGAATGTTGAATATAGACAATCTTCGGAAAATTTTTCAGCGGTGGGAGAATTTATCGGAAATCGAACGATGGATGCCAAGCGAATACAATGCTCCCAAATGGCCAAAAAGTCCTGATAAGATTTATGCACCATTAGTCCCGCCGATAATCCGCAAATTTCTTGAAGACCAAAATAAATTGTCGAATTATTTATGAAAAAAGTTATCGTCATTTTTGGATTGGTTTTTTACAGCGCAGCCTATGCCCAAACATTTATTACAAACGGACTTGTTGCCTATTATTCGTTCAGCGGCAATGCGAGCGATGCCAGTGGAAGTGGAAATAACGGCACTACTCAAAATGTGACTTTCGTTACAGACAGATATGGTTCAGCGCAAGGTGCATTGACCTGCTCAAACGCCAGTTCGTGCATTATAGTGGCAGATTCTCCGTCGTTGGAAATTAACAACCATATAACCATGTCAGCGTGGATCAACGTCGCAACAAATCAAGCCGGTGGCGGCGTGGCGATAAAAGGCGTAGTCGGAGATTTTTCAAATTTTGGTTTAAGCGTTTTTCGTTCCGGCACAAATCTGACTTTCACTTACGACAAAACAAGCGGCATCGCCGGTCCGACAGCACCGTCATTATCTGACGGACGTTGGCAACAAATCGTCGTAGCGATTTCCGAACCTGATAATGCAATGAAATTTTATGTCAACGGCCAGCTTGTCACGACGCCCATTGTTACTTATGCCGGTAGTTTTGACACAAATAATGTTTCAAGCGTAATAGACGCTTCGGAATTTGGAAATTTATATCTTGGCAATAACAACTCTGCCGGACTGGCGGGCGGTTCTTTTGCCGGAGCAATTGACGACGTTCGCATTTACAACCGGACTCTTTCAGATTCCGAAGTCCAGCAACTCTACCAAGTGGAAAGCACGCCGAGCGTAAATTTGGTGAAAGCCGTGACCGTCAGTTTTTCAAATCTCACAATCGGCACAAATTACCAATTGCAAGTTTCAAGCGATTTGAATTCATGGACGAATGTTGCAACTCCTTTTACCGCGACAAATTCGTTTATGATTTCTTCCAATTACTGGAATGTCTCGGATTGGAATCAGTTGTTTTTCAGATTGCACTAATTTGATTCATTTCTTCCGCTTCAAAAGAAATTCCGCCAGCGCTTCGAGCGCAATCGCGTTGCCCTTGAAAATCTTGAGCGCGGCAAACGCCCTGGCCGTCAGTTGTGCCGCGATCTGCCGCGATTTTTCCAGCCCGACGATCGCCGGGTAGGTCGCCTTTTGCACGGCCACGTCCTTGCCCGCCGTCTTGCCGAGCTGCTCGCTGGTCTGCGTCACGTCCAGGATGTCGTCAATCACCTGGAACGCCAGGCCCACATGGTAGCCGAAGTCGGTGAGGGCGGCGAGTTGCGCGGGCGTGCAGTTGGCGCTCATGCCGCCGAGCCGCACGGAACAGCACAGCAGCGCGGAGGTCTTGCGCTCATGAATGAATTTCAATTCGGCGATGGAAAGTTTTTTGTTCTCGCCTTCCAAATCCGCCACCTGTCCGCCGACGAGTTGCAGCGAGCCGCTCGCATGTGCGAGTTCAATGATGAGGTCCCGGTGCGAATAGCGCGGCCAGCCCTTGGCTTGCGCGGCGATCTCAAACGCCTGCGTCAGCAGCGCGTCGCCCGCCAGCACGGCAATGCCTTCGCCGAAAACTTTGTGGTTGGTCGGCTTGCCGCGGCGGAAATCGTCGTTGTCCATCGCCGGCAAATCGTCGTGGATGAGCGAGTAGGTGTGGATGCACTCGACGGCGCACGCGAGCGGCATGGCGGCCGCGTCGCTGCCGCCGCAAGCTTCGGCGGCGGCCAGCAGCACCGCCGGGCGCATCCGCTTGCCGCCGGCGAAGAGCGAGTAGCGCATGGCCTTGTGAATGGTGGCGGGCTTGGTCTTCTCGGACGGAAGGAATTTGTCGAGCGCGCGGTTGACGGCATCGGTGCGCGAAGTGAGGAACTGGTTCAGGTCGAAAGATTTTGGTGCGGACATGCGCGGATGTTTTAGAAAACGGACAAAGCAGGCGCAAGCCAGAATACAAATTATTTGGTTGACGGGAGAGCCTACAAAATTAGTCTTTTGCAAATCAACAATCCGAAAATCATCATGAAGGCAAAATCTATATCACAAAATAATTATCGCAACGGTTTCACATTGATCGAACTGCTGGTGGTCATCGCCATCATCGCCATTCTGGCGGCGATGCTGCTGCCGGCCCTGGCCAGCGCAAAACGCAAGGCTCAAGACATCCTGTGCAGAAGCAACATCAAACAGATGGACATAGCATTGTTCATGTATCTGGGAGATTACGGGACGATTGCCCGCGACACGACATCCGGCAATTGGATACCTACGCTGGGTGCGGTTCAAACTAATGTGTTTACATGCAGCTATTGTCCTTTTGCCGGCACAAACGGTCCTGGTTTTGCGATTGGTGCAAATGGCACGGCAACGCGCGCATGGAACGGCGGTGGTTCCAGCGCGAACAGCGGCAGTTACACGCTGAACGGATGGATTTATACGCCCGGAAATCCTAATCCACCAAGCACCGATCCGGCTCGGTGGGCAAGCCAACAAACTTCTATCCCAGCCAACGGGTTTTTTAACAAACTGGACAATATCTTGCACTCATCGCAAACACCGATGTTCACGGACGGCATGGCTGAAGATGGCTGGCCGAATGGAGGAACTGCCACCGCTGCCGGAGATGCGTCTCCCACAGACATATTCGATGGCACTGACAACGGCACCGTAGGCAATATGATGTGGCGCATTTGCATTGCAAGGCATGGGTTGAATCCTACCAGTGCGCTTAAAGCTGTGAACACGACCGCGTCATATCCAGGTGGAATCAATGTAGCTCTGGCTGATGGTCATGTGGAATATGCCAAGCTCGACACCCTCTGGTCAGCCTATTACTGGCATGCGCTTTCTGTTCCACAGAAACGTCCTTGATTTGTCTGCCAACTGGTAGAAGGCCAGCATTGGTTGATTTTGTCGTGACGGAAAATGGTTGAAGCACGGAGTTTGGTCGTTGTCCTAAAACGCCAAGACGGGTGCCAACGAGAATTCAGATTATTGACCGGACCTGCCTTGACGCAAGACACCCCTGGATTCTGTCCTGCTTTTTGTTGTTGCCTTCGGGCGCGCAACAATTAAGCTAAGCGGCTCGATTTGAATAGAAAAAACATGAACGCTGAACTCTGCAAAAAGGCCAATGAAAAAGTTGGCAACCCGAACGTCCTTGTGAACCTCGTGTCGCGCCGCGTGCGCCAGTTGAATTCCGGCGCCGGCGGCATGAGCCGACCGCTGATTGACAACGTGGGCAACCTCGGCGCTGCGGACATCGCGCTGCGCGAGATCATTGAGGACAAAATCGGCTGGGACATGCCGGAGATTGTCGCGCTGGTGCGCCCGGTGGCCAAGAAACGCAAGAAACGGTAAGCACCCCACCGAATCGCTTTTACTTTTTCAGCCGGAGGGGCAACCTTCCGGCTGTTTCAATTTATGGCCGACATCGTGACCAACCACAAAGCCCGGCGCGATTACCACATCCTCGAGACGTTCGAGGCGGGCATCGTGCTGCATGGCACGGAAGTCAAGTCGCTGCGCGCCGGTAAGGGCCAGATCGCCGACGCCTTTGCGCGAGTGGACAAGGACGAGGTCTGGCTGCACAACGCGCACATTGACGAATATTCCCACGGCAACCTTCAGAATCACGTACCCAAGGCGCCGCGCAAACTGCTCCTGCACAAATCGGAGATCCGGAAATTGTTCGCGCTGATTGCCGTCAAGGGCAATGCGCTCATCCCGCTTTCGTTTTACTGGAAGAACGGAAAAGTGAAGGTCGCGCTCGGCGTCGGCAAGGGCAAGCATGAATTCGACCGGCGCGACGACATCAAGAAACGAGATTCCGACCGCGAAATGAAACGCGCAACAATGAAGTGGACGAAGGGCAAATAACGATGCAACCGTCACCGTCGCTCACACGTCAGTCCACGCCCGTTGCCGCAAAGCCGGCCAACTGGTTACACTGGCTGCTTGTTTCTCTTCTCGCGGCGGCTTTTGCGCTCATGCTTGCGACACTTCTTGAACCGTCGCTGCACCTTCCCGGCAATCCCGACGCGACGGAAGTCTTGCTGCTCCTGTTGGCGACGGCCGGCACGATCGTCTCGCTGGAACGGCAACTGCCGCTGCAAAATGTTTTTCTCGCCTCATTCGTAATCGCGTTCGTGGGCGGCGCGGCGCACGCGCTGGGTGCAACCTGCGGGATTCCCTTCGGCCCGTTCACGTTCACCGGAGAACTTGGTCCCAGACTTTTCAAAACACTGCCATGGGCTGTGCCGTTAATCTGGATCGTTACGGTTTTGAACTCGCGCGGCGTGGCGCGGCTGGTTTTGCGGCCATGGCGGAAAACCAAAACCTACGGCTTCTGGCTCATCGGCTTGACGGCGGCGCTGACGATGTTGTTCGTCCTCGCGCTCGACCCGTTTGCTTCGCGGATAAAACATTATTGGTTCTGGACGCCGGTGAAATTTCCTCTGGCGTGGCAGGGCGCGCCGCTCGTGAATTTTCTGGGCTGGGGAATCGTGACACTGCTGATCCTCGCTTTCATCACCCCCGCGCTCATTGGCAAAAGATTGAGCAAGCGCAGCCTGCCGGATTTTCATCCGCTCTGCGTCTGGCTCGGCGGCATATTGATTTTTGGGATCGCGTGTGCGCAGAACGGATTTTGGCCGGCGGCCGCCGTGGATGCGGTGATTGGGATTGTTGCAATCATTTTCGCCATTCGCGGCGCGCGGTGGTGAGATTGCCTAATTGAGGACACTATCAATAAAGCAATTTGTCCTTGATGCCTTG
>Ga0302274_10004890_pt1 | contig 11530 bp, 11 predicted proteins | sample III_Bog_N2_1_FD_198755 | JGI IMG/M metagenome (GOLD analysis project Ga0302274, IMG submission 198755) | Peat permafrost microbial communities from Stordalen Mire near Abisko, Sweden - III_Bog_N2_1 | ecosystem: Environmental > Terrestrial > Soil > Wetlands > Peat | place: Sweden: Abisko...
AAGATGAATAAGTATCTCTCTCTCTCTCTCTCTCTCTCTCTCTCTCTCTCTCTCTCCCCATAATTCAGCCGATGTCAGTCGATCGGGTCATCCAGGTGAATCTTTTATCAGGATTTTTTTGAATGACAGGGAGGTTCGAATGAAACCGCGGTGTCATCCATAAGATTTCACACACATGTTTATATTGTCTACCATTTATCATTACACATGTAACCTCCCTCTTTTTTGTCTTTTCTTTTCCCATGACAGAAAATAAAATGTAATATAAAAAAAAGAGAAAAAAAACAACGGCTGGATGGGGGTGGCTTTTTTTCTTTATGTTTCTTTGAGTGAAGCTAAGAATTTCTTGTATTCTTCCGGTCGATGCTTCGGCACTCCACAGCGCAGAGAATGATAATCGGTGTTGCGTTGAAAGCAGGTCATATTACACCATGCCGCCATCTCACACGGGCACCGGATGGGCTTCTTTGTTGATATGACAAACGGACGACAGCATCCAAAGCAATGTGCAACAGGGGGCAGAACCAATTCTTTTGGCAGCTGCCTCTTGATCTCATCCAATGTGATGGGTACCTTGCCGTCGGGCTGAGCTGCTGCCGCGAGAGGATACGCAAAATAGATACCCAGCTTCGCATCAGGTGCATCAGGTTTGTAAGCCAATACACGTTGGATCAGCGCATAGGTGCCCTCTGGTGCGAACGGCTCCCAGGTAGCCGGATCTTCAACCTCTGTATTGTACCATTCCAATCGTTGCATTGACAACCAGATAAAACATTCGTCAGCCCTGTTGATGATGAAGGGATCGTCGCGCTTACCTCTGCCCTTCAGCTCCACTGTTTTGTTGTCCTTGCGGTACTGTTCCGCTTGTTTCGATCGCTTTTCACGAGTGCGCACATAGACTTCTTCCCATCGTTTGTCATAGTCCGCTTTGAGGCGCTGCCGTCGCGCCTCGGCCTCTTCTTCGTTGTCGGGTTTCATTCGCTTGCTTCTTTCTGCTTCTTCGTTCTCTTCATCACCTGCTAACTGAACGGTCGTTTTCTTCTCCTCCTCTGTGGCTGGCGTAGCCTGTGTGGACCAAGAGAAAGGAACAGTCGTTGACACCGGTTGTGGTTGTGGGGCAAGCACTACCTTGTCTTCGCTCTCTTCTCCGGGCGACTCGGCAGTCTTCTTCCGCTGCTCCTCCAGCAGGACCGCTCGTTTTCGCTCGGTTTCGATCTCCAAATCCAATAATCGTTGGAGTTCTTCCGAGTACCCACCATCGCGTTGTTCGAAGCTCAATTTCTTCATCGCATGGACCAGGTCATCCACTTTGCTCTCAGTGTGCTCGGCTAATAACCGCTTTTGAACCGTGTGATTTGAGGAAGCCAAAATTGGGGTCATGTCATTTTTGTGAAGGGATCCCCATTCCGCGAACAATCGTTCCTCCTCGGTTGTGGGTTTGGGTGGAGTGGCCATGGCTTTTAGCGGATGGCTTTATCTATTTCTCTTTTAGCAGTATACGTTGGCACACAATACACACATTGAAAAGTTGATTGTTTAATAAACAAGATATGGAGAGAGAGAGAGAGAGAGAGAGAGAGAGAGAGAGAGAGAGAGAGAGAGAGAGAGAGAGATCACATTGGAGTTGGCATAAGCCATTTCTTAGGGCTACTGCTACTGCTGCTGCTGCTGCTGCTGGCGCCGCCCATCGAGGCTGGATGACGATTACCATCCAATGACGGGCGACCGCCTACCATTGCCATTCGGGCCTCCATCAAATTGCTGAGAGCGGCCACCTCTTCAGGACTCATCCATCCCTTTTGACGCTTGCCTGCATTCTCTTCTGCCACTCGTGCCTCTTGTTGCATCTTCACCATAGCCTCGAGTTCCGTCACCTGCTTCAAGATGCTGTCAGGCGTTTTCGTTTCCAGGATATCATCCATGTAACGCGCTGGCAAAGGGCATGGCACTGGGCATTCCTTCGCGGTCAGGTAGAACCGCAAACCCAAAGTAAACGAAACGATGGGGTCAAGCGGGGCCTGGTAATAAATGTTAGTGGGTGTCTTGCGCTCTTCCTTTGGGCGGGAGAGCAGCTCCTTCTTGCGAGCATCAGAATAGATGAAACGGTAAGCTACACCAACGGTCGTAGGCTGTAACTTGTTGGGGCACTTGGCTGCCAGGTATAGCCATTCAGGGCCACATTTGGAAGCGATAATCGCTTTAACACCACATCGCGGCACCATGTAGGAGGCGTTGCGAGCGACTTGGGGTGGTGGACAACGTTCCTTGTTCGTACCGTTGACCAGGCAAACTGCCATGTTAGCGGGGAGACCTTCTTTTGGGGTTTGAGAACTCCATCGCACTTGCACAGCGACGATACACTTCGCCCGTGCTGGGACCATGGGCGCAATATCCACCATACCACTCTCGAATGAGGCATCAGGGTTGGCATCAAATCGACTTTGCACATCTTTTCCATCACCTCCAATTACATCGAGATTGACATCGAAGAATGGACAACCATGGAACTCGTGTTCCTTGCATGATGATGATGATGCCATACTTAGAGCGATGATTTATTTTTTTTTCTTGTTTCATATCCTTTACGACGAATCGTTTTTGAGAGTCAAACAAGAAATGAACAAAGAAAAAAAAAAGAACATTGTTTTTTTATATTTTTTTTTTCTCTTCTTTGTTACATGATTGAATCATAGACTTCGAGGGCCTTCCTCCTGTACTCCGCCTTGATTCTGTTGACATTGTCTTTGAGCCATGCTCCGTTCATTGTGACTTTTGTGTCAATCACTGCCGCAGCACATAACATGGTGAAGGCAGTGTGTGAGGAGTCCCGGGTCATGTGGTCAACAGCGGTCCAGGATTGAATAATCGATTGGCGGTACCGGTCGTTGGTCTTCAGCAGCATAGCGGTTTCAGTTACAATACCACTGACTTCGTCAGGATCAACCAATCGTTGCATGATAATTGGAAGAAAATTGCTATCCAACCTGCCGTTTTTGTAGAATGAACCAAGAACCCGCTGTGCTGATTTTTCATCGACAATCTCAGGTCTCCAGATTCCTCTTCGCCATGAACAGAAGCTGCCGAGCAGTAACACGAAGCGGTAGAGACCCCGGAGCTCGCTATGCGGTGGAAATTCCGGGTATATGGGCATGTCAGGCTGTGCTGTTGATACAGATGAGGAAGATGAAGGTGGAGATGCTTTCGGTACCCATGCATAGAGGTTTGCTGCGAGTTCATCATCGATCTGTTGAGGGCTCAGCATTGGAGATTTGCTTTCCCTTCCTGTTGTCGTTCGGGTGGCTGCCGGTGCCTCTGGGGTGGTCACGGTCGCGGTAGTAAAGGGTGAATATGACGCAACACCCGTGACCGCTGAGTACCCAGCATCCAATGGGTCCTGATGATCCAGTGCTGCGCTCATTTCGTTTTCTATCGTAACACCACTACCCCCCATTCCTTCGTGCTGTGAGAGGAAGGATACAGAATATCCCGATCTTAAATGCCCATTAGTATTAATAAATTGAGAAAAAAAAAGCAAACCAATCGTTCCCGTTCGGTGAGTGATGGGCAACTGTTTCGGGCGATCGAACAGTTTGAATGATGCGAAGCGTCACACACAGGAGAAACCGAGTGTTGATTTCGATGAAGCAGAGAAATCCCTCGGTGCAGAGCTCGATCGCTTGAAGGAACACGCAGCGGCCTTGAAGGTCGAATACCACAGCAAGCTAGTAGACTATCGATCGGCTGACAATGCGCAAATCGCTCTGGTCGACCTTCAGAGTGTGAAAATCCAAATAGAAGCGACTCAACGACGATATGCCATGATTCGGAGGTGCCTCGATAAAACCATCCACGAGCGCTCTGTACTGCATCATACCACTATCACCGGCAGCATGGAACATCTGCGTGCACTGGCTATCGGCAGCGCAAAGATCCCAACGGTCGATATGGAGGCGCTGCGGGATAAATCGGATGATCGAATGGAAGAGATCCAGGAGATAGCAGAAATTGTGCAGCCTCTACCGGACGGGAGTGAGACTGTCATCAATGAAGAGGTAATGAAGGACCTCCAGAAAATAGAGGCGCAGCAGAAAGAAGAAAAAGAAAAAGAAGTAATGGAAAATCTACAGAAGATGGCAGCGCGACACGCGCGGCAAGAAGAAGAGCGCAATGACACGGCCAGCGAGGATGAAATCGATGAGGATCAAATTGCCCGCCTTCAACAATTGAATCGACAGCGCAAGACCAAAATCAAAAGCCCCGCCGCATATCACATTCAAACCCAATGATGTATGTTTTTTTTTCAATTCTCTTATGACATATTATTTCCTGTCATAGCCACGGGACCGTGGTCCCCACGGGACCACGGTCCACACGGGACCATATGGGACCATGGTCCATGGTCCTTGCTCCTTCAATGTATGAAAATTGGCAGTGACCTTTGGTTCAAAAAAGGAAATTTTTATTATTGTCCTTGACATTTTTTCAATGACCACCATGGACCCAACTACTACATAGTAGGTCCCAGTCAGACACGAGATTCTTCGAGGGAGCACCCAGTCACAGACCCATGGTCCCGTATGGACCGTGGTCCATGGTCCCATGGTCCATGGTCCCCACGGGACCATGGTCCCCACGGGACCATATGGGACCATGGACCATGGTCCTTGCTCCTTCAATGTATGAAAATTGGCAGTGACCTTTGGTTCAAGAATGGAAATTTTTATTATTGTCCTTGACTTTTTTTCAGTGACCACCATGGACCCAACTATTACATAGTAGGGCCCAGTCAGACATGAGATTCTTCGAGGGAGCACCCAGTCAGGACCGCGGTCCTATATGGTTATGACAGATTCTTATATGTCATAGCAACAACGAAGAAAAGGATTCTTATGACATGAAACAATATGTCATAGACAAAATTATTTTGGCCGAGAGGGTGGGTGGGGGGGGGGTGGGGGTGGGGGTGGGTGAGGGAGGGATAGGGGGGGGGGGTTTGATAGTGGCGTTAATCGTGGAAATAGCCCAGAAGAATGTCACCCGGGAAACCCGGTGGCGCCACCTTCTGCCCGCAGGTGCCGATGATGTGTGATTTGATGTGCTTGGTCTGCTCTTGGATGGACTCTCGCTTGTGGTGGTTGATGAATTCTGGGAAGATTTGGGTCCACATTTCGAACGCTTCCTCAGCGCTTTTGGTTTCATTCAAGGCATCCATGGTGATGTCCGATGTGAAGTCATTCATCAAATTCTCCAATAGCATGTTCTCCTTGATTCGGTCAAACAGATCCTCTTCGAGTGTCATGATCTCGCGCATCGTCCTTTGCACTGCGGTCACAACGGCGAAATTCCCATCATTGAGAATTTCAATGATTGCAAGAGCAATGACGGCGTTGAGGGCCATCTGCAGGGAATTCCAGTGTGCCCATACTTCGATCGGCTGGGCATAATCAGTGTAGCCCCAGTCTGCGAAGTGAGTGCGGGAGACCGCGACCATTGCCTTGTAGTGGGCATTGAACGCGTCCGTGGCCGCCCATGTATTGGTCTCGTTTGCCTTTTTCGTGAGCTGCATAGCATTGCGATGCATGCTAGCGAGCTGCGTTTGGAGCACCAGCACATCCGTCTCCTTGTATACAAAGAGGACTGGTACGTATTTAGTCTTGGGTTGACCCACCATGAGAACACGCGGCTGCATCTGCGAGCCTTTTCCAACGAAATCAGGCTTCATCCGGAAGCCGATGAGATCCCCGGGCACCCAAGTGTGCACCCCGTTGTTCTCCGTTGTGATCGTACCAGCAATACGCACTGAACATACCGCTTGGTCCTCCCCAGGCTTCACACCAATGACATTGAGATTTTGCCCAACAAACTTGAGCTGGCGTCGAACTGGTAAACCGTTGACTGTAGCAAAGACAGTAAGATCTGTATATGCTGGCACCGATTTGCGGTCCAGACCAGAGCGGTCCACCTCCGCATACACCAGCTCGTGCTCCCTGATCACGAAGTCCTCGATACTGCCAAGCGGGGCAATGGCATTACTGGCCTCTGTCAATGCCCGCCGCCGGAAAAGACCGCTGTCCACCCGACAGGTCATGGTGATTTCAGCCTGACTCTTCACTGGTTCGCCACGGCCATTACTCATGATCGGCCGCTGCGATCCCGAGTGGGTGGATGGACCAAGCACACCCAGCGCATCACCCGAGGATGCTGGCATGTTGAGGGGATTGCTGTTGGAGAGAGTGGGTGGGGCCCATGGGTCAATAGGAGCTGGCACACGTGGTTTCAATTTCGATTGAGGCCCATAGAGTCGATTTGAATACAGCCTGCTGCTGTATCCACCCACATGGGGTGTGGACGTAGACAAAGAGGATAAGGACGACAATGACGATGATGACGACGGCGACGAAGGGGGACCGGGCGCCTCTGGCATTTCAGGCAGATCATCGGTATCTTGGACACCAAGAAACTGGAAGGGCGAAAATTCGCTCTCTGTTTTTTGTTCTTCGGAGCCACGTACACCCAACGCCCACATAAAGAGAGAGCAGGAGAAGAGAAGGAGGGGGGTGGCGAAAAAAAAAGAGAAGTAATGTTTTTTTTTCTCTGTCCCAATTGGAGGCCAGTTCTATGTACATAACAAGAATAAATTTGTTTTTATTTTACACCTTTCCACACTTGCACCATTGGCAGCGCCATTTGGATTTTCCAATGGGCCTCTGTGGCAGTCATCGCCCTGTTGGCTTTTACTGCGCGTTGCTGATTCGCCCGCTTCGTGTACTCAGGGCCAGAGATGATATAGTCCGTCATACCCACATATGTCACCCGGCCGATGAATGCGGTGTTGGTATACCAATGGGGCTTGGGGGGCACTCGGGACTGTGTGACGACGGGGATGATTTGCCAATATGTGTCGTCCCCTGTTGTTTCCTTCTGTTGCCACGATCGCGCGATGCGACATGTTTTGGCACATTCCGTCGCTTTCCCTTTTACTATGGGTCCCAAATTAGACAATACGTTCTGGGCGACTCCTGCTCCTACTCGCTCTCCGATAGGGGGGTTGCGCGTGCGGGATCTTCCACGTGGAGAGTTTACATTATTCGTGGTCCCACCACCTGCGGCCCCGGGTGCTCCAACCGGGCTTGGGGCTCGACCACCTGCGGCCCCGGGTGCTCCAACCGGGCTTGGGGCTCGACCACCTGCGGCCCTGGGTGCTCCAGCCGGGTTTGGGCCTCGGCTCGCGCTTCTTGCTCGAGCCGCGCTGGGTGCTCGAGGGGCTGGTGCCGGCATAGCGATTGGTGCCACGGTGTTATTCCTTCCGGGCGGAGGCGAATGTGGTCTCGGGGATGGAGGAACAGGAGTGGGAGATATGGTGGGTGGTGGAGTTGAAGGTAACGACGGCGGGGTTCGAGTAGTCGATGGATCGCGTGGGGTTCGAGTATTCGATGTATCGCGTGGTATTCTTGGCGGGACATGCCTGCCTGGCAATGATGATGAGGAGGAGGAGGAGGAGGAGGAGGAGGAGGAGGAGGAGGAGGAGGAGGAGGAGGTCAAAGGAGGAGAAGAAGAAGCAGAGGAAGACAATGATGATGAGGAGAGGGATGGCGAGGAAGAAGAAGAAGAAGAAGAAGAAGATGATGATGATGATGACAATGATAATGATGATGGTGATGGTGGTGGTGGTGCCGATGATGATGAAGAGGAAGAGGAAGAGGATGAGGAGGGCAAAGGAGGAGAAGAAGAAGAAGAAGAAGAAGAAGAAGAAGAAGAAGAAGACGATGATAATGATGATGATGATGAAGAAGAAGAAGAAGAAGATGATGACGAGGAGGAGGAGGAGGAGGAGGAAGAAGAAGAAGAAGAAGTAGTAGTAGTAGGAGAAGACGAAGAAGAAGATGATGATGATGATGATGATGACGAGAGATCCCGTTTCGTCTCACCCGCAGATCGTGATGATGATGATGAGGATGAGGATGGAGGGGGAGAGGGCGAGGAGGATGGAGGGGAAGAAGAAGAAGAAGAAGAAGTAGAATAAAAAGAAGAAGTGACTGCAAAGGCATTGGCATCAATACGCAACACCCCTAGTTGGTCCTTGGCAGCCGGATTGACGGCAAGAGCACTACTGCTGGGCCTCAATATGTACCAGTAACGTTTCGTCCAGTTCTCGTCGTATGTGGTAACCCTGATTGGATCAATATTGACGCCAGGATAGGATTCAATGGCCGGATCATAGTGTCTCCATGCATTGACTTCGACTCGGAGCTCGTTCCGGGCAGGGTATGAATCGAACATAATTTGTGTTTGGAGACGATCTTCTTGCGCCTTGTCGAGACATATGTAATGAGCAGAGAAGTTCAAGGGACCAGACGCTATTTTCCTTTCAGTTCGATGTCTTAATACGTTATATAGGAGATTGATATTGCGATCGTATTGCGTCGCGCTCGTCAACCCGCACATCCATACAGCGTGGACGCCGTGTTCGACCATAGAACTATGAGTCAATACAGTCTCACTGGCATCATAGCCACTGGTGATCGCGCTCAATTCGTCTGCAGTGACAATAGTGTAGAGTGTTTTTCCGCCATCCTTTTCGGCGATCCGCGAGTTCGGCGGTGAATTCGACGAATTGATGGTACGCAATGCGAAGCGCCTATCGGCATACACAGAGCTAATGCACGTCCACCAGCTCTCAGCTGACACGTTGGCGCTCAAGGGCGTGGTAATAGCCCATGACTGAGTTGACAGGCCCCCACGTACATCAATTTTCATGCCAGCTTCGGTCATTAGATTTTTCGTTTCAATTGAGATATCCGCTTCTTTGGCACCTAACGCCGGGATTTCATAAACAATTGGTGGATGCACAACAGTTGAAGAAGAAGAAGAAGAAGAAGAAGAAGATGATGATGATGATGATGGTGCTCCTGCTCCGCTACCACTCCCCCCCGCTCCGCCCCAAAATAATGATGGTGCCCCTGTTCCTGTTCCTGTCCCTGAGCCATTAGCAGCAGCACCGAACAGTGGTGCAGAGGACGATGATGGTCCTGCTCCAATACCACCACCACCACCACCACCACCACCACCACCATTGCCCCACTGTGGCGAAGGTGTCCCTCTTCCCGCTCCGCCCCCGAACAACGATGGTACTCCCGCTCCTGCTCCACTAGCACCAGCTCCACCGCCCCCCGAGCTGCTAGCAGTACCTGTTCCTGTTCCGGCTCCGCTACCCATCCCCGTTCCTCATCCTCCTCCTCCTCCTCCTCCTCCTCCACCACCACCACCACCACCACCACCACCACCGCCACCACCGCCACCGCTGCCTGCTGGGGCCGCGGCCGCGTGACTGTGTGCGGGCATAGCGGGAAGAGATGGAGGAACGCCAGAGAGCGGGGCCCCATATAATAACTGATTTCGGGATCGTTTGTTTTGACCTTCTGGACTCTCACCAATGCGCTTTCGAGAAGGATCACGGAACTTGACCCAAAGAAACCATAGAAATTGGTGCTGATGTCGGGGTTGCCCATCGGCAGCAAAATGATCCCATACCCGAATCCTCTGGGCCATGTAGATATTCTGGTAGCCGCCATACTCCACAGTGACACCCACCTGGGTACCGATGAATTTCCAATCCCGGGTCAACATGTCAGCATCCGCTGACGCATAGAGAGCGCGACCTTCCAATGAATAGAGGAAACGATTGAGCCACGGTAGTGACCAACAAACAACACGACCATTGATGTTACCGCGCATCCGTCGTCGGGGCGGGCCAGAAAAAGATCGCATACGATCGTTTGGTGTATTGACAAACATCATTTGGTCTTCGCCACTGGCCAACCGCTCTTCTTCTGGTGTTCCCCAAGGGGCCTTGTGGATCGTGATGGTCACTCGATCCTCCACCTCATACTCCGCCACATCATATTCATGGAGTGGCGTTGGGGTGCTGGATAGTCCGTCATATCCTTGTTGGCTGAACTCGCGAGGGGAGCCACTGGTGTGTGGCAACCCATATGGAAACGTGGCACCGCGTGGAAAGGATTGGCGGTAGTTTAAGGGGTTAGGCACATCCCGCCCACCCCACATGGCACACATGGCGGAGGTGACAGGAAAAAAAAAAGAAGCGCTGCTTTTTTTTTGTTTACCTATCATTCACATATGTAATAGAACACAGATTTAAAGGGATGTTTTTAATTATCTTTATCTTTTTTTTTCTTTTTTTATTTACAACATGCCTGCCGCGGTCAGGCCATACAATTGGATGGCAAATTTGACCCGCCGGTCCTGCATTTTAAACAATTTATCCAACGTGCGGTGATCCAAATGTAATTGGCCGCTGTTTCGATTGCGCAACAAAACACCAGAGTTCATCATTATTTGATTGAGGGCATTGCATTGTCGCAATACGTCCTCAATGACCATGCGGGGTGTTGGTGCATGCATGCGAATGTGATCCGAAATAGACTGGATCGCCCATTGCCTTTGGAATTTTGCCGTCTTAATACGTGGCCTCACCCTGCGGTTGTAGAAATCTTGCACACTTTTGCACCACTCCGGGTGTGACATAGTGGCCATGTTCACGCGCATTGTTTGCAACAATCGTTCATGGGGAGTGGGCTCGTTTGGAGTATCGCGAGCAGGTGGGTCCACCCAGCACATGTAACACCATGCCGGCTTCTGAAGGCGCGTCTTGAGCTCTTGCACTCGTTCATCTGGCGTCAATGGACCCATAAGATCCTCCTCGTACCCATGTACCGGCACCGTGACAAATGTTGCAAACGCCTCATTTTCATCATCATCATCATCATCATCGTCATCATCATCATCTTCATTACCTTCTTTCTTCTCTTCCTTTCCTTCTCGTTCCTTCTCATCCGCAGCATCCAGCTCGGCACATCGCTGCCGTGCCAGTTGCATCCAATCTTCTTCATTGCTGCCGCCGCCTCCACCGTCACCATCACTACGCTGCTCTTGACCGTCCCCATCAGCTTCGAGATTTAGCTGTTGTCTCAAAATCTGGGCTTTGAGTTCTTCTTCCCCATCCGAGCCACGTTCCTGGGATTGATATAAAAATGGTCTGGAATGGTCAGCACCCACCACTTGTCGATATCGGCGCGCTGCTTCTCGCTTCTTTCGAATTTTTCGCATTTTTCTCATGCGGTGTGCCTTCTGCTTGGCGCGTTCCTGTGCCCGCCTTTCTTGTGCGAATAGCTTCTGTTGCGCCTTTTCGTCGACATCCTCCGTATGGGGGATAAACGTAGGTGATTCCGCGCGTGGGCTGACGGAGTCGCTATGGTCGCTTTCTATTTGTTGAATACCGATCAACTGGGAAGTTCGCGGAATCCCTTGGTGGAAAGGTTCATCACTGCCGCTGCTATCACTGCGCGCCATAAGCGATGAAGAATACACGTTTAGATCGTTCCCACTCAACTTAATAGACAAATCATTTAATCAAAGATATGAATCACCGGCAATTATATTCGTTTTTGTTCGCAATCGATTACATTTTGTGAATTATTATATTACTCAATACGGAGCTTTTGCATCAAGG
>Ga0302274_10004891_pt1 | contig 11530 bp, 10 predicted proteins | sample III_Bog_N2_1_FD_198755 | JGI IMG/M metagenome (GOLD analysis project Ga0302274, IMG submission 198755) | Peat permafrost microbial communities from Stordalen Mire near Abisko, Sweden - III_Bog_N2_1 | ecosystem: Environmental > Terrestrial > Soil > Wetlands > Peat | place: Sweden: Abisko...
CATGAATACCGGCTATAGTTACTATTTTATCTCCTTTCTGAAGTTCCTGACGGAATTTGTTCTGGTCTTTTTGCTTTTTCATTTGTGGACGTATCATGAAAAAGTAAAAAACTACAATAATCAGGATAATAGGAAGAAAGGAAATGATAGGATTTTGTCCCGGTTGGGGAGCCATTAGGAGGATTGAATTTAAAAGCATTTTTGTTTGATTATTAATTAGAAGGTTGGATATTTACATTTATTATTAAAAGCCTGTACGGAGGCTGAGAGTTACTGACTATTGTTATTCGTTTATCGAGTTTGCCCTGTTTATTACTGCTGTCAAAGGTAACACTTATTGAGCCGGTATCACCGGGATGTTTTACTTCATGTGGAAAAGTAGGCTTGGTGCATCCACAACTTGCTGTTGCACTGGCAATAATCAAGTCACCCTGTCCTTCGTTTTTAAACTTAAACACATGTGTTACTTTGGCTCCTTCTGTAATGGTTCCAAAATCAAAGGTAGTATCGGTAAAAACTATTTTAGGAAGTTTGCCACTTGAATTACCATCAGCTGAAGCGGGGATATTGATAAGGTTGGGCGATAGTTGATTAGAATTACCGGTGTTGGAATTATTACAGGAAAAAACAGATAACAATGGAAAAAGACAAGTAGAATATAAAAACAATTTCCTCATTGATTTTAAATTTAGTTTGCAAAGTTATAAAAAGTAGTTGTAATGCAGCCTCCTTCTTTTACAATTACATCTATACTTATTCTATCAGCCCTCTGCCTGTTTTAGCCAATTTATTTTGCGAGCGCAGATCTTTAACAACGGCGTCTAAAATACCATTGATAAAGGTATTGCTCTTAGGCGAACTGTATTGTTTCGATATTTCTATATATTCATTGAGGGTTACCTTCACTGGGATGCCAGGAAATTGTAAAATTTCGGTTATGGCCATTTTCATCAGCAGCATATCAATAGATGCAATGCGTTCAGGCTCCCAGTTCGAGATTTTATCCTTTAATATGGCAGATACACTTGTATCATCCAAAATGGTATGTCTGAATAAGGTAATCATGTAATCGAAATCATCGTCAGCTTTGTATAATGGCAGTAATTCAAGCTCGCCCTCTTCTTTAAAGCCCTTAAAAGTCTTCATAACAGATAAAGTGGCAAGGGTATAGTCACCCGCCCAGTGAATGTTTTTTTCAAATAGATATTGTTTTATTAACTCATTATCAGAGATGAACTTTTTATAAATGGTATGGATAAATTTCTTGCTTTCTTCAAAAGAAACAAAAGGCGCGTTGCGGTATGCTGTATAGTCGGCCGAAGCAATAATTTCCGCATAAATTCTCTTTAAGACAGGCTCCTCATCAATGGTCCACATGATTACCTTTTCTTTTTTTAGTTTGGCCAGCAGTGGCGATGTATCTATTTTCAATAGCACCGGGTCCGTGATAAAGCGTGTATTAGGATTAAGGTCCTCTGCGTTGGGAGCATTTTCTTTTTTCGCTCCTCAAGAGTTCTTTCTGCAATTGTCCGCAGTTCTTTTAAAATAAAAATAAGATATAGATAGAGGTCGTATATTTTTTCAACGCTGCTTTTAAGTTCCTTTTCTTTTATTGCAAGATCCAAACGATCATCCTGATAAAAAGAATATAAAGCTTGTAGCACTTTTATGCGCAAATAGCGTCGATTCAACATACTTTAAAGAACGGTTATAAAAACGGTTATCAGTTATGAGTTGTATTTAGTTGCAATTTGGTTACCGGTTATAACTCATAATGTATAACACATAACACTTTTTTACTTAGTGGTTTAATTTTACTTTTCCAATGTCTTCAATACGTTTTTCAGCTATCCTGTTAGCCGCTAAATAGGTGGGAATATTTTCAGAAGAAGAAATGCGAAAAATTTCTCTCGTCACATCAAAAATCTTATCGGCTTGTGATATGGCCCTTTCACGGCTATAATTTCCCGATAGTTCAGAATAGACATTAATTAAACCGCCTGCATTAATTACAAAATCCGGAGCGTAAAGTATGCCCTTTTTCATAAGCATTTCTCCGTGCACTTTTTCTTCAGCAAGCTGGTTATTGGCGGCACCTGCAATAATAGAACATTTAAGACGCTCAATGTTTGCTGTATTTACAGTGGCACCAAGCGCGCATGGAGCATAAACATCCACATCAAGGTCAAATATTTTTTCTGCGTCTACTATCTCTACTTTATACTTATCTGCAACTTCTTTTAGCTTTTCCTTATTAATATCTGTTATATATACCTTGGCTCCTTCTTCGGTAAGATGTTTTACCAGATTTTCACCCACATTCCCAATTCCCTGTATTGCAACTTTTTTCCCTTTCATGCTGTCAGTACCCCACCTTTCTTTAGCCGCCGCTTTCATACCAAGCCATACACCGTATGCTGTTACTGGAGAAGGATCTCCGCTACCGCCCATTGATTTTGGAATTCCAGTTACATGGCGCGTTTCCATGTGAATATATTCCATATCATGGCTGCTGGAACCAACGTCTTCCGCTGTAATATATTTTCCGCCTAAGTCATCGACAAAACGCCCAAAACGCCTCATCAAAGCCTCCGTCTTAATTGTTTTAGAATCACCAATAATAACGGCTTTGGCACCACCCAGATTTAATCCTGCAACAGAGGCTTTATACGTCATACCTCTGGAAAGCCTGAGCACATCTGTAAGCGCTTCTGTTTCGTTATTGTATTTCCATATACGGCAACCGCCAAGTCCAGGGCCCAAAACCGTATTATGTATTGCTATTATAGCTTTAAGCCCTGTAGCATTATCATTACAAAATAAAATTTCTTCATGATCAAATTTTATCATTTGACCTGTAATACTATCCTCAGTTTGGTTCATCGTTTTCTTCACTGTAACTGTTTCACTCATAATTAAAATTTTTATTCGGTGGAATATCGTTAATTTTGTAGCTGAATGGAATCGAAATTTGTTTTGGTTTTGGCAAAGATATTAAAATATGTAGTCACCCGTTATGAGTTATTACTAATTTGCAAATTAATATGCTAAAGCCTTCATTTGTAACATGTAACTGATTATGAAATCGCTAAAATATCTTAATAAATACCTTTATAAATACCGCGTTAGGCTTTTATCGGGCTTGCTTTTTGTAATTCTTTCGGGCTGGATAAAAGTATATTCCGTTGAATTTATAAAGGAAAGCATTGACTGGGTGACTAAAAACATTTCACAATCTTCGGGCTTTATGCCTGCGGCTACAGGACATCTTTTGAAGCTGGGCATTATATTTTTTACATTAACCGTTGTAAGCGGCATCTTCCTTTTTCTTACCAGGCAGACTATCATTGTAACTTCCCGCCTAATAGAATTCGATCTTAAAAACGAAGTGTTTGAGCATTATCAAAGTTTAGATTTGGCATTTTATAAAAGAAACAACACCGGTGATTTAATGAACCGTATTAGTGAGGATGTGAGTTCGGTAAGGAATTATTTTGGACCGGCAATCATGTATACCACCAATACTATCACCATTGTTACATTTACGCTTATATATATGATTAAAATTAATCTTGTATATACCCTCTATGTCTTTTCGCCTTTGCCACTTCTGTACGTGTCAGTCTATTATATAAGCAACCTTATAAATAGCCGCAGTACAGTTGTTAAGCAACAGCTTTCGGTGCTGTTCTCCAAAGCTCAGGAAAGTTTTTCAGGCATAAGAGTCATTAAATCATATATGCTTGAAAAAATAGTAGGCAACGATTTTGAAAATCAGAGCCTTGATTATAAAAAGAAAAACATGTATCTTGTTAATGCAGACGCTCTATTTCAACCTTTCCTGATGTTTTCGATTGGCATCAGTCTGGTGCTGATTATTTATATTGGAGGAAGAGAGATGCTTTTAGGCAAAGTAACGAGCGGAGATGTGCTGGCATTTGTGTTGTATGTAAACTATCTTACAATGCCCGTTGCCAGTGTAGGATGGATTACATCGCTTGTTCAAAAAGCAGGGGCATCACAAACCCGTATTAATGAATTTCTGCAAACAGAACCTACTATTAAAAGTGAAGAAGGGGATGACTTTAGAGTGGAAGGAGATATAGAATTTTCAAATGTTACCTTTGTTTATCCCGACACGGGAATAAAGGCACTCGATGATGTTTCCTTTAAAGTAGACAAGCACCAATCAATAGGCATAGTAGGTAGAACAGGCAGTGGTAAGTCAACTATAGCACAATTAATTTGTCGTTTATACGATACTACTACAGGTATTATATGGGTAGACGGGAAAAACATACGCCGTATACCCCTTTCATCTCTTCGCAGCCGCGTGGGGTATGTTCCTCAGGAGGTATTTCTTTTTTCAGATACCATTGCTGCCAACATTGCATTTTCAACAGACAGTGATAAAGAAAATTTAAGGAAAAGAGTGGTGCAAGCTGCTAAAGACGCTGCCATTTATGACAACATTATGGAGTTTAATGATGGCTTTGATACCTATGTAGGGGAACGAGGAGTAACACTTTCAGGCGGCCAAAAGCAAAGGGTTTCGATAGCACGTGCAATGTTAAAGGCTCCCAATATATTGGTTCTGGACGATTGTCTTTCGGCAGTAGATACAAATACCGAGCAGGAAATTTTATTCAATCTTCGGCGCTATATGCATGGTCGCACAACCATCATCATAAGCCACCGGGTTTCTTCAGTAAAGATGTGCGATAACATATTAGTGCTTGAAAAAGGTAAGGTTGCAGAATATGGAACCCACAATCAACTTATTGCTGACAAGAACCATTACTGGGATATGTATGAAATGCAATTGGCAGAAGAATTACAATCTGACAAAACAGATATTTAAAGTAAATAAAAACACACTATGTTTAAACGAATCGAATCAGAAAGATTATTTGAAATTGCCAAAACATATTTCCCGGGAGGGGTAAATTCTCCGGTGCGCGCTTTTAAAGCGGTAGGTGGAGCGCCATTGTTTATCGATAAGGGAAACGGCGCTCATATTTGGGATGCTGACGGGAATGAATTTATTGATTATTGTTGTTCATGGGGTCCTTTAATATTGGGACATGCTAACTCGGCAGTACTTGAAAAGGTGAGAGAAACAGCAGGAAGAGGGCTTTCTTTTGGTGCACCTACTCGTCTTGAAAACGAACTTGCCGATTTAATTATTAGAAATCATCCGCATATTGAGAAAATACGTTTTGTGAGTTCAGGTACCGAAGCTTGTATGTCGGCATTGAGGCTTGCAAGGGGCTATACTAAAAGAGATAAAATCATAAAATTTGAGGGTTGCTACCATGGCCATTCCGATTCATTACTGGTAAATGCAGGTTCCGGTTTGGCAACATTTGGCATATCTTCTTCGGCCGGGGTGCCGGAAGCTTTTGCAAAGGAAACCATCGTACTGCCATTGAATGATGAGGAGGCGGTGAAACAAGCTTTCCATAAATATAAAAATGAAATTGCAGCCATAATCATTGAACCAATTCCTGCTAATAACGGACTACTGATTCAGAAAAGGGAATTCCTTGAATTTCTCGGTGATATTTGTGCAGTAAATGGATCCTTGCTAATTTTCGATGAAGTTATTTCAGGCTTCCGGATTGGATTTTCAGGTGCAGCCGGATATTATAACGTATCACCTGATATTATAACATTTGGGAAAATAATTGGAGGGGGTTTGCCAGTAGGGGCATATGCGTCTAGCGCAAAAGTGATGCAATCCATTTCACCTGATGGAAATGTTTATCAGGCCGGTACTTTATCCGGTAATCCCGTTGCAATGGCTGCCGGAATAGCCCAGCTTACCGAATGTCTTAAGCCTTGGTTTTATGAAGAATTAGAAAGAAAAACAAAGCGATTAGTAAAAGGAGTTATGGAAGGAGTAGAGCCAAATGATCCATTCAGGATGCATCATATTGGATCTATATTCTGGACAGTTTTCAGCAACAGCGAAGAGATAAGAGCTGCCAAGGATATTAATAGTAATAGTCTGGTGAATTTTAAAAAATTCCATCTTGCTTTATTGCAACTTGGAATTTACCTTGGTCCATCCGAATATGAGGTAGGTTTTATTTCTTCCGCACATTCCGATGCTGATATCGATGAAACCATAAAGGCAATGCGGAAAGCCCGCGAAATTGCTATGGCCAAATAAACTTAGTTTATTTTATCCTTAAAGGTCTTTGGAATTTTGGGGTCGGTTACGATAATGTAATCTCCATTTTGTTTGTATTTGCTCCAGTCAATTGTTGGAAAAGACTCATCGTCACCAGTGGAAATAATAAGAATTTTGGCTTTAGGGTTATACTTTTTTAGTTGAGCAACAACTGCAAACCCTTGATCGCTATGGAAGCGTCCATTCACTTGCAGTATCTTTTTGCCCGGATGAGATTTCATATATTCAGAAATAGAATATGCCATAGTGGCATCCCAGCAAGATTGTGCAACTACCAAATCAAAAGCCATCATCATCATAGGCGGAGGAGCTTGCTTACCTGTATCATTTTTTGTTGGGGGAGCAATCGTATGTCCTGATTCTGCCTGAAGTTTATCGTAATAGGCTCCGGTGGCCGTGTCAAATGGCAAAGGGGCAAAATTCTTTTTGGACCAATCCGTAAGGGCTTCAAGTCCCTTTTCACCTTTTTTGCCTGCAATATTGGAGTATCGGCCGGGAGCATTGGCACAAACCACATCCAAATGTTTTTCCTTTGCAAATTCAACCATAGGGCGATAGTCTTTGTAATTACTCCATACCCGAGCATCTTTTTTGAAATAGCTTTCCTTAATTGCGCCCATAAGGTATTCATTCATTACACCCTGTATGTCTCTTTCAAACATTTCCATCGACAAGGTCATAGTGGTGTTGTATTGATTGTAAAGGGCAATGAATAAAGATTTTTCAAGGAAATGGGTAACTGAATCATTATGTTCTTCCCCATAAAAAACTACATCATAATTTTTCATGTCATTCACAATATCTTTCTGTGAGACTTCCTTACCGGCTTTTACAGAATAAATTTTATAGTTGTTTTCAGATAAAACAGTATCTTGTGCTTTAAGGGCAGAAATTGCTAATAAAAAAGATGCACAAAAAATGAGTAGGGAATACTTTTTCATAAATTAATTTTTGCAAAAGTACATTATTAAAAATGAAGTTCTGTAGTAAAAATCACTTTACCGTAGGATTTTTTAGATGCAATAATATGGGAAATCGAAATTGTTTAGTTCTTCCACTTAATACTGCAACCAATTGCTTTGGTAGAGGAAGGACTTACAGACTTGCCTGCCAGTAGGTTATCAACTGCGCTTTCAACATATTTTTGTTTTACAGCTGAAGGATCATCGCTATTATCATCAATTGCGCCAATGTACCGTACAACAAAATCGCTACCTGATTTTTGCAATATAAAAACATGAGGAGTATGGGCTGCACCATAAGTATGTGCCACAGATTGGGTTTCGTCTACCAAGTATGGGAAAGCATAGCTTTTGGCTTTTGCCCTTGCTTGCATATTGACGTAACTATCTTCATCCACTTGTTCAGGGTCATTGGGATTAATGGCAATTACCGGATAACCTAAAGAAGCATATTTTGTATTTAAAGCTATAATTCTGTCTTCATAAGCCTTTGCAAAGGGGCAATGATTGCAGGTAAACACGACAATAAAACCTTTTGCATCCTTATAATCGGACAGGGATACCATTTTCCCATCTATGTTCTTCAATTTAAAATCCATGGCTTTGTCTCCTACATTATAGCCGGTAGTTGTAAAAGAACAAAGGGCAATAATAACAGTTGAAATAAATGCGAGTTTTTTCATAATTATTTGTTTTTTGATTGAATTACTTTTTCAAGAGATTCAGGGGTAAAACTCCCTTCACAAAAATAAACCTTTTTTCCGGATTTGTACATAACTGTTGCAGGAATGCTACCGCTCCATGAACTGTCTATCTTGTCTATCCAGTCATTGGGATTGCCTCCATTCAGTAGTAATACCAATGGTCCGAGCTTCTGATTATCTATAAAGCTTTGTACCTTTTCGAGATCTCTTGGTGCATTCATGCTCACGAAAATCATCTTCACTTTATGCCCGGCATATTTTTTGTATTCTTGCTGAAAGGCAGGCAATTCTTTCACGCAAGGTTCGCACCAGGTTGCCCAAAAATTAACCACATATAAGGTATCGTTATATTTATGGGCAGCGTATGTTTGTAATTGCTCAAAGGTGACAACGGCTACTTTGTTTTCTGTCAGAAGGAAAGGGAATAAAAGTGTTATGAAAGCAAAATTGAAGTAATTCATGGTGGTTACTTCAATCTCATCAGTTTTTTCAACTGTTCAATAGCTTCTTTGTTTCCTGGAGTATTCATAGAGCTAATAATAATAGACTTTTCGCGGTCTGTAAGCTGCCAGCTTAAAGAAATATCATCATTACCTTCGTTATTAAGCTGAAAATACAAAACGTCTATTTTGCCTTTATACCACTGGCTCATATATTCTACCGTCCGGTCTTCTTTATAGTTTTCAATTGGAAATAAAGTAGCATAAAATTGTGAAGCAGGAAACAAGAGGCTGCTTAGAATATCACCAGGAGAATTAGTTGGGATCCTTTGTTTTTTGTATTGGTCGCGTATTTGAATAATGATGATTTTGCGTGTATGGGTAGGTAACCAGTTGCGGTATGTATAAATAAACCTGGAGGCTTCATCCAACCCAAAATTATCAATTAATCCTGCGTCCATAAGCTCGATTGTAGGATTGCTGGGTAATTGTGTTATGGGGGTAATGAACGGGAATGTTGCATTCATTCGAAGCGCACTTGTAAAAAGAAGATTTTTAGCATCCTGGTCTTTGAAAAGCCTTGAAAATTCTACGGATTGAGTTACCGGTTTAAAGTTTAAATTAGTATCGATATCATATCCTGTCATAAAGGAAAGGCCTAACGGGGAGATTATCATTTTGCGCCCATCATTCACTATAGATGGAGTAATCAATAACATGGGGATTTTAGCCTGCTCTTCAGGTAATTGATAGTCAGAAAGGCGCTTATATAGCACGCTGTCTGTATTGGCATTTAGTTTTTCTTCAAAAGCATAAGCCCTGTCTTTAGTATAACTATATTTACCATCGTTAAAATGTTGGAATCGGAAGGCCATATCATTGATTGCAAGTGTTAATACAATAGGATTTAGCATATCCTGTCCTATTTTATTAAAATACAACCTGTTGTTTTCGTCAATATTTTTTCCCTGTAACTTTTCAAGATAAAGTTCACGGTAATACGATGCACCAATAATTCCGCCCGATGAACCCGAAATAAGTTCAGTATGCCTGAATACCTTTCCGCCAGAAAGACTATCGAGATATTGCAAAGTATAAAAAGTCCATAGGGTTGACCGCAGGCCTCCACCGCTGGTGTTGATAATTATAAGATCCGGCTTTTCATTGCTCAAAGAATCTTGCAATGAAATGCGATTTTTCCAACGCTCCAATATTGCACGTACATTGTTTTCATCAGCATGTATGGTTGCAGTATCTTTTTGTATCTTATTAAAAGCTTCATAGGAATAATCGGCAGGAGGAACAGAATAATTCAATCCATAGGCTTTAGCTGCGAAATAAGTCCAGTGACCACGCGAGAAATAATTTACAGAGAGAAACAATAATATAATAACCATGGCGGTCCATCCCCTGAACCAGGTATGTAAAGTGCTGATAAGCATAATAAATATAGTTACGAGCAACATAATACCTGCGCCTGCAGGAACCATAAATACAGGATTTTGACGGAATATCCCCATCAAAAGGAAACTGGCAATTGCTATTAATTGGAATACTGCACCGACTTGATGAGTATGTTTAAAAATGCTTTCCAGAAGCTTGTTATGATAATGTTTAATACCCCTTGAAAGCCTGATACGAAACTCACCGGTCAAATAGGTTTCGACAAACCATGAGCGGTCAGAATATGATAATGGAAGGTGCGGATCCTCCCACAAAACATTTAGTTCATGGTCTTCTTTTATTTTATGGAACTTGACTCTTGAAGATTTTGTGGGTCCAAGTCCAAATATGCTGAATACGTTTCTGTCGAAAAGGTAAAAAAAGAGAATGGTAATTCCCATGAAAATAATTACACCTAAAACAAAACCCGAAAGGTGGTATGATATAAGAGAACTGGGTGCATTATCATATAAGCGGAAATGAAAAACTGAAATGATATAGGCAATAATGAACAGAATCGGCATAGGCAGGTTATTTACAAAATATATGTAAAAAGGTCTTTCAAGTGTGGCTAAGAAAGGAAAGCGAAAACTATTTATTACGTAGGAGGAAATATTGCAAGCCATAATAAGTCCGCCGCATGAAAAACCCAGTATAAGGTAGGAAAGAAAATTGACCTTGTTTAGATATTCCGGATATAAGAAAAGGGACGGCACACCGTACTTTGCGCCAATTGTACGGGTAATAAAACCGAAGAAAAGAAACCATACAATTATATAATAGAAGTTTTTCTTTACAGTCATAAGTAAAAGCTGGAAAGGAAAAAAGTAAAATACCCTACGTAGACTTTGATGGTTTTTAAAATATATTTTCATAAATTAATGGAGCTCCTTTATTATTGCCACAGGTTTGAAATGTTCTTATCTTTAGGATATTTTACAGAATAGGAAAAAGTAAGTTTCTTTGTTTCCCCTGCTGCCAGCGAAACATGCCAGGTAAGTTTTCCGGTGGCATTTTCCCCTGCCCCGCCCAAATCTATTGCTGTTACTGTAATGTCTTTATCTGTCGATATGGGAATTTGGTCAAAAACATCCATAGACAAGGAATCGCTTTGAGCATTGTGGAGTGTTACGGTCCATCCAAAGGTTTGCGTTTTACTGCTTCCAATCCATTTGGCAGAAGAAAAATCCTGAATCCTTGTTCTTTTTACAACAATTTTTTTGTCCATTCCCAATGAAAAGTTTAGTGTGTCCGATGTGTTTTCAGGACTAATATAGGACTTCCCGACATAGGCCCCTGCATAATAAATATTCACTTCTCCTGCAAGTATGTTCAAGTCTTCCCACTGTGTAATTCCTGCAAGGAGAAATACATCTTTTTGCAGTTTAGGAATTGTAAGGTAATGATATGTGGCATTCAAATCATATTTTTTTATCTCTACAGTATGTGGCTTATCATCGGAAGGAAGAGTATAAGGTACATCAATATGAAATTCCACCGAAAGCAAGTTTGAGGTTGTAGTATTTACTATTGTTTGCGTGGCAAATACTTTATTATTATCTGATTCTGTTCGATCGGCGAGACTTCCATTATTTCCATTATTACTTTGGCTCATTGCTCCTGCCATAGGTGAATTTTCTGCCATTCCTTCAGGGGGATATGCGTAAGTAAGGTACCAAGGGCTTAACGTAGGTGCAGTTTGGCTAACTACCGGATTCGAAGATGACAAGGTGAGGTCTATATTATTCCAATCCTGACCGGTATGTTGTGATATATTTGATTTAT
>Ga0302274_10004893_pt1 | contig 11523 bp, 6 predicted proteins | sample III_Bog_N2_1_FD_198755 | JGI IMG/M metagenome (GOLD analysis project Ga0302274, IMG submission 198755) | Peat permafrost microbial communities from Stordalen Mire near Abisko, Sweden - III_Bog_N2_1 | ecosystem: Environmental > Terrestrial > Soil > Wetlands > Peat | place: Sweden: Abisko...
GTTCTGAATCACCAGCACGATCGAAACCACGGCGGCAATCACAGGCACCGCCCAGATAAGGGGCCTGGCCCCCGGCTGGCGGATTCGTGCCCGCGGAAAAACCGGTTCCACTTCCTCCGGCAGCGACTTTTCAGGCGGAGATTTCAGGTTTGTTTTCAAAATGCCCCCGATTCCATATCTGTTGCGGTTCATAGCTGGCTGAGGCTAGCAATGTCAGGACGACCACCGACGTAAAAGCAACAATGCCGGGCCCTGGAATCACCGTGGCAAACCTGCCGAAACGGATGACGGCAACCATGATCGCCAACAAAAAGACATCGAGCATTGCCCACGGCCCCAATTTTTCGATGTATTTATGAACTTGAGTACGGAGCCGTTGCCAGCGCGCATCGCGAACACTCACCAGGAAAAACAAACCCAGCAATTTTAGCAGCGGCACCACCATGCTGGCTGACAGGACGATGACGGCCACGCCCCACATGCCATCCTGCCACAATGCCCGGACGCCACCCCAAACGGTGTTTTCCGTTTCGCGTCCAAGATAATGCATCGTTAGGACGGGATAAATGTTGGCGGGCACATAGAGGAAAAGCGCCGCCAATGAAAACGCCATGGTTCTAGCCCGGCCCAAATGATGATTACGAAGAACAACTTCTCCGCAGCGCGCGCATTCGACCCGGTGTCCGGGGGGAACGGGCGCCGTTTCTTGAATCAACCCGCATGTTTTGCAGGAGAGCAGAGCCATCATGACCTCCGTCCGACGCATTAAAAGTGCCAACGGTCGCGAGGCATATCCGCGGTGATTGTTATCGTCTCCTAGCTTGCAATTCGCATGGTTCGGGAAACTTCCGTAATTGCAGATCGCAGTCTGATGGAAGATTTGCAGCCGTCCAATGAGGCGGTGGCCGAAGGTTTCCGGTGGGAAGACTTTTGCTGCTGATTCGGTCTCGTGAAACAGCCGGCAGTGGGGCGTCGAAAAGTTCATAAACAGATCCTCGTGGCATTCCTATTGCTTGGAACAATCCAAAGTTCACGGCGCGAATTTACGAAAAGTACAACATGATCATTTCCGCAACCAACCTGAAGCGATACCGGGATATCGTCACTCTCCTGTGGAAATACGGGCGCTCTGACTGGGTGCGTCAGATGGATTTCCTGAATGGCGACCTCAAGCCTGGCGGGATGGAAGTGTTGGATGGCAAGACCGATCCCAATCAACTGGCCGATGATCTGGAAGCCATGGGCGCCACTTATGTCAAACTGGGCCAGTTGCTTTCCAGCCGGTCGGATTTGTTACCCGACCCTTATCTGAAGGCGCTCACGCGTTTGCAGGACAAGGTCAAGCCGTTCGCCTACGAGGAAGTGGAACAAATTGTTCTGAATGAATTGGGGGTCCGAATTTCCAAGGCCTTTTCCCGATTTGATCCCAAGCCGCTGGCGGCGGCATCGCTTGGCCAGGTCCATTCCGCCGCCTTGCGGGATGGCCGCAATGTCATCGTCAAAGTTCAACGGCCGGAAATCCGCAGACAAATTGCCGAGGATTTTGAGGTGTTGGGACAGATTGCTGAATTCGTTGACGCGCACACGGAATTGGGCCGGCGCTACCGTTTCCGGGTGGTGTTGGAAGAGTTTAGGGTCACGATTCAGCAGGAGCTGAACTACGAGTGTGAATTCCAGAACTTGGTTGCGTTCCGGGAAAACCTAAAGGAGTTTGAACATATCCAAGTGCCGCAGCCGGTTCGCGATTATAGCACTCGTTGCGTACTGACCATGGACTATGTTCAGGGCCACAAAATCACCTCCTTGAGTCCGCTGGCGCGCTTGGGAACGGATGGTCGCGCGCTGGCGGAAGAATTGTTCAATGCCTATTTGAAGCAAATCCTGCTGGATGGTTTGTTTCACGCCGATCCACATCCGGGCAATATTTTTCTCACGGATGACGGCCGCATTGCCTTGTTGGATTTTGGGATGGTAGGACGTATTACGCCCAGCATGCAGGACAACTTGCTCAAACTATTGATCGCCGTCGGTGAAGGCAATTCGGAGACGGCGGCGGACAGCGTTATCCATATCTGTCAAACCACGGAGGAGTTCGATGCCCTGGAATTTCATCGGCATATCGGTCAAATCATGGCTGCGCAACACAATCAAAGCCTGGAACGGCTCAACACCGGCAAAGCCCTGATGGCGGTTAGCCGAAGCGCCGTTGCCAGCGGTCTATTGGTTCCGAGCGAACTGACGTTGCTGGCCAAGACCCTTTTGCAGATTGATGAAGTCGGCAAAATCCTCGCGCCCGAGTTCGATCCGTACGCGGCCATCCGGCGCAATGTCGCCGAACTCATGGGCCGCCGTATCCGAAAAAATCTGACCCAGGGAAACGTTTTAACCTCGTTGTTGGAAATGAAAGAATTCGTGACCGGCCTGCCGATTCGGCTGAACCGGCTCATGGACGGCATCACCCATTCCGAGTTCGAGATCAAGGTGCGTTCCATGGATGCCAAAACTGTCGTGGAGGGATTCCAGAAAGTTGCCAATCGTATCACGGCGGGAATCATCCTCGGCTCGCTCATCCTGGGGGCGGCTCTGCTGATTCGGATTCAAACCAGCTTCCAACTACTCGGCTACCCGGGGATTGCCATTCTGTGCTTCCTTGGTGCGGCGGCGGGCGGACTCTGTCTTTTGTTCAGCATCTTCTTCCAGGACGAAAGAATTAAAAAGAAGCGGAAAACTTGAAAGCCACGCCTCCAGGGCCGCCCCGGCGCCGGCCGTTCCGTAAGCTCTACTGGCTGATGGGAATGGTGGGCTTGCTCGCGCTCGTGCGCTTGGTCCTGCCTTACGGAGTGAAAATCTATGTGAATCGACAGCTGAATGAATCCCACGATTATGGGGGCCAGATAGGTGACGTGACGCTGCACCTGTGGCGCGGTGCGTACCAAATCCATGACATCCATATTTTCAAAACGGGCGATAGCATTCCCGTGCCGTTTTTTTCCACGCGGGTGCTGGATCTGTCGCTGGAATGGAGCGAATTGTTTCACGGCGCATTTGTCAGCAAGATTTCCATGAGGCAGCCAAGCCTCAATTTCATCTCCGGACCGACCAGGCAGCAGTCCCAAAGCGGGGTTGAAAATGATTGGGGCCGCACGTTGAAAAGCCTGGTTCCATTCGACATCAACCGGCTCGAGGTCACGAACGGGCAGATTCATTTCCAGAATCTTTATTCCCAGCCGCCGGTGGACATTTATGTCAACGACCTCTCGGTCCTGGCAACTAATTTCACAAATTCGCGCCACGTGGCCGAAGAGTTGCCCGCTGGCGTTTCGGCCAAAGGGAGGGCTTTGGGAAACGGTGGCCTGGACTTTGAGCTCCGCCTAAATCCCCTGGCCGAATTCCCGGAATATGAACTGATGGGTCAATTGACCAATGTCGATCTGGTCGCCTTGAACAGTTTCCTGCGGGCTTACGGAAAATTCGACGTGGCGCGGGGCGATTTCGCCCTCTTCACGTCGTTTGCCGCAAAAGGGGGAAGCTACGACGGCTACTGCAAAGTATTCTTCAATTACCTGAAAATTTTCAGTTGGGACAAGGAAAAAAAGAAGGATGCCCTGGAAATTTTCTGGCAAGCCATCGTCGGCACCCTGGCCACGGCTTTTAAGAATCATCCGCATGACCAGTTGGCCACCAGAATTCCCATTAACGGCACTTTTGACAAAACCGATGTGCATGTCTGGGCCACGGTGGCCACGCTGTTGCGAAACGCGTTCATCAGGTCATTGGTGCCCAAGATTGACGAACCGGTGAGAATCCAACAGCTCGACAACCAATAGCATTTTAGACTGGCTTGGCTGCGTTGATATTTGCAGCGGTCAATCCGGTTGAGGCGCAGGCAGCGGGGGGTCCGAATCCGACGCAATTTCTCGGTCAAGCTGCCGTGATGGCGCGTCGGCTGCGTCCTGGAACGTGGCGGGATGTTTCTTGCCATTGCGCGGATTGTAACGGGTTTCTCATTGAATACCTTACTAGCAGACGGTCTGGCGGGGCGGCTTCGGCATGCAAACTTTGCAAATTGCAATCGCCGTCCCCGGCTTTTCGCAGTTTGCAGCTTTAAACAAGGAGCCGGGCCGCCGTTCATTCCAGAAATTGCGGGTTTTCCAACCTCGCCGACTTTGGCATTCCGTTAGCTGAAAGCTCGCGATCTCTAAGTGTGACAATTTGCATCCAGGATAAGCCCATGAGTCAAAAATTTATCTGCGTTCACGGACATTTCTACCAACCGCCGCGCGAAAACCCCTGGCTGGAGGCGGTTGAGCTTCAGGACTCGGCCTTTCCGTACCATGATTGGAACGAGCGTATTACGGCCCAGTGCTACGCGCCCAATGCGCTCGCCCGCTTGCTGGATGGGGATGGTCGCATCGAAGTCATTACCAGCAACTATTCGCGAATGAGTTTTAATTTTGGTCCAACGCTGTTGTCTTGGATCAAAGAGAAACAACCCGAAATTCACGAGGCGATTGTGGACGCTGATAGAAAAAGCCGTGAACGCTTCGGCGGGCATGGTTCGGCCATCGCCCAAGTGTATAATCACATGATTCTGCCGCTGGCGAATCTTCGCGACAAGCATACGCAGGTGCTTTGGGGCATCCGCGACTTCGAATCTCGCTTCGGGCATCCACCCGAGGGCATGTGGCTCGCGGAAACCGCCGCGGACACTGAAACGCTGGATGTTTTGGCGCAACACGGCATCAAATTTACGATCCTTTCACCTTATCAAGCCAGCCAAGTCAGGGCTTTGGATAATGACGCGAAATGGCAGGATGTCAACGGCGCACACGTGGATCCCACCATGCCCTACCTGGTGAAGTTGCCGGGAGGACGGTCACTCGCCGTTTTCTTTTACGATGCGCCCGTCTCCCAAGCGGTCGCGTTTGAAAAATTGCTTTTGAATGGGGAAAAGTTCGCCGCGCGTTTGCTCGGGGCCTTTGACGGGTCGCGCGGCCACGATCAACTTGTCCACATCGCCACGGATGGTGAATCGTATGGCCATCATTTCCAGTATGGCGACATGGCACTCGCGTATGCCCTGCATCAAATCGAGACCAGCAAAGATACAAAACTGACGGTTTACGGTGAATTTTTGGAATCACATCCGCCCACGCATGAGGCGAAAATTCACGAGGCCAGTGCCTGGAGCTGTTCGCACGGGGTGGAGCGTTGGAAAAGCGACTGTGGTTGCTGCGCCGGCGGGCATGGCGGCTGGAATCAGCAATGGCGAACGCCGTTGCGCAACGCCATGGATTTTCTGCGCGACCGGCTTGCGATTTTTTATGAAGAGAAGGCCAGAGATTTCTTTAAAGACCCCTGGGCCGCACGCAATGAGTACATCTCCGTCCTCCTTGACCGCTCCCCGGAGAGTATTGCCAGTTTCCTGTCGCAACAGGGTACGCGAGGACTGGATGAGACGGAAACGGTCCTGGCCTTGAGTCTCTTGGAAATGCAGCGTCATGCCTTGTTAATGTTCACGAGTTGCGGCTGGTTCTTTGACGAGCTTTCGGGCCTGGAGACGGTGCAAGTCATTCAATACGCTGCACGGGCATTACAACTGGCCGGCGAACTCGGCGCGCAAAACATAGAGCCCGGCTTCCTCGAGATTTTGGCCAAAGCCAGGAGTAATCTTAAGGAGCACGAGAATGGGCGGGTGATTTACGATAAGTTTGTTTTGCCAGCCGTAATGACCCGGGAGAAAGTGGCCGCACACTATGCCATCAGTTCGCTGTTTGAATCCTATCCCGAGGAGGCGACGCTTTTTTTCTATGTTGTCAAACAGGCGGACCGACAACTCTGGACGACGGGCAGCGCGCGGCTGGCGGTTGGTCGCATAAGGGTCACGTTTGCCATTACTCGTAATACGGCCGACATCGTTTACGGGGTGGTGCATACCGGGGATCACAATTTAAACTGCGGGGTCCGGTTTTATGAAAGCAAGGAGCAATATGAGACCCTGGTCCGGGAATGCAAGGAGGTGTTTGAACGCGCGGATTTCTCTGAAATCATCCGGGTTTTGGACCGGCATTTTGGCGAAATCCATTATTCGCTAAAGAATCTTTTCCGCGACGAGCAAACGAAGGTGCTAAACCAGATTCTGGCCCAGACCCGGGATGATATATTTAACACTTACCGGTTGCTCACCGACCGATACGCGCCATTGACGCACTTTCTCAATGACATTCATATGCCGCCGCTCAATTCCCTTGCGCCGGCCGCCGAGTTTGTTCTCAACACTGAACTGAGAAGGCAATTCTCCAACGGCCATCCCGACGCGGAACGGTTGAAGGGCCTGGTCAATGAAGCCCGCGCCACCAATGCCGCGCTGGAGAAGGACGACCTGGCGTTCACGGCCAAAATGCATTTCGAGCGTCTGAGTGACGAATTGGCGAAAACCCCGGAAGACGCGGAGGTGCTCCAGCGGTTTTCCGACTCCACCGCGCTGCTGCCCATGCTGCCGTTTTCGGTCAATTTATGGAAGCCGCAGAATATTTATTTCCAACTCGCCGCCGCCAAGCTGCCGGAAATGAAGCGTCGCGGCGACGATCAATCCAAGGCTTGGACGGAAAAATTCCTGACGCTGGGCGAGCGGCTGGGTTTCCACGTGCAACGCTCCTGAACCATGCAAATTCCGCGGGCGACGTACCGGCTGCAGTTTAACCAGGACTTTCGCTTGGCTGATGCCCGGGCGCTGATTCCTTATTTGCACGCTCTGGGCATCTCGCACATCTACGCATCCCCCCTCTTTAAGGCCGCGCCCCACAGCCGGCATGGCTATGACGTTTGCGATTTCAACCAGATCAACCCGGAAATCGGCAGGGAATCGGATTTGGAACGGCTCGCAAAGGCCCTCCACAAAAGGAACATGGGTCTGATTCTCGATATCGTTCCCAATCACATGGGAGTGGCGTCGCCCGAAAACAGGTGGTGGTGGGACGTTCTGACCCATGGCCAACAAAGCCGGTTCGCGGCCCGTTTCGACATCAATTGGAAATCGCCCGACAGGAATTTGCGCGGTAAAGTCCTGGTTCCGATTCTGGGCGCGGAATACGAGAGTATTTTGAACCAAGGTGAATTCCAAGTGTTGTTTGAGAAGGGGAAATTTGTGTTAGGTTACCACGAGCACCGCCTTCCGCTCGCGCGGAAAACGACCGCCAAATTGTCCGCAAATGCGTCGGCCCTGAAGCTGTTTAATGCTGATTTCAACGCATTGGATAAACTGATTCGGCAACAACATTATCATCTCACCTTTCACGAACATGGCGACAAGCATTTGAATTATCGGCGCTTTTTTGCCGTCAGTTCGCTGGCGGCGGTTTGCGTGGAAGAAAAAAAGACCTTTGCGGCCACGCATGCGTTGCTGCGCCGGTGGTTGGAAAAGGGAATTCTCGATGGTTTGCGCGTGGATCATCCCGACGGCCTGCGCGATCCAGCCGGTTATTTGGAACGGCTCCGCGCGCTGGCGCCGAATGCGTGGATCGTCGTTGAAAAAATCCTCGAGCCGGGCGAATCCCTCCCCGGCTCGTGGCCCGTACAAGGCACAACCGGTTACGATTTTTTGACGCGGCTGAACGCGATTTTTATTGATCCGACCGCCGAACACGCATTCACCGGTCTATATGCCTCATGGACGGGGGAGACGGCGGATTATGCGATGGTGCTTCTGGAAAAAAAACAGCGGGCGTTGAAAACCCTACTGGTTGCGGAAATGAACCGGCTCACCGGGTTGCTGGCGCGACTGGCGGCTCGGCGGGCCGTCAGCAAATGCTTTTCCCGCGCACAATTGGATGAAGCACTCGCGGGTGTCATCGCCCGTTTTCCGGTTTACCGGTCTTATTTTGCCGCCGGCGCACCGGCCAGGACGGCGGATATTGCGGTAATAAAATCAGCGGTTCATCTGGCGTGCGAAGATCACCAAGACCTGCCACCTGAAATATTTGCTTTCATCCATGGCTTGTTGTTAAAGCCTCAACGGGGCGTGGAGGCCAGGAATTTTGTCGCCCGTTTTCAGCAATTGACCGGCGCGGTAATGGCGAAGGGGGCTGAAGACACCGCGTTCTATTGTTACAACCGGTACGTGTCCCAGAACGAAGTCGGTGGCGACCCCAAAAAATTCGGAGTCCAGCCGGACGAGTTCCACCAATTTCTCCAGCGGCAAAGGGCGGCCTGGCCGCATACGCAGTTGAGCACCTCCACCCACGATACGAAACGGGCGGAGGACGTGCGCGCTCGGTTGAATGTGCTTTCAGAAATTCCTGATCTGTGGGCGGAAACCGTCCACCGCTGGTCGCATGTGAATGCGAGTCATCGGGAGAATCAATTTCCAGATCGGAATGCCAAATATCTCTTTTACCAGACGCTCGTTGGCGCGTGGCCTTTGTCCGAAGACCGTGCGCAATCCTACATGCAAAAAGCATGTCGTGAAACCGGATTACACACCAGTTGGAAAAACCAGAACCAAGATTACGAAAAGGCCCTGGGTAACTTTATCTCAGAGACTTTGCGCGACCTGCGATTTATCGAGGATTTGGAAAAGTTCATCGGCCGGATTGCGGATGCCGCGGTGATCAATTCCCTGTCGCAAACCCTGATCAAGCTCACTGCGCCTGGCGTGCCGGATATCTATCAGGGTTGTGAATTGTGGGATTTCAGCCTGGTTGACCCGGACAATCGACGGCCGGTTAATTTTGGCTTGCGCCAGAGGTTGCTTGAGGGAAGCGGACCGATTTCTGCGGAACAGGCATGGGAACGCCGATCCGAAGGTCTGCCAAAACTGTGGCTGATCCAAAAAACCTTGAACTTGCGCGCTCATGTTTCCAACTTTGCCAACCTTGATTATTCGTCGATGCATGCCCAAGGACCCCGAACCGATCATGTGGTCGCTTTTTCGCGGGGCGGAAAGGTCCTGACGATTGTTCCACGGTTCTGGCTAAAGTTGAACAATGACTGGCAGGATACCGGGCTGGAATTGCCGGAAGCTGACTGGCGCAATGAATTTACCGGCGAAACATTGAGCGGAAAAATCCGCATGGGAAATCTCTTTCAAAAGTTTCCCGTCGCCTTGCTGGTTCGAAAGGAGAATGACTGATGCATACATTTTGTGTCTGGGCGCCACTCCCCAAAAAGGTCGAAGTGCAGACCGGCGGCAAACTGTATCCCCTGGTTCCGGGCCTAAATGGCTGGTGGTCCGGAGTGATTCTTCCGGCCGGTCCCGGCGACGACTACGGTTTTGTACTGGATGGCGAAGGGCCGTTTCCAGATCCGCGTTCGCCTTTCCAGCCAAAGGGTGTTCATGGATTATCGCGCCTGGTCGATCAGGAAAACCATGCCTGGACGGACATATGTTTTAAAGCGACTGCGCTGGCCTCGGCTTTGATCTATGAACTGCACGTGGGCACGTTCACGCCGGAGGGCACCTTTTTGTCCGCGATTGGAAAGTTGGAACATCTCGTTTCGCTTGGGGTGACGCATGTGGAACTCATGCCGGTGGCGGAATTCTCCGGCCGACGCGGTTGGGGGTATGACGGCGTGGATTTATTCGCTCCCCATCACGTTTACGGCACCCCAAACGATTTGAAAGCATTGGTAAACGCGTGCCATTTGCGGGGATTAGCTGTAATCCTGGACGTGGTTTACAACCATCTTGGCCCGTCCGGGAATTATTTGGGAAAGTTTGGTCCGTATTTCACAAAAAAATTCTCGACGTTTTGGGGCGAGGGCATCAATTTTGACGGTCCTGAGAGCGTCGAAGTGCGCCGTTTTTTTTGTGACAATGCCCTTATGTGGCTGCGCGATTTTCATTTTGACGGCCTGCGGTTGGACGCCGTGCACGGAATGATTGACACGTCGGCGGTGCACATTCTCGAACAGTTGAAGAGCGAGGTCGAAGATCTTTCCACGCTCTTAGGCCGGCACCTGGTATTGATCCCCGAGAGTGATTTGAATGATCCGCGCTTGTTGTGGAATCGCGAACGCGGCGGCTATCAGCTGGACGCGCAGTGGAGCGACGACTTTCACCATGCCTTGCACGCAGTATTGACGGGGGAGAACGAGGGTTATTATTCGGATTTTGGCGAATTGGATGAGCTGGCCAAGGCATTGCGTTGCGCCTATGTGTACGATGGGGGTTATTCCGCGCATCGTCGACGCAGCCATGGGCGGCCGGCGACCGGATTAAATGGCCAACGGTTTCTGGGTTATTTGCAAAACCACGATCAGATTGGCAACCGGGCGAGAGGCGATCGCAGCAGCCAGTTGATGAGTCTCGGCCGGCTGAAGATCGGGGCGGCACTGGTGTTGACCTCGCCATTTATCCCGATGCTGTTTCAAGGTGAGGAATGGGGCGCGTCCACGCCCTTCTTTTACTTTACAGATTATCAGGAACCCGAACTGGCAAATGCAGTCCGCGAAGGCCGTTGCCGGGAATTTGCGGCGTTTGGATGGAAGCCGGAGGACACTGCCGATCCCCAAGCCCGCGACACATTTGTGCGTTCGATTTTAAACTGGCTTGAGCCAATGGGCGCCCCACATGCGGAAATCCTGGACTGGCACAAGCGTTTAATCCAACTGCGCGGCAGCGAACCGTCCCTGACGGACGGCGAGCTCAAAGCCGTGCAAACTCAATATGACAAAGAAAAACGATGGCTCATCATCGAGCGCGGCAATGTAACCGTGGCCTGCAATTTCATGGGTGTTCATCAAACCTTGCCGGCCAGCGGCACACATCATCATTTGCTGCTGGCTTCCGACCGCGCCATTAATCTCTCCGCGAATAAGGTTGTTATGCCGCCGGAGTCGGTCGTGATATTCACCCGGGGCGAATAGTTTTAAGTCAACCCTGACCTGACGGCGATGGCCGTCAGTGCGCCCTTCCGGTCGAGCCAAATAAAAAAGCCGGAATACTCGTATTCCGGCTTATGGGGAGTGGGTGCTTTTAGCGGAAGCACCGGCAAGATTGTTTGCCTATCCGGCATGGTGCATGCCGTCTGTCACGCCGCCTCGGTGGCGGCGGATTCGTTGCATTGAGTTTGGGCCAGGTTGGTCAATTTTTCGTCCGCGGCCTTTTCCTCGTCCAAGATTTGGTCGATCAACTCAGCGGCGGTGTCCTTTTGGAGATGTCGTGCCCATTCCCGAAGAGTGCCGTAGGACGCAATCTCGTAGTGCTCGGCTTTCTGCGCCGCATAAATGAGGGCCGCATTGATCGTGGGGGATTTTTTGTTGTCGGCAGCGATTTCATTGGCCTCCTGAATAATGCCGAGGATTGCCTGGCATTTTTTGCTGAAAGGTCGTGCGCCGAACTGTTCAAAAACCAGTTCCAGCTTACGAATGTGGCCCTCGGTCTCTTCCAAATGCGTGTCAAACGCGGCGCGAAGATCCTCGTGGGTAGCCGCCTGGGCCATCTCCGGAAGCGCCTTCAAAAGTTGGTTTTCCGCGTAATACATGTCGGCCAGTGAATCCAAAAAGAGTTCTTCCAATGTCTTC
>Ga0302274_10004896_pt1 | contig 11516 bp, 6 predicted proteins | sample III_Bog_N2_1_FD_198755 | JGI IMG/M metagenome (GOLD analysis project Ga0302274, IMG submission 198755) | Peat permafrost microbial communities from Stordalen Mire near Abisko, Sweden - III_Bog_N2_1 | ecosystem: Environmental > Terrestrial > Soil > Wetlands > Peat | place: Sweden: Abisko...
TCTCCGTCGGCCAGGGACAAAAGGTGGACATCCGGCTCGCCGCCCTGGGCGTCACGCAGAACGTGACCGTCCAGGATGCGCCGCCCATCGTCAACCTCTCCACCCAGCAGACCGCTGGCCTGGTCGACTCCCGCCAGGTCAAGGAACTTCCCCTCAACGGCCGCAGCTACGACCAGCTCATCACGCTCAATCCCGCCACGGTCAACTACACCGCGCAGCGCTCCGGCTCCGTCGGCACCTCCAACTCCTCCGTCGGCAACATGTTCGCCGTCTCCGGCCGCCGCCCGCAGGACAATCTCTACCTGCTCAACGGAATCGAGTACACCGGCGCATCGCTCATCAATGTCAGCCCCGGCGGAACCTCCGGCCAGCTCCTCGGCGTAGAGGCCGTCCGCGAGTTCAACGTCATCACCGACACCTACTCCGCAGCCTACGGCAAGCGCCAGGGCGCACAGGTCTCCATCGTCACCGCCGGCGGCACCAACCACCTCCACGGTTCCGCGTATGAGTTCCTGCGCAACTCCTTCTTCGACGCCCGCAACTACTTCGATCCCGCCCGCATCCCGGAGTTCCAGCGCAACGACTTCGGCGCCTCCCTCGGCGGCCCCATCCGCAAGGACAAGCTCTTCCTCTTCGCCAACTACGAGGGCTACCGCCAGAACCTCGGCGTCACCGATGTCACCCTGGTCCCCGACAACAACGCGCGCCTCGGCCTGGTGCCCAACTCCAGCGGCGTCCTCACGCGCGTCACGCTCGGCAGCGGCGTCGCCGGCCTGCTCAACCTCTGGCCCGTGCAGAACGGTCCCGAGCTGCTCACCGCCTCCGGCCTGCCCACCGGCATCGGCGAGGCCTTCGCCAGCGCGCCGCAGCACATCCGCGAGGACTTCGGCACCGCCCGCTTCGACGCCAACCTCACCCCAAACGACCTCCTCTTCGCCGTCTACACCGTCGACGACTCCATCGCAAATACGCCCACCCAGGATCCTCTTTCGCTGGTGAATGAGAGCCTGCGCGAGCAGGTCGCCAGCGTGCAGGAGCAGCACGTCTTCTCGCCCCGCCTGCTCAACACCGGCCGCATCGGCGTCTCGCGCGCCAACTTCTACTTCCTCGGCTCCATCCCGTCGGCGGTCCAGGCCGTCACCCCAACCTTCCTCGCCGGCAAACCCACCGGCGCGGTCGTGATCGCAGGCTCCACCGCCTCCAATGGAGCCTCCACAATTACCACCGCCGGCGCCAACGTCGGCTCCAATAACGCCACTACCCGCAACCTCTTCACCTTCGACGACCACATCTTCTACTCGCGCGGGCGCCAGCAGATCGAGGCCGGCGGATGGCTGCAGTTCCTCGAGTCCAACGACAACCTGGCGCAGGACCAGTACGGTCAGGCCAGCTTCGCCTCGCTCACCACCTTCCTCCAGGGCACCATCAAGACCTTCACCTACGTCCCCGCCATCACCGAACTCGGCTGGCGCAGCACCTTCATCGCTGGCTACCTCGAAGACACCATCAAGGTCCTCCCCAACCTCGAACTCCGCGCCGGCGTCCGCAGCGAATCCACCGACGGCTGGAACGCCTCGCACGGTCGCGCCCCGGTCTACGGCTTCACCAACGGCGTCATCAACTCAACCCCCTCTACCGGCTCTGCCGCCCTCACCACCGACCGCGCCAAGTTCCTGCCCGAGCCGCGCGTCGGCCTCTCGTACGATCCATTCAACACCGGCAAGACCGTTGTTCGCGCCAGCTTCGGCGTGCATCACGCCCTGCTGGACACGCTGGACTACCGCCTCGACCAGTCCGCCCCGTTCAACACCATCTATGCCACCTCCGGCACTGTCGCCAGCCCCACCTCCGGCGCGTCGTCCGTCTCACCCTCCACCGTCCAGCCGGACATCGCCACCCCCTCCGTCCTCAGTTGGACCCTTCGCGTGGAGCAGCAGGTCGCGCCCAGCACCTCACTCACCGTCGGCTACGTCGGCTCCCACGGCTACCACCAGATCCTCTCCGAGGACCTGAACGAGCCCGCTTCAGTGCAATGCCCCAACCCCGCCTGCACGCTCTCGAACGGTACTACCCTTCCGGCAGGCACACCCTACTACCCCACCACGGCCAAGGCGAACACCGCGCTCGCGAATACCACCTCGTGGGTGTCGCAGGGATCGAGCTCCTACAACGCGCTTGAAGTCGATCTCCGTCGCTCGCTCGCCAACGGCCTCGCCTTCCGCGCCAACTACACCTACGCGCGTAACCTCGACGACGGTTCGGCCTGGAACACCAGCGTCTCCGCCAACACCCCCGCGTTCGTCGAATACCCCAACAATCCCGCGCTCGACTGGGGTCCAGCCGCCACCGACATCCGCCACCTCGGCGCGATCAACGCCAGCTACGACCTGCCCTTCGGCAAGAATCGCATCCTCTTTGCGAACGCAGGCCACCTGACCAACGCGGCCATCTCCGGATGGACGCTCTCCGCCATCGCCACCCTCGAGTCGGGCTTCCCCTTCAGCCCGCAGCTTGGCTATAACCCCACCGGCTCCGGAGACTCACGCAACCCCGTCCGCCCCAACCTGAACCCCGCCTTCTCCGGCTCACTCTACACCCACGGGACCACCGCACAGCGGGTCTCCCAATACTTCAACCCTGCCGCCTTCTCCGCACCGGCCTTCGGCACGGTTGGCAACCTCAGCCGCGACTCCCTGACCGGGCCCGGCTACAACGACCTCGACCTTTCCCTTTCCAAATCCACGCAGATCAACGAGAGCTTGCGAGTACAGTTCCGTGCGGAATTCTTCAACATCCTCAACCACACCAACCTGCTCACGCCGTCGGAGACGGTCTTCTCCGCCGGCCCAACCCAGGATGCAAAGACAGTTCCCTCGGCGGGAGCGCCACTCTCGGCCGCGCAGGCCACGGCCCAGGCCGTCAGCCCCACCGCCGGCGTCATCACCTCCGCCGCCACCACGCGGCAGATCCAACTCGGCCTCAAACTGCTGTTCTAGCCTGGTGCGTGGTCCCCCAAAGAAAAGGACCCACATCCCAGAGTTTGGGATGTGGGTCCTACGCACTGCCCCCAGCACGTAAATCTTCACGGCATTTCAGCCGACTGCGGGAGAAGGCTCCGCAATCGTGTTGCTGCGGGAATCAGCCCTCCGCAGATCTTTGGGCATATGCCCGTTCGACGCCCGCTCTTACTCCGGAGAAGCTGCGGAGAGGAAGCAGGGGAACATCATTACCACCAGGAACATCAGGGAAACCATCGCGTCATGCATCGTAGGGGCTCAACTTTCTACGGTGAGTGAGTTCACCAGCCCCTTCAATATCTCGCGCCTCGCCTCCCCGTCCCATCCCACGGAAGCACCACTCCCTGCAACTTTGGTGGTATCCACGTCGCACTTCGGAATTAGCGTAGGTGCTTTTGGGATTAGCGTGGGTTCCCGTTGGGATTAGCGTGGGGCACTTCGGGATTAGCGTGGGGCTTCAGCCCCACGAATCAAGCTTGAGCATCTAGGGGCTTTAGCCCCGGAAGCCTTTGCCTCTGAGCCCAACGAACCCTTCTCTAGCACGGCGGCAGCGTCGACTCCTCTTTCTTCGGCGTCAGCGCCACCAGCACCGTCTTTAGCAGCACGTACAGCACCGGGATAAAGAACAGGTTCAGGACGGTCGACAGCAACATCCCGCCCACAACGGCCGTTCCCACGGAATGGCGTCCCAGCGCTCCGGCCCCGGACGCAAAATACAGCGGCATCACGCCCAGAATGAATGCGAAGCTGGTCATCAGGATCGGCCGCAGCCGCAGCTCCGCGGCCACAATCGCTGCAACAATGATTGACTTGCCCAGCGCCAGTTGCTGCTCGGCAAACTCCACGATCAGGATGGAGTTCTTCGCCGAAAGCCCGATCAGCATCACCAGCCCGATCTGCACATACACGTCGTCGCTGATGCCTCGCGCCGCCACCAGCGACAGCGCGCCCAGCACCGCCATGGGCACCGCCAGCAGGATGATGAATGGCAGGAAGAAGCTCTCGTACTGCGCCGACAGCGTCAGATACACCACCAGCAGCCCCAGGCCAAAGATCAGCAGCGCCTTGCCCTCCGACTCCTTCTCTTCCAGCGCCAGCCCGGTCCACTCGAACGTCATGCCCGGCATCTTGAGCTTGTCGAACAGGTGCTCCATGTTGTTGAGCCCCTGCCCGGAACTCAGCCCTTCGGCCGGCGACCCATCAATCTCCGCCGAGCGGAACAGGTCGTAGTGGTTGATCACCTGCGGCCCGGACTTCTCCTGCATCGCCACCAGGTCGTCCAGCGGCACCATCTGGCCGGCGTTGGACCTCACATAGTACTCGCGCAGGTCGGCGGCAGTGCCGCGGAACGGCTCGTCCGCCTGCACATACACGCGGTACGACCGGTTGTTGAAGTTGAAGTCGTTGACGTAGCTCGACCCCATAAAGGTGCCCATCGCCGCTGTGATCTGCGACATCGGCACGCCCATCGCCTCCGCCTTTTGGCGATCGATGGTAACAACCAGTTGCGGATCATTCGCCGTGAACGTCGTATTCAGGTTCACCAGCCCCGCGGAGGGGTCGCGCGCGGCGCCCACCATGGTGTGCGCGATGCGGTCAATGTCGCCGAAAGTATTGCGGCCGCCATCCTGCAGGATGAACTGGAAGCCGCCCACCGTGCCGATGCCCTGGATTGCCGGTGGCTCCACCGCAAACGCAATCCCGCCCGGCACCATAAATAGTTGCGGAGCAATCCTGGCCACAATGTCGTGCGCAGAGTGGCCCTTGCCCAGCTTGGTCCGGTCATCCACCGGCTGCAGCGGCGCAAAGATCAGCCCGGAGTTCGGCGAGCTGCCGCCGGCCAGCGAGAAGCCCATCACGGAGAACGTGCCAAACACGTCCTTCTCATTGCCCTGGGTCACCTTCGCCGCCACCCGGTCGGCAAACTCAGTCGTGTACGAAAGCGAGGCGCCCGGAGGCGTCTGCACCAGGATCAAGAAGTAGCCCTGGTCCTCCACCGGCACAAACGCAGTCGGCACATGTTTGTACATGTAAGCCGTGGCGCCCAGGCCAACGCCAAACAGCACCAGGAACGCGTAGCGCCACTTCACCACCCAGGTCACCGCAATCGCGTATCCCGCGATAACTTTCTGAATGACCGCCTCGACCGGGTTCAGCAGCAACCCCAGCAAGCCGGTCGGGCGCGTCTCCGGCCGCAGGAACAATGCGGCCAGCGCAGGCGACAGCGTCAGCGCATTGAACGCCGAGATGGCGATCGAGAAGGCAATCGTCAGCGAAAACTGCTTGTACAGGATGCCCGTCGTTCCCGGGAAAAAGCTGACCGGGACGAACACCGAGATCAGCACCAGCGAAGTCGCGATCACCGCGCTGGTCACCTCGGCCATGGCCACGATGGTGGACTTGACGGGATTGTGGGCGCAGTCCTCCGCACCCGTGATCACATTTCCCTCCAGGTGCCGTTGCACATTTTCGATGACGACAATCGCGTCGTCGACCACCAGGCCGGTCGCCAGAGTAATGCCAAACAGTGTCAGCGAATTGATCGAGAAACCGAATACCTTGATGAAGGCGAACGTCCCGATCAGCGAGACTGGAATCGTGATGGCAGGGATAATCGTCGCGCGCCAGTCCTGCAGGAACAGGAAGATTACGACGATGACGATCACAATGGCCTCGGCCAGCGTCTTCTCCACCTCCTTGATCGAGTCCGACACGACCGTGGTGGTATCGACCGCGATAATTCCCTTCATCCCCGGCGGAAAGTTTTGCTGCAGCTTGGCGAACACGGCCTTGCACTGCCGGTCCACGTCGAGCGCATTCGCGTTGGAGAGTTGCTGCACGCCCAGACCAATTGCGTCGCCCGCAGCGAATTGGCTGTCGCCGAACTTCAGGCTGGTGTTATACGTCTCCGCACCCAACTCCACGCGGCCGATGTCCTTCATCAGCACTATGCCGGAACCGCTGGCGGGCGCAGAAACCCCCTGGCTCTTGTTCTCGCTGTTCGACTTGATGATGATATTGCCAAACTGGCTTGGATCGGTCAGGCGGCCTTCCACGCGAACCGCCATCTGATACGCCTGCTGCGGATTGGACGGCGGAACACCGAGCTGCCCGGCAGGGACCTCCACGTTCTGCTCGGCAAGCGCGTTGGTCACGTCCAGCGGAGTCAGACCGCGCGCCGCAAGCTTATTGGGGTCAAGCCAGATGCGCATGGCGTACTTGCGCTCGCCGAAGATGATCACGTTGCCCACGCCGGGAACACGCTTCAGCGCATCCGCAACATACACGTCCAGATAGTTCGAAATAAACGCCGGAGACAGCGAGTGATCCGGCGAGATAAAGCCCGCCGCCAGCACAAAGTTCGAGTTCGCCTTGGTGATGGAGATGCCGGTGTTGTTCACCGCCGCAGGCAGCCGGCCCTGCGCCGTGGCCACGCGGTTCTGCACGTCCACCGCGGCGATATCCAGGTCGTACCCCGTCTGGAACGTAATCGTGATCTGCGAGGTGCCGTCGTTCGACGAGGTCGAAGACATATACCGCATGCCCTCTACACCGTTGATCGCCTCCTCCAGGATCGTGGTCACCGCGGACTCAACGTCCTGCGAGTTCGCGCCCACAAAGTTGCAACTGACGACGACCTGCGGCGGCGCAAGCTGCGGATACAGCGAGATGGGAATCGTGGGCAGCGAGACCGCCCCGCCCAGCACGATCAGAAGCGCGCATACCGTCGCGAAGATGGGACGTCGAATAAAGAACTCAACCACGAATCTCTACCTTTCCTTCTGGCGGCCGCGCCTTACGACCCACGTGCGGGCACGGCCCCAACCCCGCTTGTAATGCGTTACTCTTTTCGCTTGTCAGGCACTACTCTTACTGCTTGTCATTCTGACCCTGAGCTTGGCTCAGGGGAAGAATCCCCGCATTTCGCTTCCGTCCACGCTCAATTTCGGACCTCGATTAGCGGATAACTTCAGACCCACAACGCTAGCTCCCAGCATGTGCAGCCGGCGGAGGCCCCGGCAGCGGCTGTACCGGCACGCCCTCCTGCAGGAACTGGATCCCCGACAGAATCACCCGATCGCCCGTGTTCAGTCCGCCCAGCACGGGATACAAATTGCCCACGGGATCGCCCAGCATCACCGACACCTGGTGGGCCGAGAATCCCGTCCCTTGGGGCGCAGCCAAATAAACAAACGTCTGTCCTCCGATGCGGGTCACCGCCAGCACCGGCACCGTAGGCTGCTGCGTTGTGCTCCAGGTCACGCGAGCGTTCACAATCTGCCCTACCCGCAGCCGCTCGGCGGACTTCGGAATCGGCGCCTTCGCCAGAATTCCCTGGAGCCCGTTGTCCACCTCCGGCGACACAAAATAAATACTCGAGTGCGCCAGCACCGCTCCGCTCTCATCCAACAGATCCACCGGCAGTCCCATCTTTACCTGCGCCGCGCGGTCGGTCGGAACGTAGATGTAAGCCTCCATCCCACTGTTTTCGTCCACCGTCGTCAGCACCGTGGTCGTCGCCACATAATCGCCCAGGTGTACCGGGATATCGCCCACAACACCGGCGAACGGCGCGCGGATCTGGTAGTACGCCAGTTGCTCGCGCTGCGTCTTGGTCTGTGCCCCGGCCGCTTGCAGCGCGGCCTTGGAGTTCTGGAACGCCTGCACCGCCTGGTCGTAGGCCTGCTTGGAGATGATGCCGTCCTTGTACAGTTGTTCCTGCCGGGCCATGTCCGCCTGGTTGTAGTCGTAGGTCGCCTTCAGCGGCTGTTCGGCCGCCTGCTGCGCCTCGACGGTCGCCACCTGCTTCAGCGGGTCGATCTGCATCAGCACCTGGCCGGCCTTCACGGTATCGCCGGACTTCACCAGTATCTTCGTCAGGTTGCCTTCCACCTGCGGCTGCAGCGTGGCGGAGCGCAGGCTCTTGATCGTCGACACATACGTCTCCGTGTTGGGAACGCTGCTCAGCGACACTGGCTGCACCATCACCGGCATGGCCTGCCCCCCGCCAGCCGCCGCAGGCGCAGGCGCCTTCGTGCAGCCAGCCACCAGCACCACCGATAGCGTGGCAAATGCCGCAGCGGGCAAACGCCCGCCAATCCAGATATTTTCAAGAAACCGCAAGGGGTGACTCCTTCAAATTGTGCTATTTGCTCCGCCGCAAGCACAGCGTTGCGACCTGCAGGACAACTTCGTCGTAACCGGTTAGGTACTTGGATGTTAGGGGTTGTCCCCACGATGCGAAAACCACGCAAAAATCCCAGGTGCCGCGTTCACTTGCGCGCGGGCGGCTGCAGCCCCAGCTCCGCCATCACCATCTGTAGGTCCTTCCACGCCTCCGCCTTTTGCCGGGGATCACGCAGCAGAAACGCCGGATGATACGTCACCGCAAGCTTCGCTCCACGACACGCGTGCCACCGCCCGCGCAGCGAGCTCAGCGACTGCTTCACGCCGAGCAGATACATCGCCGCTGTCGCCCCCAGAGCCACAATCACCTCCGGCTGCACCACGTCAATCTGACGCAGCAGAAATTGGGAGCAGGTGTTCGCCTCCAACGGCTCCGGCACGCGGTTGCCCGGCGGCCTGCACTTCACAATATTCGCAATGTAGACCTCGGCCCGCGCCAGCCCCATAGCCGTAATCATGTTGTTCAGCAACTGGCCTGCCTTGCCCACAAACGGCAGTCCCTGTGCGTCCTCATCGGCACCCGGCCCTTCGCCCACAAACATCAGCCGCGCCGTCGGCGACCCATCGCCAAACACAATCCTGTGCCGCCCCAAGTACGCCAGCGGACAACGCGTGCAGTCGCCAATCTCCTGCTGGATCGCTTGTAGAGCAGCCTCTCGCTCTCCCGCTGGCACCGGTCCCGCAGGCATCGGAGCAAGCTGGTTGAACGATACGAGCTTCTGTGCGGCAGCCATAGTAGGAGGGGTCGCAACCTCAGCAGCCGGCACCGCAGCCGCCGCATGCATCGCACGGACGTCTGGCAATGCATCCGCCTCGCGCTCCGGCGTTGCCGCGGCGGCATCACTCAGTTCGACTGCCCCAGTCGCCTCTGCCACTTCGATCACTGCAGGCTCGCCCCGGCGGTAGAAATCGTGGATTCCAAGGTCGCGAAAATACTCGACCCATGCACCAAGTTCCGTCGCAGTCTCAACCGCCATCGCTTTGGTCTACAGTTCCTGCTCGAGCGGGGTCAGGTCCTTCGGTTCGTGGTGTACCACAAACGTCACGCGGCCCGCGCTGATCTCATCCTGCGCCACCCGGCAGGCCTTCATGGACTTGGTTGCGGTCAGCGGTTGCGCGCCCGACTGCAGCTGGCGGGCCCTGCGCGCTGCGCCCTTCACAAGGCTGTACTTGTTGTGGAGAGGGTTTTCAGTCGACATCGTTTTGCACCTCGGGGATAATTTCAATCTACTCCAAACCAGCCCGTTTGTCCCTGCCCCCTCCCCGATGAATCCCGGTGGATAACTGGGCCGAAACTTCGCAGTCACTCCGCCTCAAAGCCCCCCAGCGCAGCGCGCAACCGCGGCGAACTTGCATCGGTCCGGCAGCTCTCCGCCATCGCCGTCACATCATCGCGGACTCTCCGCTCGTACAGCACAATCGCGCGCATCTCCGCCACCGCCTGGTCCAGCACATCGTTTACCAGCGCATACTTGTAGTCCCACACCTGCTTCACTTCGCTGCGCGCCTGAAGCAGGCGCCGCTCAATCACATCCTCTTCCGTCATGTGCTCCGCCTCGCTGCGATTGCGTAGCCGCATCTCCAGCACCTGCGGACTCGGCGGCAGCACAAAGAGCGACACCGCCTCCGGCATCTTCCGCATCACCTGCAGCGCGCCCTGCACGTCGATGTCCAGCAGCAGGTCCTTGCCCGCCGCCCGCGCATGCTCCAGCGCCGTCCGCGCCGTCCCGTAGTAGTTGCCAAACACCTCGGCCCACTCCAGGAATTCGTCGTTCGTAATCATCCTCTGGAAGGTCTCGCGGTCGGTAAAGTAGTACTCGCGCCCGCTCTCCTCAGAGCCGCGCGGCGCCCGCGTCGTGTACGAGATGGAAAACTCCAGCCCCGCCACCAGCGACCGCACCTGCGCCACCAGCGTCGACTTGCCCGAGCCCGAAGGCGCCGAAATAATAAACAGAATCCCTGCCATGCGTTACAAGCAGTGTAACCCGCAGGCGTGCCAACAAAAACCTGCGTGCTTGCGAGCATCTGTGGCAAACTTGGAGCCATGAAGAGCCTTAGGTACGTTGAACTCAAGAGCGGGCATTCCGATAATGGTCCGGCCTGGATTGGTTATGTCACATCGTCCAAAACAGGACGGACGCTCTACTTCAATGGCCGAGGCCTAATGAAGCTCAAAGGTCAACGACGTGGTGACGCTGGCGGCAATCACGTTGATATGGAAACTGGACAATCGTACTGGGTGTCCGGTGTCAAGAAAAATGGCGAAGATCGGCATTGGGCCGGAACTGGAAAGGTTTTGGTCGAAACCGCTGCGGTGCCCGAATATCTGAAGCTCATCTGTGCCAAAACGCTAGACACATCAAGATATGAAGTCACCAATTCCATCGTGCAGACAGATATCGCGAGACTTTCTAAACTTGCGAATATGGAATTCAAAGGTTGGGGCGAGAACCCGAACCCCTATTCATTCGTCCGCAACGTGGCTCTGACAGGGCACAAGCAACCGTAATCCTACAGTCGCCATCGGCCTACTCCAAATTCTGCACCTGCTCCCGTGCCCGCTCGATCTCCGTCTTCATCTCCAGCCCCAGCGTCGTCAGCCGCAACCCAATCCCCGGATCGCCGCCCGTCGTCTTCGACAACATCGTATTCGCCTCGCGGTTCAGCTCCTGCAGCAGAAAATCCAGCCGCTTGCCCAGTTCACCGCCCGCGTCCAGCATCTCCACAAAGCTCTCGATGTGCGCCCGCAGCCGCACCAGCTCCTCTTCGATGTCCGACCGCTCCACCAGCAGCGCGGCCTCCGCCAGCATCCGCTGGTCGCTCACGTTTGTGCCTGCCTCCGCGGCATTCGCGTCCGCCTTCAGCAGCTCCGCAATGCGAGACCGCAGCCGCTCAAAGTGGGCCTCGCGCGCGCCGGTCCGCAGCACCGCGCACTCCTCTGCCAGCGCGCGCAGCCGCAGCATGGACGCACGCAACTCCACCGCCAGTGCCGCACCCTCCACTCCGCGCACCTGGTTCAACTGCTCCAGCAGCCCCGGCGCAATCGCCATCACGGCAGCCTCCAGCGCCGGCGCCCGCGTCGCATCTGCGGCAACCTGCGCCACTTCGGTGCTCAACACGCCCGGCATGCGCAAGATCTCGTTCAGGTCTGGCTCCACGTTGAAGTGGTGCAGCTTCGCCGCTTCGTGGAACGCTTGCAGCAGTGCTGCCAGCAACTCATGATTCAGTTGCACCGTCTGTGTCTGCTCGCGCATCCGCCGCTCCACATGCAGCGTCACGTCGATATGCCCGCGCCGCACCCGCTCCTTGATC
>Ga0302274_10004903_pt1 | contig 11508 bp, 11 predicted proteins | sample III_Bog_N2_1_FD_198755 | JGI IMG/M metagenome (GOLD analysis project Ga0302274, IMG submission 198755) | Peat permafrost microbial communities from Stordalen Mire near Abisko, Sweden - III_Bog_N2_1 | ecosystem: Environmental > Terrestrial > Soil > Wetlands > Peat | place: Sweden: Abisko...
ACAATTGTGCAATTTCAAGGTTCACCGCACTTTCAAGTCGTTGCGGCAACTGTTTCATGCGTTCGGCAAGCTCTTGGGCCACCTCGCGGGCCTTGATGGGGTCTCCACATTGCTGATGCACCATGCCTTTTACAATCAGGGATTTGAATTGGACGGCCTCATCATCGAAGTCATGCTTCAGGGTGTCGAGGACACGCAAGGCCTCATCTGAATTGCCCTTTGCACTATATGTCTTGGCCAAACCCGTATAGGCATCGGGTGTCTTTAAAATGGAATACTCTCCGAGCCCCACACTTTTTTTGAAAGCCTTTTCGGCATTATCGAGTTTGCCAAGCTTGAGGGAAACATCGCCGAGCGTTTTCTGCCGGGCGACTGAATTTGGGGACAGGGCTGTCGCTTTACCCAGCACCCGTTCGGCCTCATCATACTTGCCCAGGGCTTGGCAAACGTGCGCAAGCCAGTCGTAAGCCTCAAGATAGTATGGATTTTCTTCGACCCCGATTTCCAGCAAGGATTTGGCGCCATTTAAATCACCTTCCAGAATCATAACTTTGGCAAGACCTACTTGAGCCCAAGGCAAGCTCCGTTCGGCCACCACTTTCTCGAAGGTGCGCCGTGCTCCGTCAGTATTGCCACTGTCGAGCATGAACTTGGCCTTGAGTTTCAGCAGATCGACCGCATGGGGCTCGTCGAATGCCAGGCGTTGGTTGCACAGTTTAATTGCGTCGGCGTAGTCATGTGAGGCGGCTGCCGCAGAGATTTCAATGAAGGCTTTTTTCTTGTTCCATATTCTCGTTAAACGCAGCCGTAAAGCTCCTGCGGTAATAGGCTTAAGCAGGTAGTCATCAGGCTGAGCTTCAGCTGTCCCCATGAAAACGTCATTTGTCTTCTCCGCAGTGATCATCAACCAGGCGCAGGCCGGTCCGATGAGGTGACGGTATCTGGCTTCTTCGAGGATATTTTGACCCGTTTTTCCTGCCCCAAGGTTGTAATCACATAGCACAACATCATATTGTTTATTTTCCAGCTGCTTCACTGCTTCAGTGCCCGTGCTGGCGGAATCGATAAGCTTCGCATCAGCACCACAACTTTTGAGAGTTTGACGCAAGAGAAGATACATGTCCTCAAAATCGTCAATGACAAGAAAGCTTTTATTGGCGAATTCCGCGCCCTCCTGAGTATTGATCATCGTATTTTCTTTCTGGTGCCGATTGTAGATTTACGGCAAGCGCAGCACAAAGCAGCCGCCGTTATAGGCGCCACCATTTTCCAGGCTAATTTCGCCGGTTTTACCTCTGCGATGGTGCATCTTTGCGACCATTGCCGAGAAATAAAGTCCTAAGCCGGTACTGCCTCCCTGAAAGTCAGTGCCATGCATCGCATCCAAACCTTCCTGTACCATGCGGGCCGGGAAGCCAGAACCATTGTCTTCGACACGTAATTCAAGCATCTCATTAGATTTGTGTATCGCCAATCTGATCTTGTCTTTGGTGTAGTGAATCGCATTATTAAGCGCATGGCTGATCACACCACCAACAAGAGCCTCATCAAATTGCCAGTACAGCGCTTCGTCACAGTCCATCTCCCAGGTGATGCCTTTTGATTGGAGCAAGGTTTCCTGTTGGGAGAAAATGATTGAGGTGAACTCACTAATGGACTGAGGCAACGGATCAAAGGGATACATATGCTGCCCAACCTTGTAAAGCGTTAAGAGCTGGATAAGGTTGCTATTGATTCGTTTTGACTCGTACACCATATGAGTCACATCCTGATAGGCAGGAAATGAGGCTGGTGAAACTTGCTCCAGCACTTGCTCTAAACCACCGATCAGAATGCTGATAGAGTTCTTCATATCATGAACCGACGAAGCCAGGAACATGGAGATGTCCGGGCTGAACTCGCGTTCTGACACGGCTGTATGCTCCGGCATTAGATTTGTATTCATTTCAATCTCTGCGCGAGTGTGGAGCTCATCGATTGCGATTCGCTTTGTGTTGTGTGAAGCGCTTCGTGCCTTACACGCAATTCATGGGTTTTGGAAGATGATGGAGACGCGCAGGTGCCGAGAGATAAGCTGCCGTGCGCGTCCCTTAAAATAGCGAGGACGGCGAGATGGGCTTCTAGAACTGACTTGTCTGTTACTGCTTGCATGACATCTCCCTTTTTTGAGATACAGGGACGCAGCCAGAAACAGACCTTGAACAGACCTTGGCGGCCCCGCTATCATAGGTTTTACCCCTTAGATCGGAAACTTTGCGTCCCTGCTTTTCAACAGGTTTGCCTTTTTCAAATGAACTCACTTAACTAATCGTTGAGTTCTAGAGTCAAACGCTAACTTATCCAGCTTTATCTGGGAAGAAAAAATAGACAGAAGGACGATTACAAGTTATGAGTGGTAAGCTATGTTTGCTATAGTTACGGTTCTCTACCAATCTCATCAGCCACAACCACAGGAAACCATGCACATGAACCGCAGAGAACTCGCCGAATTACTGATAAAAAGGTATCCAAGATCTCGGCATTCAAGGCAAGCTACACTTAGGGCTGCTGTGAACGGTGTTAAGAAATAAATAATTGTTAAAAAAAACAGGGGACATAAGCAGTTCTTTTTACCTATGAATGAAATTCTTCTATACCTGAAAAAGCATGGTGAGCGTTCCGACAAAGAGATCGCCGAAGATACTGGCATCCCGCTTGCCACCGTGCACCTCGATTTGGCAGAACTTAAGGCCAAAGGATTAATAATGCTGTGCCATTCAACTAAATTTGTGAAGGGCAAGGAAATCACTGCAATAATTTGCCGGATATCTGGATATATTCCGCCTGCTAAGCCGGGGGCGAAATCCAAGGTGCAGTTGACATTGTCGTAGCGGTTTTTATTTCTATTCAACAATACAAGGAGAAAGATCATGGCTAAAGGTCAGCAACGGAAAAACAAAGAAGCAAAGAAACCTAAGAAGAAACCGATTCCCGTCACGATGTATGGTTCGTGCGCGCCCTGAGCCGCCATGACCAACAGAATTACCGTGGTAGGGTCTGAGGTGCGTCTGAATGACCATATCTATAACGGAACCGGAACCAACGCACATCCTACTTTCGCTTGGGAAACTGTCACGGAAGTACGTTCAGTGGACGGTTTGATTCTCTTGATTACAGGCAATGAAAAAGGGCTTCACGGTGAATTCTGGCTCGAACCCGATGAGCAAATCGTGGTAATGCGTTATCCCGAATCTAATAGATGAAATTCTGCAATGTCTGGAAACGCATGGTGAGTGTTCCGACAAGCAAATCGCCGAACCCCATCTTAACGAGCGCAGTAATTGACCGAATAATCTCAGAGGTTCCCATGCAATTATTCAAAAGAATGTTAGTTATCACGGCCATAGTGCTGCTGATTGCCGGGTTGAGTGGATGCGCCAGTGACTTGATAGATGTGCGCAAAGGGTCTGACCAAATCTCACTAACGGATACAAGTCAGGTTGGTAACTGCCAGTCCAAGGGAGAAACAACTGTTAGCGTGCTTGCCGAAGTTGGATTTATCAGTCGTAGTGTCGAAGCTGTGGAAGCTAATTTATTACAATTGGCGCGCAATGGTGCTATAGATGCTGGAGGCGATACGGTTGTAAAGGGGAATTCGCCAGAGTTCGGCAAGCGCACCTTTGCCATTTACAAATGCCGACCTTAATCGTGACATCTTGAGCAGGGGCATTGAACTTCGGCAGATACAAGGCTTCATCACTGACGATATGTATTGCTTGGTTACGCACCGTGAGCATTCCTTGAAAACAGCAAAACGGTGATAGCCACTCGTCTTAAACTTTAACCGTCCGTCCAGATTCCTACGCCACTCATACTTACAATATAAATCTGTCAAGCGGGTTTGGTTTTGCTACCCTGATTTGGTAATGTAAACCTACATCGAAGTGTAGTATCTTAAACGATCCCTAAAGTACCCTCTAAAAAAGGGGATAGTCATGAAACTAGTTGATCCAGTTCACTATGTAAAACTCAAGGCGTCGGGACGCTTGCCATCCCCCAAGGGCTTGGCTTTGGCCATCGTCAGATTATTGCAACGAGACGACTTCAAGATTGATGATCTGGTTCGTTTGGTTCAGTCTGACCCGGTGATTGCGGGGGAGTTGCTAAGATTTTCCAATGCAGCCTCTTACGGCCATAGCCGTCCCATCATCTCACTCTCAGCAGCCGTAACAATACTCGGCACCCTCCGAGTACGCGTACTCGTTCTTGCCTTTTCTGTACTGCATGATCATCGGAGCGGACATTGCCCTCAATTCAATTACGAGCAATTCTGGGCACGGGCCTTGGCAGCCGCCATTTCAGCACAAGCACTGGCTCCCTATACCGAAATTAATGCTGAAGAAAACTTTACTGCCGGACTGTTATGTACACTTGGAGAGTTAGCGCTAGCCTCTATTTTTCCTGATCGCTATGGTGAAATTATTCACACATCTGATGAGGATACCCCTGAACGAATTGCATTAGAACGAGAAGCATTCGGCACCGATCACCGTGAACTGAACGCCACATTGTTGGTGGAATGGGGATTACCTGAGAGCTTGGTAACGGCGATTTATCATTGTGAAGTTCCCGATGAGGCAGAATTTCAGGATGGATCACGGATGCACGCACTCACATTATCTTTGCATGTTGCACTGGCTATGGCCAAGATTTGCGTGGCCGAAGATAGGGCACGTTGGACGATGTTGCCAAATTTGTATGGTAAAGCCGCCAGATTGGGAATCAGCACGGAGGAAATGAATTCCATTGCAGACGGAATTACTGCAAGCTGGTTGGAATGGGGGGCGCTGCTAAAAATCCAGACCCGTGAAATAACTTCATTTGCGGAATTGATCACATCTTCTCAACCCAGAGCGCAGGTATTCATGCCATCAGTATGCCCATGGCCAAAGAATAAGTCTCTTCTGTTGATCTGTACTGAATCACCCGAATCTTCTGAAATTATTGATCATTTGGAAGCGAATGGCTTTAGCGTGAAATACGTATCCAATTCCACGGATGGCCTGGTTGTGGCTCTTGAAGAGCAACCAGATTTGATCATGATTGAAATGTCCGCTACTGGAATTGACGGCCATGCCTTCTGCAAGACATTGCGAAACAACCCTCTTCTACAGTCCACCTACATTATCTTCATCATCAATCACGAGGATGACGCCCCCCTTGTGCAAGTGCTCGATATGGGGGCCGATGACATCCTGTTACGACCAATCAAGGCATTATCGCTGCAAGCAAAATTACTCGGGGCTTTTAAGATTATTCAACTGCAAACAGAACTCATAAAGGAACGGAATGACATGGTAAATTCCGCTGGCGAGTGGGCGCGAGCCAATCGCCGGCTGACTCATGCGGCCATGACTGATCCGTTGACACAACTATCGAATAGGCGGCATGGACTGGATACCTTCTCCGCCGAGTGGGAGTTTGCCAAGACAAATAATCTACCTCTGTCCTGCCTGATGATTGATATTGATCACTTCAAAAATATCAATGACCAGCATGGTCACAAGGCTGGCGACGCGGTCCTGATAATACTTGCCCTATTATTACAAGCCGATGCACGTAGCAATGACTTGGTATTTCGTTATGGGGGAGAGGAGTTCTGTTTAATTTGTCCGGGCGCCACTCTGGAAATGGCGTGCGTTGTTGCCGAGCGAATACGCCAAGATGTGGAAAATCAACCTTTTCAGCTTGGGGATATGGATATTGCCATCACTGTTAGCATTGGCGTGGCAGTAATAATACCGACACAAGCAGATAAAGAAGCATTGATACATGATGCTGATTCAGCTTTGTACCATGCGAAGAAAACTGGCCGCAACCGAGTAGAGTCAGCACCTATGTCTTACCAGTAGAACGGGTAGCCACACTCCAGACACGCGACCACTTTTAGCACGGTGCGCAGGGTGACTTGGCATCAGGAGACACTCTGTATAAGCTCGCCCCCAAGGCGAGCTTCCTGGGCAGGCTGGCTCATGCCACGGGTGCGTATCCGTTCCTGCTTCTAGTGGCGCACCTCGTTACCGAGCTGCACAACAGCCTCGACGAAAATCAGCTCCGCATCAATTTTGTCAAACTCATAACGCTGATTGCAAAACTCGCAAAAAACTTCGATGGTGCCGCGCTCATCCAGAATGCTGTGAACTTCATCACGCCCCAGCATCATCAACATCCGCCCCACACTGTGGCGCGAGCAGGAGCAGTGAAAAATCACCGGCTGCGAATCAAACAGGCGCATATCATCTTCATGGTAGAGCCGGTGTATCAGGGTTTGCGCGGACTCATACAACAGCTCTTCCGGCGTAAGCGTGTTCGCCAGCAAGGTGGCGCGCTGCCACGTATCGGCGTCCTGCCCATGTTGACCCGACTGATCCGGTTGATCGGGCAACTTCTGCAACAACATGCCTGCCGCGCAATGCCCATTCGCCGCCAGCCACAAACGGGTTTCCAATTGTTCGGAACGAGCCATATAGTTTTCCAGCATCTCGGCGACGCTCTTGCCTTCCAGTTCGACGATGCCCTGATAGACCTGCTTGCCATCCTTGGGATCAAGCGTAATGACAAACAGCCCTTCCCCGATCAGGTCTACTACGCTACCCCGCCCCAACTCCCCAGACCATTTTGCCGTGGCGCGCAATTGCAGATCGCCGACACCGGAACATTCCACCACAAGCAACTTGATCGGCCCCTTGCCCTGAATTTGCAGCACTAGCGAACCCTGCAGTTTCAAAGTTGCGGCCAGCAGCACGGCGGCAGCGCAAAGCTCGCCCATCAGGTTGCGCAGAACATCGGGATAGTTATGCCGATCCAGCACGCTGCGCCAAGAGTTTTCGAGATGCACCAATTCGCCGCGTACGGGCGCATTTTCAAACATGAAGCGTTGCAAGGTATCGGGTAGATTTTTCATGGCAGAGATGATAACACGCGAGCTGTATGCGGCTGGAGATGGTATCCCCAATAAAATGGGGCAAGTGTGCGCCTGAAACTCCAGCGCCTCAGCATGTTCAATTGCCCGACTGCTGCGGCGATGGGAAAACTGAGAGAATCGCTGCCGAGCAGCTATGCTGTTTTGCCAAATCTATCTGATCGCCCATCCATTTCGCGTATCATAACGTAGCGGAATTTGACCTTCGCCGGATGAATAAGTTTTTGGCATCATTGCACTACCACCATAAGGATATTCCAATGGCCAACACCACCACTTTATTCTCCCCCATCCATATTGGCCCTTACACCTTGTATAACCGCATCGCGATGGCGCCAATGACACGCAACCGCGCCGGGGCAGGCAACGTGCCGCAAGCAATCAATGTTGAATACTATGCCCAGCGCGCGAGTGCCGGATTGATCATCACCGAAGGCGCGCAAATCGCCGCCGATGCGTTAGGCTATCCGGCTACGCCGGGCATCCACAGCACGGAGCAAATTGAGGGATGGAAGCATGTTACCGATGCGGTGCATGCCAAGGGCGGGCATATCTTTCTGCAACTGTGGCATTGCGGACGCGTTTCCCATTCCTCCATGCTGCCCGGCGGCAAGCTGCCGGTAGCGCCATCGGCGATCAAACTATCCGGCCAAGTGTTCACCTATGAAGGCATGCAAGATTATGCGATTCCGCATGCGTTAACCCTCGCGGAAATTCCCGCCGTTATCGAACAATTTCGTATGGCGGCAAAAAACGCGCTGGATGCCGGTTTCGACGGCGTCGAAATCCACGGCGCGAACGGTTATTTGCTCGACCAATTCCTGCGCGACGGCTCAAACAAGCGCGAAGATGCTTACGGCGACACGTTTTCAAAACGCGCGCGGCTGATGCTCGAAGTAACCGATGCAGTATGCAAGGTATGGGGCGGAAACCGTGTCGGCATCCGCCTCTCCCCCTTGCAGCCATTTAACGATATGTACGATTCCCAGCCTGAAGAGACCTTCAGCCATGTGGTCAAAGAACTCAACCGCTTCGGGCTCGCTTATCTGCATATCACCGAAATGGGCAAGGACAAACCAGGCGCGGCAGGTCCCGCATTCGATCTGGGGAAATTGCGCAAGATATGGCAAGGGAAATACATAACCAATGGCGGTTATGACTTGGCGCGTTCCAATGCCGCGCTCGCCAAAGGCGAAGCGGACATGGTGTCGTTCGGTGTACCGTTCATTGCCAATCCCGATTTGCCCGCACGCCTCGCCAAGGGTGCTGCGCTGAATACTCCAGATCAGGAGACATTCTACGGCGGCAACGAAAAGGGCTATACCGACTATGCATTCCTTTAGCAAAATGCAGATTTAATCTGTTCGGATTGAGCTTGTCGCAATGTGCCAATCAACAATTGCCCAATCTTTTGTCCGACGGTTTTAAATATTGCCGTACACACCGCTGGAAGTTTATACTCGACTAATTTACTATACTTACTTGCACATTAGAAGTTGGAGTCGTATTGCCGCATCACTACAAAAAAAATGTCGCCTTGATCAGTTCGCTGCAAAACTTATTGCCGCCGGAATCCATTTTGACTGATGCTGAAGATTTACGCCCATTCGAGTGCGACGGACTGGCAGTTTATCGGCAACTACCCATGGTAGTGGTACTGCCGGAAACTATAGCGCAAGTGCAAAGCATCATGCGGCTGTGTTATGAGCATAAAGTGCCGGTGGTGGCGCGAGGAGCTGGCACGGGCCTTTCTGGAGGTGCATTGCCGCTGGCGGAGGGCTTGCTCCTGAGTCTGGCAAAATTCAAGCGCATTCTCAACATCGATCCACTTAATGCAATGGCAACCGTGCAGCCGGGTGTGCGCAATCTCGCCATCTCGGAAGCTGCGGCCGCATATGGACTGTATTACGCGCCGGATCCATCGTCACAGATCGCCTGCACAATAGGCGGCAATGTCGCGGAAAATTCCGGTGGTGTGCATTGCCTCAAATATGGCCTGACGGTGCACAATATTCTGATGCTGAAAGTGGTCACGATGGAAGGCGATCTGCTCACCATAGGCGCCGAGACCCTCGACTCACCCGGTTATGATTTGCTGGCACTAATGACCGGCTCAGAAGGCATGCTGGGAATCATCGTCGAAGTTACGGTGAAATTACTGGCTAAACCAGAACGCGCACAAGTCGTACTGGCAGCCTTTGATGACGTGGTTAAGGCAGGCGAAGCGGTCGGTGCGATCATTGCCGCAGGCATCATCCCTGCCGGGCTGGAAATGATGGATAAGCTCGCCATCCAAGCAGCGGAAGATTTCGTGCATGCGGGCTATCCACGCGATGCCGAGGCGATCTTGCTGTGCGAACTGGATGGCACTGATGCCGAAGTATCCGAATTTATCATGCTGGTACGCAAAATATTGACCAATAGTGGCGCAATCGAAGTCCGCACCGCCGTAGACGAGGCGGAGCGACAACTATTCTGGAAAGGTCGTAAATCGGCATTTCCTGCCGTGGGCCGCATTTCGCCGGATTATTACTGTATGGATGGCACCATTCCTCGTCGCCATTTGCCGCTTGTTCTGCGCCGCATCAGCGAAATGTCTGCCGAATTTGGATTGCCTGTCGCCAATGTATTTCATGCCGGCGATGGCAACCTGCACCCATTGATACTGTTCGATGCCAACAAGGCAGGAGAACTTGAACGTACTGAGGAATTGGGCAACAGAATTCTGCAGCTCTGCGTGGAAGTCGGCGGCACCATCACCGGAGAGCATGGTGTCGGCATTGAGAAGATTGATCAGATGTGCGCTCAGTTTCACAGTAGCGAATTAACGCAATTCCATGGTGTAAAAGCCGCATTCGATCCATCCGGTTTGCTCAATCCCGGCAAAGCCATTCCCACGCTGCATCGTTGCGCCGAATTCGGTGCGATGCATGTTCACCACGGACAGCTCGCCCATCCCGAACTGGAGCGTTTCTGATGAGTGATCAGGATATCAGCGCTGCCCTTCAGCAACAGGTACTGAAGGCATTGCAAAATGAAACACCACTCGACATTCGTGGTAGCGGCAGCAAGACTTTTCTGGGCAATGCAAGCCCAGCCACCGAGCTACCGATCAATATCTCCATGCATCGTGGCATCGTGGAATACGATCCGCGTGAACTCGTGCTGACAGCACGCGGCGGCACGCCACTTACGCAAATCGAATCCGTTCTGACCGAAGCCGGACAAATGCTGGCATTCGAGCCGCCACATTTCGGCAACGGCGCCACTCTGGGTGGCACCATTGCCTGCGCACTGTCCGGACCGCGCCGCCCCTATAGCGGATCGGCACGCGATTTCGTGCTGGGCTGCAAGCTATTGAATGGTCGCGGCGAAATACTGCGCTTCGGCGGACAAGTCATGAAGAACGTCGCAGGCTACGATGTCTCGCGCCTGATGGCAGGCGCCTATGGCACGTTGGGCATCCTGCTCGAGGTCAGTCTTAAAGTCCTGCCTCGCCCGGCGGCCAGCATCACCGTGACACGCGAATGCAGCGCAGCCGAAGCAATTGAGAGCATGAGCACTTTGCTGAGCAAGCCCTATCCGGTTGATGGCGCTTGTTATCATGGCGACCACTGCCATGTGCGCATCTCCGGTAGCGCGCAAGCCGTGAAAGAAGCGCACACAAAAATCCCCGGCGATGTGATGCCGGATGCAGAGGCATTTTGGTATGCACTGCGCGAGCATGAACTGCCCTTCTTCCATCATAGCGGCACACTGTATCGCATCATGGTAAAACCCGCCACGCCACCGCTGGACATCGAAGGTTCCTGGCTACTGGACTGGGGCGGCGCATTGCGCTGGTTATACAGCCATGAGGATGTTGTCACCATTCGCCATCGCGTGGAGCGGGTTGGCGGCCATGTCTCAGTGTTCCGCAGTAATGATCGCGCGGGCGAGCTGTTTCAGCCCCTGCCCGCGCCGTTATTAGCTATACATCAACGCATCAAAACCAGCTTCGACCCAAAAAACATTTTCAATCGCGGCCGCATTTACGCCAACCTATAGCATGCAAACGTCCATTTCTCCCCGCCTGCTGAGTCATCCCGATATCGCCGAGGCCAACGACATCCTGCGCACTTGTGTGCACTGTGGATTCTGCACCGCGACTTGTCCGACCTATCAGTTGCTGGGGTCGGAATTGGATGGCCCGCGAGGCCGCATTTATCTCATCAAGGAAATGCTGGAGACCGAGCACGCAAGCGACAAGACCCGCCTGCATCTGGATCGCTGCCTGACCTGCCGCTCCTGCGAGACCACCTGCCCATCCGGCGTACGCTATGGACGCCTGATCGACATTGGCCGCGAAATAGTCGAAGAGCATGCACCACGTTCATTTGTCGCAGGAGTGTTGCGAAAAGCCATGCTCGCCGTCATCCCCTACACCCAACGTATGTCCGTTGTGCTTGCGTTCGCACGCTTGCTTGGCCCCCTGCTGCCGCAACATCTGCGGAATAAGATACCGGCTAAACAGGCCGCGATTCTCAAACCAAGCACATCCCATGCAC
>Ga0302274_10004928_pt1 | contig 11463 bp, 6 predicted proteins | sample III_Bog_N2_1_FD_198755 | JGI IMG/M metagenome (GOLD analysis project Ga0302274, IMG submission 198755) | Peat permafrost microbial communities from Stordalen Mire near Abisko, Sweden - III_Bog_N2_1 | ecosystem: Environmental > Terrestrial > Soil > Wetlands > Peat | place: Sweden: Abisko...
GATCTTTAATCTTCTGCCGCTCTGCGGCGGACTGATGGCTGTCGTGTGGGGTCTTTACAGCCTTGTCATCGGAATCAAGGAGGCTCACCACACCCAGGGATGGCGTGCTGCGCTGGCCGTGATATTCCCCTGGGCGTTGTGCTGCGGAATCCTCATTGCCGTGGGAGCCCTGGGGGCTCTCAGCGTCGCGGGGTTGGGACAATTGCATCGTTAGGGAAGCACTCCTTGAACTCCGTGACCCCATTGAGCTTTCATTGGCGTCCCCTGATTCCCGGAGCGCACGATCCGGAACTGACCTGGGGACTGGTCGTGGCGGCGACTGGAGTTATCGGAGCCGGATGGCTCTGGAGCGGGCTGCCGACCCCGCTCTGTCCGTTTCATGCCCTGACCGGAATTCCCTGTCCCACCTGCGGCATGACGCGCGGCCTGCGATGCCTTCTGCATGGGGATATCTCCTCGGCCTTCCTTTTCAATCCCCTCGGCATGCTTGTGTTCTTCGGGACGCTGATTTACCTCCTCTATGCATGCATCGTCGTGATGGGAAAACTTCCCCGTCTGCGATGGGAAACGATCTCACGACGAAGTGCCTGGACGCTGCGCCTGCTGATTGCCTTCCTGATCGCTGCGAACTGGCTTTTCCTCATCCTGCGTGAGAGAGCGATGTTTCAGTAGAGCAGTTTAATACCAATCACCATCAGAAATGACACTATGCGGCTGGTTCTTTTGGCGCGTGGCAGCGTTGTCATCCCTCTGGTTATCAGAGATAGCCATCGGTCTTCCTCCTTCCCACACCCCAAAACTCCTTCGCCGCTAAAGTACCATTTCCTCCTGTGATTGGTATTAAACTGCTCTAGGTTCCACCCAGCGGTTGTGTTCCTTGATGAGATCGACGAGACGGGCGACGGCCTCCCCTTCCGGAATATTGAATTTCACCGCCTGCTTGCCGACGTAGAGATTCACCTTTCCCGAGGCGCCTCCGACATAGCCGAAGTCGGCATCGGCCATTTCGCCCGGCCCGTTCACGATACAGCCCATGACGGCGATACGGACACCCTTGAGATGGGCCGTGGAGGCCTTGATCCTGGCCGTGGTTTCCTGAAGATTAAAGAGAGTGCGCCCGCACGAGGGACAGGCGACATAGTCGGTTTTGAAAATCCTCACACCCGCCGCCTGCAGGATATTGTAGGCGAGCCTCAACGACTGGCCCGGAGCTTCTTCGCCGCGCAACAGGATGGCATCGCCGATGCCGTCGCAGAGCAGAGAGCCAAGCACGGTGGCTGACGAGAGAAGATTGGAGAGAAAATCAGAACCTGATCGTGGAGCCAGGGTATCCTTGAGCAGGATCGGATGCCGGGGATCGGCACGGGCAGCCAGAAGGCGGAAGGCCGGGATGGGATCAAGGGAGAGCCCGTCCCGCACCGTGATCAGGCGCGGATCGACAAGGGCATTCACGGCTCCGATTTCACTCCCGGAACGGGGATCCACGTCGAGTGCCGGCAGAAGTTCGTAAATCAACTCCGGTTGATAGTCGCCGAGAGAGGAGCGCTTGTGGGACACGCTTTCATCGACGCGGCGGGGAACAACGACCCGGACGGTTTCCGTTCCCCCCAGAGCCACGGGGCCTGCGATACCCTCCAGGATCATTGTCGCAGAAGCCCTCCGAATGTATTCAAAGAGAGGCCAGGTTGGGCGATCGGCGGGAGTGGTGACGAACCTGGACTTTTTCCCCTGCACCTGGGCAACCAGGGCCCGTGCCACCGGAATCTCATGTTCGCTGTCTTCTGTCAGGGAAACGCGGATGGTATCGCCGATGCCATCGGAGAGGAGGGAACCGATCCCGATGGCACTCTTGATGCGACCATCCTCGCCATCTCCGGCCTCGGTGACGCCCAGATGAATCGGATAATTCCAGTCGGGGCCCTCGGAGCTCAGGCGGGCGACAAGCAGCCGGTAGGCGGCGATCATCACCTTGGGATTGGAGGCCTTCATGGAGAAGATCATCTCGTGAAAATCAAGATCACGGGCGATCCGGGCAAATTCCAGGGCACTCTCGACCATCCCGAGCGGCGTGTCCCCGAAGCGGTTCATGATCCGGTCACTGAGCGAGCCATGGTTCGTCCCGACACGCAGGGCCACACCCCGTTCCTTGCAGAGTGTTACCAGCGGGGTGAATCGATCACGGATGCGCTCCAACTCCTCCGCATACTCCGCATCGCTATAGTCGCGGACATTGAATTTCTTGGAATCGGCGAAATTGCCCGGATTGATCCGCACTTTTTCCACCCACCTGGCGGCCTCCAGGGCCGCTTCCGGCTTGAAGTGAATGTCGGCCACCAGCGGGACGGTGCAGCCAAGAGCATTCAACCCGGCACGGATGTTTTTCAGGTTGGCGGCATCCCTGACGGTCGGCGCCGTGATGCGGACCAGTTCGCAGCCGACGCCCACAAGGCGGAGCGACTCGCGGATGCAGGCTTCCGTGTCCATCGTGTCGCTGGTGATCATCGACTGGACGCGGATCGGATGGGTTCCTCCAAACCCCAGCCCCCCGATGGTCACTACGCGGCTCAGGCGACGGTTCGTGGAAAAGAAATCCTCCCCATGGATGGCAGCTGATTCCACGGCGGTGTTACCCGCGTCACTCATGGCTTGGCAGGTGAGGTTGCTGGGGCGGAGGCGGGCGAAGAAAACGTCATGGTCTCCGGGGTTTTATCCAGTGCAGAGGCTGATTTTCTTCCGGAAATGAGGTCGCCCACATCAAAGAACGAGACATAGACCATGAATCCGATCAGGATCATGGCAAAGCCGCTCTGGACGATTTCCAACGTCTTCTGATGAATCGGATGTCCCAGAGCCCATTCGATCAGCGCGAGCAGGATGTGTCCTCCGTCAAGCACGGGAAGGGGAAGGAGATTCATGATCGCCAGGTTCACATTCAGCACGACGCTGAACCAGAGGGCAAGCTGCCAGCCCATCGGACTTTGGAACAGGAGATAATAAATCCGCATGATCCCGACCGGGCCGCTGAGTTGCTGAACACCGATTTCCGAGCGGGGCGAGGTCACTGCGGAGAGGGTCTCCCACATGGTCAGCATGCTCGATTTGATCTGGGAAATGGGGCCGGGATGGGAGAGGGTGATTTGTCCCCGTTCATCCCAGAGGATGCCGATACGGGCCTGTTTTTCACCCTGGGGAATCCTGGGAGTGATCGAAACCGTGAAGTCTCTTCCGCTTCTGCGAATGGTCAACGAAACCGTGGCCCCCTTGGTCGCACTGAGCAGTTCGGCCAGGGGAATCGGGCTGAGAAGTTGCTTCCCGTTGGCCGCAACCACGAGATCCCCTCTTCGAAGTCCCGCCTCCGCGGCAGGACTATTGGGAAAGACCTTCGCAATCATCGGCGTCATCGCTGGTGCAATCTCGATCTGCCGGAGATTTTTCCGCCCCCAGATGCTGCTGGGTTGAACAAAGGGTTCCACCTCGACGGAATGTATCCGTCCGTCTCGCTCGAAGCGGATGGGAATCACCGGAGCATCACTGACAGCCACATTCCAGGCGACAGTGTCACCCATGCGACCCATTCCCCCGATCTTTGTGACCGGATGGCCGTTCACCGCAAGGATCTTGTCACCGGGCATCAGCCCGGCCTTGGCTGCCGGGCCGTCCGGCACGACGTATCCGATGACATTCGTGGTCTCGGCTTCGCTGACCGGATGGCCGACCGCCCAGACCACACAGGCAAAAACAAAGGCCAGTCCGAGACTCGCAGCCGGCCCTGCAAAGGCGACGATAATCTTGTCGAGGGGTCGCGCGGCGGGAAGATCAATTCCCTTTTCCCTGCTCTCCCCTTCAAGGGCTTCCATGGGGCCAAGCTGTGGAATTGCCACGAATCCGCCCGCCGGGATGCTGCCAAGCTGATAGTCCACGCCGCCGATCGTCTTCGCCCAGAGAGGTTTGCCAAACCAAATGGCGAATTTTTCCACTTTCAGACCACACCAGCGCGCAGCAATGAAATGTCCCAACTCGTGAACAACGATCAGCAGGTTGAAAAGAAGGACGACTTCGATCGCGATGCCGAGGACTTTGAGGATGGAAAAAAGCATGAACCCACAACTTTGCCCGAGCCTGCCGAAAAATCAACTACTCCGGTAGTTTAGCGCTCTTCCGAGTTTTTGCCCCAACGCCAGCGGGGCTTCTCCCCCTTGAGATAACAGATACCAATCAAAAGAAAGAGAAGCAGGATGCAGGCAAAAACAAAATGTTTGGGGTGCTTCGGCATCCAGTGCAATGCCGCACCGCCGACCAGAAGATAAAAGATGATGATGGTTGCCCATCCCTGCCAGCAGGCGGGTGCCCCCCAGCCCCAGCCGTATTTTTTGGCGGGAAACCAGATTTTCTTTTCGTGTGATGTCATGATGATTTCGCTTTTGTATTGGGAGCGGTGAATTGATAGCTCCCGCTGCCGACGTCCAGGAGGAGGGCATCGGATTCGGAGCGCAGCACCTTGATTCCCTTCGCCTTGGAAACAGGTGTTCCCAATTCCTGAACCTGTTCTGGTGACGAGGTGGGGATCCGGATCGTTGCAGTCGTGTTAGGAGGAACCACCACGGTAAGGAAGAGTTTCCCCTGATCCAACTTCCAATTGCTCGTGATTTTCCCATGGATCGAGTCGTAGGAGCCTTCGGCATGGGTCAGTCCTCCGCCGGGTTGGGGATGAATGAGGATATGCTGGAACCCCGGCTGATCGGGATCGACGCCGATACCGGCCACGGTATCGAACATCCATTCGCCGCAGGATCCGAGCGAGTAATGGTTGAAGGAATTCATGCCAGGATCCTGAAAACCGTGTTCGGGTGTCCATCCATCCCAGCGTTCCCAGATGGTGGTGGCGCCGTGTTTGACCGAAAAGAGCCAGGAGGGAAAGGTGTCCTGCAGGAAGACACGGTAGGCGACATCAAGGCGTCCCTCCGAGCAGAGTGCCGGCAGGAGATAACTCACACCGATGAAGCCCGTGGTGAGGTGATCCTTGTGAGCGGCCACATCATCGGCAAGGTGTTGAGCGGCTTTCGCGCGCAGTTCCTCCGGCAGCAAATGAAATCTTAAGGCCATCCCATAATCGGTCTCCGTACCATTCCCGACCTGCCCATCGGCCTTGACATAGTGCTGGTTAAAAGCCTCCTTGATTTGCCCGAAGAGTTTCTCGTATTTGGCGGCGTTGGCCTCGTCGCCGACGACCTTGTAGGCCTTGGCCACAAGCGACGTCGAATAGGCGAAGAACGCCGTTCCGATCAAATCCTTAGGCGTGTCTTCTCCCTGCGAAAGCCAGTCCCCGTAGTCACCGCCGCGATCACGATCACGAATAAAATTCGTGCTGTGGGCCTGACACCAATCTATCCATCGGGTCATGGCGGGAAGGTGTTGTTTTAGGATGCGCTTGTCTCCGTACACCTGATAGACCGTCCACGGGCAGATGACTCCGGCATCTCCCCAGGCAGGTACGCCGTGACCCCAGCCTGAAATGGACGGGCTGACATCGGTGAACGACCCATCGGTTGTTTGCGAGTCATCGACATCGACAAGCCATTTGGTAAAGAAGGCCGCAATATCCCCGTTGTAAGCCGCTGTCCGAATAAAGACCTCAGCGTCACCCATCCATCCCAATCGCTCGTCACGCTGCGGGCAATCGGTCGGGACGGAGAGATAGTTGCCTCGCATTCCCCACTGAATGTTGGATTGAAGCTGGTTGATCTCCGGATTCGAGGATGTGAATTTCCCGGTACGCGGGATATCCGTCCCGATGACGATTCCCGTGACGGCATCGTTGCCGGGCGCCTGTGGCAACCCCGAAAGTTCCGCATAACGGAATCCATGAAAGGTGAAGTGTGGCTGCCATGTCTCGACCCCGCTTCCTTTGCAAATGTAGGTATCAATCGAGGGCGCCCCGCGAAGATTGGTTGTATAGATGGAGCCGTCGGTATTCAGCATCTCCGCATGACGCAAGGTGAGCTTGGTTCCCGCAGGGGCGGAAACCTTAAGGCGGACAAACCCGACCATGTTTTGGCCAAAGTCAAAAGTCCAGCAGCCCGGATGGGTTTGTTTCTGCGACTTGGGGTGAAGTTCGCCGGTCTGACGCACCGGTTGATCCACCTGGCCATCCAGGGATCGGCTTGCTTCCACCCGTGGCGTTGCCGGAGCCCAATCTCCGAGAGGGAGTCCGGGTTGATCCCATCCGGGGAGTTCCTTTCGGGCATCGTAGTTCTCTCCCAGCATGAAGTCCGAGGAGAGGATCGGACCGGCATGAATTTTCCAACTCCCGTCGGAGAGAATGCGATCCACGCTGCCGTCGGCATAGGTCACTTCCAACTGTGCCAATAGGGCGGGGATTTTGCCCCAGGCCTGGAATCCTCCGTTGCCGATATGACCGCTGTACCACCCGTTGCCAACCTGGGCTCCAAGGGTGTTGTCGCCGGATTTTAACAGCGAGGTAACATCATATTCCTGATAGCGCACGCGTTTGGCGTAGTCGGTCCAGTCGGGAGCAAAAATGTGGTCGCCGACACGCTGTCCGTTGAGATGCAGATCATACAAGCCCAGCGCAGTGGCATAGAGCCGGGCTTTCGCGACCGGCTTGCTGAGGATGAAATCCTTGCGGAGATAGGGAAGGGAGACTTCGGCTTCCGGAATGCTCAGGGTGGCCCCCTCTTCAGCAGTCACTTCGTGGGTCTTCCCATCTTGATTAAAAGTGATGCGAAGTTGTTTGACATGATGAAATGAGGGATCACCACCCAGTCCATCATTGGTGACTAATATGTCGAGGTGATCATTCTTCAGCTTTCCACTGAGAATTTGGGTGACATCCCTGGAGGCCGCACCGTCTTTCGCTTCGTAGGAGGCATGAAGAATCGAGAGGCTTCCGTGGTTAGAGTTAGGCGGCGTGGTCGGCGGAGCCTCGATCCATTTCGCCAGCCAGTCTCCGGGTTGGAGCAGTCCCTCTTCCCAGGAAGCTGTCTGACTCCAGGCCGTGGGTGTGCCCTTGCCGTCCCAGACCCGGACCTTCCACCAGCACGCCTGCCGTGATTGCAGGGGAGTACCTGCATACTCGATCAAGGCCGTCTGATCCGACAACACCTTGCCGCTGTCCCAAAGGTCTCCCTGATCTTTTGCCAACAATTCCGGCGAACTGGCGACGAGTATTTGGTAAGCCGTCTGTTTCAGGTTGCGTTGACCGGACTGGACCAACCAACCAAGCCGGGGTTTGAGGACATCGATACCGAGCGGGTTCTTGAGATACTCTGTGCGCAACTCGGAAAGTGTCACGGCGAAGGTCTGGGAGAGACACCCGAAGAGAAGGATTCCTGAAATCAGGATTCGGGAAATGCGTCTCATGGGAAAAAACTGACACGCTGACACACTGACAATGGAAATCTGTTTCTTAGCGGGAGGAAGCAACATCACGGGATGCTATCTTCTGGCAGGGCCCGAGGCAATCACTTGCTGAAGACAAAGGGAGAATAGATCAGGATTTTATCTGGAAATCAGGAACTCAAGATCAAAGGAGCAAAGGCTGACCGGTGAATGAACATGAAATGATCCCGCGCAGAGACGCAGCAGCTTTCAAGTTGGCTGGCCCGGCCATTGCTTCGCATCCGTTACGGCATCCCTCTCTCCCCTGCAAACACAAAAGCCCCGCATCGCAAGATGCGGGGCTTTTGTGAGATTTTACCGGCGAAGCAATTACGCTGTGCGGCGGCTCTTTGAACGATAGGCGAACACGAGAGCCAGCGCACCGAGGCCAAAGAGGGCGTAGGTGGAGGGTTCGGGAACCGTTAACAAAGAGATGGCGGAAGGGCTGAGGCTGGAATCGAAAATATCCTCTTCCGATGCATTGGCCGTGAACTGTCCAATCACATACTGGCCCGAGGAGGCTGCGGTGGCGGCCAAAGTAGCGCCGGCATCTCCGTAAGCGAGGGTGACATTATTACTGTTATTCGTTGAAGTCCCGAAGGTGGCAGTCCTGTAATTATTGTTCCAAGAGCCACTCCAGATCTGGACTTGATAGACCTTGCCGACCGTCAGTCCCAAGAGGTCAATTGTTCCATATGGCCCGTGGCCAAACTGACTATCCCATCCACCGTTGTCGATGGAGTTCACCCCATAATAATCGCCATACGCCGCGTTCCCAGAAACCGTCAGCAAGTAGGGATTGGTGGTCAAGGGAGTGGTGAATTGGGTCTGAACCCAGTTAACGACTCCGCTGCCATTGCCTTTCCAGGTGAGCTCACCGGGAACTGATCCGGGGTAAACGACAGGATTCGACACGCCGGGGGTATATCGAATATTGTTACTCTGGCCTCCATCGTTAAATAAATAAGAGGTGTTTCCGGAGTAGTAGCCATTGAATGTATTAAATACGATCCCATTGTTGGTAAAAGGAGTGGAAACTGATTGTACGCCATCGAAGGTCACGGCATCGAAATAGGTGCCATGGGTGGGATCATTCGTGGCCTTCGTGGCGACGTCGGAGGCGCCTGTGACATTCTGTGCGGAGCCCCAAGAGATGACGGATTCAGCCGAGGCACTGAGAGCCCCGAGGCTGAGGGACGCGCCGATTGCAAGCGAAAGGGCGAGGGTTTTTGTTGGTTGTATTTTCATACTTTTTTCTGATTGTTCGTTTTTTATCGGGAGGCAACCGCCATGGCAAGAAATATTTTGATTTTTTTCGGGTTTTTTTGAAGGAGTCTTTTTCAGCACAGGCTCATGGAAACCTGAAACTTGAAACTTGAGTATGAAGAACCTGAACCAAGACTCCACAAGACTCCAGTGCATTGCTTCCCATTCAAGTTTTCCCCTTCTTCTGAAAGAAAAGATGCCCCGCGATGCCGTTAGGTCGCGATCCCGTTCCCAATAAGGTTAGGGTGGAGACCTCCGCGCGAACCGCTGACCTCCAGTGAAGGCCTGTCATTGTTCCGCCCGGTTCAGCCTCCGGTTTGATCACATCGGATCGGGAGCATACAGACCGAATCCCGAACACCGCAGGGCAAATTCTTCTCAATCCGGGAGTTGCCCGGATCAGCCTGGAAATTTTTCAGAGAGCGACAACCATTGTGATGGTTTGAAGATTTTTCAGCTGCGGATCTCAGCTTTCACTGTTTCCCGCAACCGGGTGACGATCCGCCCAAGGGCTTCCGCCACCTCTTCTGTGGTTAGCGTTCGCCCGGCGAGCTGGAATGTCAAGGCGATCGCCACGGATTTTTTATCCAGCGGTACCTTGATTCCGCTTGCATCGCTGAACACATCGAACGGAGTCACCCCGGCAAGCAGTTCCTCGTTCGCTCCAAGAACCGCTTCCTCGACTGAGGCGTAGGGAGTCTTGGCATCGAGCAGGAGGGCGAGATCGCGCCGGACGGCGGGAAATTTCGGAATGGCACCGAGCTTCTTCGGATTTCTGGCAAAGCCGCCTCCCGTGGCGGCCTGCAATGCAGCAAGTTCGAGTTCCGCCACAACAATCTGTCCCTGATGTCCCCCGACGGCAATCTCGCGGGCGGCGGCTGGAGGGAGCACGCCGAGAAGGCCGGCGGGATTTCCTTCAATCAGGATTTCCAGGGCAGGGGCAACGTGAGGATGAACTAGGTGGCGGAAGGTGATAGTATCCATGCAGCCACCCATGAGGAAGATCACCCCCTTGAGATCGAAGAGATCCAGGGTGCGTTTTGTTTCTCCGCGCCAATCCTCCGGTGCCGCGCCTCCGGTAATGACAAAGCCAAGGTGTAGGCGTTCTTCCGGGAGTGCCTGCTGATAGACTTTGCCGATTTCAAAGAGCCGGATGGATCCGGCACCCTGACGGAGATTGCGGGCCACTGCCTCCAGAAGTCCTGGAATGAGGCTGCCGCGCAGCGTCGAGTGTTCCCCACCCATCGGATTGCGGACGTTGATAACCGGTTCACTTGCAAAATTCTGCTGATCCTTGCTGCCGGTCAGTGTGCCGCTACGGGCCTCATGGAATCCCATGCCGGAGAGTCGGCGGCGCAGTCCCCGGGTGAAATCATAGGCCCGGTCGGCGGGGCTGGAATGGGAGGGAATGCTCCGGATCCTGGACGGAATCTTTCCGATGCCATGGAGTCGTGCGACTTCCTCGATCAGATCGACTTCGCGCTGAAGGTCGTTGGCACGCCAGGAGGGAATTTCAAAGCCATCGTGCCCATGCCCATTCTGCGTCTGCTTCAGTCCCAGTTTTTGGAGAAGAAGAGCAATCGCCTCGTCATCCAGATCCGTGCCGAGCAGGGAACGCACGCGTTCTCCCCGCAGAGGGACGATCTGTGGTGCCGGAAGGGTGCCGTCAGTGAAAAGTTCTGTCGAAGCCGAACCGCCTGCAATTTCCAAAATCAAGGTCGTGGCCCGGGCGGAGGCGGCGAGTGCCGTACCGGCGTTGGCTCCGCGTTCGAAGCGGTAGCTGGAGTCGGTGGAGATTCCAAGGGTGCGGCTGGAACGTCGAATCACGGTCGGATTGAAAACCGCACTTTCCAGCAGGATCGAAGTCGTTGTTTCGGAAACGCCGCTTTGCTTACCCCCGATTATGCCGGCAACGGCCTGTGCGCCTTTGGTGTCCGCGATGACCGGATCTCCCGAGGAGAGTTGGTGTTCCTTTCCGTCGAGGGCAAGGAAGGTTTCTCCCTCGTTTGCAAAGCGTACGTTCAGGGCCCCGTCGATCGTTGCGGCATCAAAGGCATGGAGTGGTTGCGCCGTTTCAAACATCACGAAGTTCGTGACATCCACCACGTTGTTGATCGAACGAAGTCCGACCGACTCAAGCCGCCTGCGGAGCCATTCGGGGCTGGGGCCCACCTTCACGCCGTCAATCCTGCGGATGCTGTAGAAGGAAGCGGCTTCCGTAGCCTCAATCGAAGCAACGGTGGTATCGGTGGTGGTGGAGGGAAGTTCCAGTGTCCTGGCAATCAGCTCTCCGGCACCAAACGCCGCAGCTTCCCGCGCCACCCCGAGGTGTCCCAGCCAGTCGGGACGGTTTGGCGTGATTTCGATTTCAAAGACCTCTTCGGCGGGAAAGAGCTCCGTCAGAGGAGTGCCGGTCTTTGTTTCAGACGGCAGGATCAGCAATCCCGCCTCCCCCTGGGCTCCCTCAGGGAGACCGAGTTCCTTGGAACTGCACAACATCCCCTCACTCTCGACGCCGCGCAGTTTGCCGACCTTGATTTTGAAATTCCCGGGCAACACGGCGCCGGGGAGGGCAAGTGGCACGGCGTCACCGACCTTGTAATTCTTCGCGCCACAGACGATCTGTCGCGGAGAACCGCTTCCATCATCGACTTTGCAGACGCTGAGCCGGTCGGCATTGGGGTGCTGCACGGATTCCAGAATCCGGGCGGCGACGACTTTCTCCACGGCCACGCCGGTGCTCTCGATGGAGCCGACTTCGAGTCCGGCATTGGTCAGGATCGCGGCGATTTCGGAGGC
>Ga0302274_10004931_pt1 | contig 11461 bp, 11 predicted proteins | sample III_Bog_N2_1_FD_198755 | JGI IMG/M metagenome (GOLD analysis project Ga0302274, IMG submission 198755) | Peat permafrost microbial communities from Stordalen Mire near Abisko, Sweden - III_Bog_N2_1 | ecosystem: Environmental > Terrestrial > Soil > Wetlands > Peat | place: Sweden: Abisko...
TGGGAATTTTAATGCTTGGGGGGTGCCGAGCACCAACTGTGGTCTTTTCACCTATTGCTCAGGTGAGCATGTTGACAAAGTAAATTGGAATGCACGCCTCAGTAGACTCAACCGATTGCTTCCTAACATTACTCTTTTTCCTGGTAACCCCCTTCCTCCTGCCGAATCATACTATGCGGTATGGCATACGCATAACTCCAGTTATTCTGGGTCGGCTCCCGGTGCCTATATTTCTCTGACGATTATGGTCGATCCTAGTAGCTCATCGTTTAGTTTTTCTCCGGAGGGATGTGACACGAAGTTGGGCAAGAATCAGGACAAGGATAATTTTGGGAAGTCGAAATGTGACCAAATGATTTTAAAGGGGCGTGTTGCTGTTGACTTCTATCATACCCTCGCAAAGGCTACCTCTGTTAAAACTAAAGTTGCGGAGGACGGGAGCATTACGGAGCAAGGGGAAAACCTCATCTCCTGTGTTCAGCAAGGTCCTGAGTCAAGCGTGGGCAGCTATTCATGCGAAATTAAACTCAATTAACCTCTCCCCTAAAGAGCAGGTAACTCGAACGGTATCGGTCGTCGATTCACGTCGATGATCGATATTGGCGTTTTAAAAACAGGCAACGTTCTCACTCGACTTAGAAAATCGATGCTGTAACTGGGTTAACCCAGATATGCCGCGTTATTTCGATGTTTAGGCCCTTTTGAATTTATGCTATCGTCAACTTATGAATTTCAAAACCTTTGGGCCTAGATTGTACATTTTCGCACTTTTCTGTCTCTTGGTCACGACGACCTCTGCACATGCCGACTATACCCAGCGTTTATCTTTAGGAGTTGGAATCGTATCCTTCCAAAACCCGAATGAATCTGAATTCGAGTTTGGCGCTGAATATGAATATCGCTTAAATCCAACGTGGGGCCTTGGTCTTTTCACGAATGTAATCTTCACGAATCCCCTGATTGTGGACATTGGCGCACCCGAAGCATTTTGGCATCCATTCGGAAGCGAGTTCTTGATCAGCGGCGCTCCTCTCATAGAACTCGGGCAACCCGATGGAACCCATGTCGGCGTTCATTTCGGAACCCGTCTTCCGCTTCATTTGGGAGCGTTAACCATTGTGCCGATCTTCGGTATCGCGTTCATTGAGAGCTCCACTCGAATCGATTACGGATTGGGCTTGGAATTTTAGCGATTTATTCAAAACGCTACACTTAACTTCGCCTGTCGTCCGGGCACTGTTACGTAATTAATGTGGTATTTTGAGTCGTAATAAACAGCGGCCGGCGTTCCATCTACCGTAGCACTCTTGAGCGCGCCACTTGCCATCAGTTGTACTTCGTAGGTTCGGGACTGAGGTGAATAAGTGGGAGCGATATCCGAATTCGGTGAAAACGAAACTTCAAGCGTTTGTCCCACTTGATGGGTCTCAATTTGAGTGAGGGAATAATCACCGCTTAAATAGCCGCGGGTTTCTCCATCATCTTCATAAAGAGAAGTTTTGAAATGATCGCCTTCGTTACCTGGAAAGATGCGAACGATGATTTTCTCGGGGTTGGCTCCAGCCATTCGCTCCGCATAAGGTTGCATGAGGATTGGAAATCCTCCGCGCGCAAATAGTGGAAACGAATTTAATCCGTTCACCACGGTCTCAGATTGATTGCTTGCGTGTTCCTTTCCATCAAACCAGCCAAACCAACGGTGTCCTGGTGGAAACCAAACGGTTTGAGCGGCGGAGTAGTTTGAGTCGGAACCTTTTTGCACCACAGGCGCGGTCAGTAAGCCGTCACCGAAGAAATACTCTTGGGGATTCTGATAAGCTTCTGAAAGTTCCGGGTATTCGTAATAAAGAGGTTTAACGAGTGGGTTTGCATCGTGATGCGCAGACCACGCACTGCTATAAATATAGGGAAAGATCTCGGCTCTTAAATGAAAACTAATTTTCATGGATTCTTCGATATCTGATCCATAAGTCCAAGGCCTCTTATCAAGCCACGCGTGGTTTGCTGAGTGCAAGCGAAGGACCGGGCTTACGGCGCCAAATTGAGTCCAGCGCGCAATGAGTTCGCCTTGCCTGATTTGCAAAATCGCGTTCCACGGGTCCGTATCGTCGTTGAATCCGCCAATATCGTTTGACCAGTAAAAACAGCCGGAATTCGCGGCAGTTGAGGTAAACGGAATTTCAAACGCAAGCGTCGACCAAAGAATTTTAGTATCACCCGAAAAATGGATGGGATGGCGTTGGTCTCCCCATCCCGCCCATCGGCTGAAAGATTGTCCGCGAAGATTAAGTTCTGGGATACTCTTCATAGAATGGCGGAAATATAATTCATTCATCCAATCCAAAGTGTTGAACGGAAAATGAGAGTCCCCGTCCCAATCTAGCCACCAAAAATCGACGCCTTCTTTTTCAAGTGGCGTGTGGGTCATACCAAGCAGAGTTTCGATGTAATGTTGATTGCCAGCATCATAGGGAATGATCGTGTTTTGTGATGGATCCTGTCCCATTGCCTGCATGAAATCGCTATAAGTTGTTTCGCTCGGTTGAACGCCATTTTGGGGATGGTCGTTCAGAGTGATGTGCAAGCCCGCGGCATGAAAATCCTTAAGCAGCGCTTCGGCATCGGGCAAAAGCGTGCGATTCCAAGTTAGGCCTGTATAGTCCGGTGGCTGGTGCCAATCCATGTCCATGACGAGGGTATCGAGTGGAAAATCATGGTCGTGAAATTCTTTTACAATGGTTCGATAATCGTCTGAAGTGTAGGGCCACCAGCGCGAATACCAAGCTCCCAGGGTATAACGTCTTGGAATTGGAATCTCGCCGGAAACGCGAGCAAGTGCGCGAAGTGCCGAATGGTAATCATGACCATAGCCAAACAAGAAACCGTCAATCGTATCTGTATTTGGACTCCGCGCTTTCACCCAAGCATTTTCAAAGTCTTCGTCACTCGTCGTGCTCACTAAATCGCGGCCGGAGTCTTCGATATAATGCCAACCCTCTTTTGAAATCAAACCCTCATCAAGGGGCACTGCACCCGCGACGAGGTCGAGAGATCTTAGTGTGCCGCCTAAGTTGTCGGTGTTTTTTTGGCCGAAGGTCCAATTTTGAGTGAAGCGGTGTTTTGAATCTGTAATGACGGCGCTCGGGTTTCCGGAATGAAAGGGCACTCCGTCATCAGTGTAGGTGAGAAGGATTTTTCCCGTTTTGATCGTGAGTACGTTTCCGTTTACTGCAATAATAAGAGAGGCCTTTTCTTCTGGGGAAAGTTTGGGTGTTCGTTTGGAGGCGAAGAGAGAGGGTTCATCGACAAAATTTGAAGTGGGACTGTACTCCATTCGAATCGCTTCTCGCGCAAGAACGGTGAAGCGAGCGTGTCCTATTTTTATCGTTTCTTTATCGGGAGTGGGAGCGGTTGCCGCATTCGCGGAGCCTCTCACGCTATTTATGTTTAGTAGACTGAGTAGAATAACCGCAACGCGTAAAAACTTCATAGAGTGATCTTTATCCCTTTTTTGCCTTTAAAGATTAATGTCAAGATTTTGTCAGTCCGCAAAACCCTTTGCAATTGATTTTTTTTGACAATCCGGGACAAAGATCACTAGACTTATCTATAGGATGAATACACTGACGAATGGCTGGATTCATGAACTTGCGCGTGCTGAGGCTTCACCCGAAGCCGATGCGCTTTATCAAATCAATCGAGCCTCTGCACCTGAGCAAGCGATCGAAGAGAGTACCGTCGAATTTTTGACGGACCTTCGAGCATTTTTTCAAGAGTATGTGAGGATCTTTAATTCCCTCTCTGAGGCGGGTAAGAAATTTTCAGAAATTAAAATCTTCAATCTCACTCAGGGCGCGGCCGATTTCATGCTTTATCGAAACGGAATCAAGCTCATCGTCGCAAACACCACCCAGGGCGTGATTCAATGTTCTTACGATAAGCATGTCGTGAATGGCACATCTTCAGATTTTAACACCCCAGAAGCCCAAGAGCTTCTCGCTCAACTTGGAGCCTTTGGTTCCGTTCACTGGATGTACCGCTCGGAACGGGTCGAAAGCGAACAGGTTGCAAAGCATTTCTTTGGTGAGTTCACCCGTATCACGCGCGAACAAAAAAGGGCTAGGCCCAATCAGAAGGTCCTCTTGGAGCAAATCAAGGCACTTCTCCAAGAACAGGGTATGTCGCTCGATTAGACCCTGCAACCTGAAATTAGCGCACAACATGTGCGGACTTTTGCCTTTCTAAGTACTAAGAATATCAAGTGCTTGCGTTAAACTGTTGTTGTGTAAATTATATCGATTTACAACGTCAACTCATTTAGTGTATGCTTCCGGCCCATGAGAAATACGCGAAATTTGTTAAATCCATCCAGAATGCTTTTTTTCGTAATGCTCGTAGGTGCGGCTTCGCTGAATGCCCAGGCGCAAGCGCCCACCCAAGACGAACTCCACACAATGGATCTCATGCAGAAGGATTGGCTTCTGGATGCGCCTTTATGGTCTGACTTCCAAGACATCGTAAAATACAAACCCAAAGCCCTACCCGATGCACAGGTGATGCTTTCCGCGATCAAGGTCCCAACGAATCCTCTCGCAAAAGTCGTGGGGCAGGATGGTGCAAAGATTGTGGGTACGATCGCCCTACAGGATTTCCCGAAGAAAAATGGCGAAAATACCGTCTACGGAAATGTTACGGCCTTCATGCGGGGGACGGATCAAAAATATTTTTTCCGTCGCTTTTCAGCGACCATCGCAACTGTAAATAATGTCCGTCAGGTGATATCGGCAGTGGCCAAGCCCGAAGGTGGTGGCGACGATCTGATTCCAGCCGATATGCCGCTGTCGGGACTTTCATTTGAGGTTAGTGCGGGCCTTGTGAGCCGTATGGTCGCCCTCGAAGATCCCATTCATGACATCATGATGATTTATCCGCTTGGTGTGGGTGGAATCGATCCAGGATTAGTTGCGCCCGGCGGAACCCATATTCTGACTCCCATGTTTCAAAATGCCACGATCCAAAGAAAAAATGTCATCTCTGCACGAACAGAACCCAAGTACTACAGAGGGATGCCGTTTCTCGGCATTGCGAATTCAAAGGGAGTACGTACCTCGGTTGGATTTCACATTACCATTTTGTCAGACGAAGATTGGGCAAAGCGCGGAGGCTCATACCTCGTGCGCGGCTTTGATTCGCATGGTTGCATGCGCCTGCGCAGCAAAGACCTCACCGAGTTTTTTACGATTGTCATGAATGGTGCAAGCGACGCGGTTCCTGTGAATGTCAGTTACTTTATCTATAATCGTGACGGTGTTTCAGGTGGCGATCGCAACCGCGCTTATGGGCTTTTGTGGGCGAATCATCCGTATCCTTTGAATGAAGCTTATTTTCAAGAGGTGACGAATACCGCGCCTCCCGGACAACCGCCGCAGTATGGCCGCGATCCAAAAGAGCATCTCGTTTTGATGAATGAAGCTTCAGGAAAGCCGAATTTCACCCACTTAGAAGACTTCAGTGCTGATCAAGAAAACGATCTCGCGGCGTTTGAGGCAATGGGTGCGACGAATTGATTGCTCAATTTGTTTTTTCTTCACAAAGCTCGGCATGACATTCGGTCTTTAGAGTCGCAGGATCGTACTTTAAGTGACAAACCTTCTCAAACTCAGAAAGCATGGATTTAATGAGTTGTATGGATTCCCTGCCTTCGGTTTTGATATTCTTTACTTCTTCAGTACTCAATTGAAGTGTTGGTGATCCATTTTTATTGGATAACTTTACGTTTAACCAAACTTCCTTCTCTTTGGTTTTCATGGTCTCCGTGATCTGAATAGAAAAAAGAAAAGAAACTTTTTGTCCAAGACTGTCATGAGTTCGCCCAATCCACGTATGGTTCACCTTGCTCCACGTGGGTGCAATTTCTCGATCGCTGCTCTCGATCATGCGATTCTCCGAATCAGAAGGTATCGTTTTATTGAATACCGAAGTCATGCAAGCAAGATCGATTTCATCGTGAGTGATGAGTTTGACAGACCAATGCGCGTCGGGTAGGGTGCAGCCGTAAGAAAGTAGATATATCGTCGAGGCGAGAGTGGTCCACTTCATTTAACAACGGTAATTCGATTGTTTTTAAATGTAAAATCGATTTTTGATATCTGATCGGATTCCCGTGCATGGTTACCGATCAGATATCAGAATCAGAACTTTATCTTGTTTCTTATTGGGGAAGGCAAACCATATAGTCGACGATTTTTGCCGATTTCGTTTTGGCAAATTTTCCAACCGCCGGAGCAAGGATGGCGCCCCCATCTTGCAAACCCGGAATGCCACCCGCATTAAACACGGTGCCATTTTCAAAAGATCCAGTCGAATATGTTTATGGAAGTCACACGCCGATGCGCCAGCAGAAGCAGGCGGCGGGAATGTTAACGTAGGACAGTAGCGCTTTTGGCCGCTTTGAGCGAATCAATTTTTGCGCAAGTGATTTGCAATGTGATGTCTGTTTACTCATAGAATCACTTTCTTTTCTGTTTAAAAGGAGTGCGCTAGACCACCCAATTTTTTAAACCGAATTAATGGACGTAATTATAATGGTCATTTACAGCGTCTGACCTAAAAAATAAAGAAAAGCCATTCGCTATTCCGAATTTGGGCGGCGAAGTGGATATAAAAATTCCTAAAGGTATCGGATAGTTAATAATAAAATTGATTTATTGTATAAATTTTTATACAATAAATTATGCATTCCCTCGATGCGTGGGGACCGTCCCATATCATTTCCTCGGAAGCTCGGTTTCGAATTTTGCAGGTATTGCTTCCTCTTCAGGGCAGAATGGGTTTGCGCGAGTTGGAGCGCGCCACTCATCTCAATATCCGTTCTGTGCAGGTTGCGACAGAGGGGCTGGTATCCGAAAAAATTTTGAAAAAAGATCGGAATGGCCACTTCGGACTAAACGAAAAATCCGAGCTAGCTTGTTTTGTGAAGAAATTCATTCTCTTCTTGAGGGATGAACAACTTCGCGAGCGCGCCAAACATTTTTCTGATCGAGCTAAACAGGTAATTCGCCTATCGGATCAGGTGGCAGATTTCGTCAAGATCGGGAAAATCAATTCATGAGCTTGCTCAGGCGGTTACAAGAGGCGGTTCGACAATTGGAGAAAGATCAGATCCCTTTTGCGTTGGCTGGTGGATTGGTGGCGTCCTTGTACCGAAAGGAACCAAGAGCAACCGCAGACATTGATTTCGCTATTTTAACGGAAGACGCGAAGAAAGCTGAGGCTTGCTTGAGGGCGCTTGGTCTGAAAGTGCAGTTTTTGCGCAAAGCAAATCTTGAGGGCGGACCAGCGTTCGCTATTAAAAGGCAGAACACTCCCATTTTCATCTTGTGTGGCAGAAGTTCGAATGAAGAAATTGGCGTAGATTTGATTCTTTCAAATATGCCTTGGGTCGAAGGGGCGCTAGAGAGATCTCACGCCAATCCGATTGATTTCGGATTCGGCGCCATCCCTTGCATCACGATTGAAGACTTGGTTCTCGCAAAACTTTATTCGGTGAGAAACCAATCCACTCGATTCATGGACCTAGATGACTTGAAGTCTATTTTTGAATCAAAAAACGATTTGGATTGGAGCTACCTCAATTATCAAATCAAAATCCTGAATCTTTCCATCCCTGACTTAATCAAACCCTTTGTAAAAAGTTAGCAGTCATCAAAGTAATCCCCAAGACTCTCGGAGCGGTCAGAAAAACAGAGAAGAGCCGACTAGCTTTTTCACCCACGAACTAGCCTGAACGCGCCAATAATTTTGGCTAAAAGCATATAGAATTCGCGCAAAAATGCCCATTAAAAAGGCATGCTCGCCGAGTTCTTTACCTCACCGTAGGTGTAACTACGGGTGTCGGTAAAGAACGTCTGCGCTGCCTTTTTTCTGGGCATTTTTGCGCGTTTTATCTCAAAATTATTGGCACGTTCAGGCTAGCTCGGGTCAAAACCCTCAAAGCCTCTCCATACTCTGTTGCAACGTCAAAATCGGATATTTACACACCGTGAGTGTTTGACTGAAATTAAGCGAGAAATCATAAATAGAATCTGGCCGCCCGGTCGTAAGTACTTCCAGATTCTCAGTTGCGATATCATTGGCCTTTGAAATCCGAAGGGCAAGCTCATGTTCTGAAACTTTGGTAAGGCCACCTAAATGCAGGATTTTATTTTTAAGGTCATACTCAATCGAATAGGAAATGACTTCGCTTAGCAATCCGATGTGGATCGGATTTCGGATCAGCCTCTCAGAGACTTTGAATTTCTTTTTGATCAAAGCGCTTTCCCTGAGCCGATCCACCCAAGACGGATGATCAAGCGGACCGCGACCCAAAAGGGGCGCGGATCTGACGATGATATAATTCAGCGAACGTCCTCGAATATGGTTCTCGGCACCCATCTTCGCTTTTCCGAGTGCGCTCGATGGGATCGTGATGTCCTCTTCTGCATAGTTGCCCGCATGGCCCGAAAAAATCGTGTCTGACGATAGGTACACGAACTTGGCCTTGACCCCCTCACTCGCGGCTTGGAGGTAGGTCGCGCCTGCAGTGTGCTGATATTGAGCGGTCCGTGAATCCCGTTCGGCGGAATCAATGTCATTTGATCCAACGGCGTAGATCACCACGTCGGGTTTGGTCGCGAGCATCAGGGATTTACAGAGGTCTCTTTCGGTTAAACCTTGGAAAGCGATGTAGTTTACATCCTTGAGTTTGGTCACCCGATTCCTGTGGGTACAGGTTACGGAATAGCTCAAGGACAAATCTCTCGCAAGGTTAGTGCCGACGAAACCGCTTCCTCCCAAAATGAGGACCTTCTTTCGAATCGCCATGGTTCTAGCTTAACGGAGACGCAGTCGGTGTTAAAGAGGTATTTAACTCAATAGCTTTAACGCTGCCTGCGCCTGATTGTTCGCCTGTCCAAGAACGGAGATTCCAGCTTGCATCAGAATATTCTGCTTGGTCATTTCAGAAACCTCCTGAGCAAGATCGGCATCCCTAATCCTTGAGTTTGCTGCAGATAGATTTTCATCGCTGATTGCAAGCGAGTTGGTAGTCGATTGCAATCGATTCTGCATGGCGCCCAGATCTGCGCGGACGGAGTTCACTTTCATCAGTGATTCATCCAAGGCCGAGAGCGTAGTCTGTGCTCCCACTTTGGTTGCAACACTTTCTCCGACTAAGCCCAGCGTATCGAGCGTTACGTTCGCGTTTTCTGCATTGTAAACGATACGATCCGAAAGCGGATTGTTATTTACACCAACCTGGATCTCAAAAATCCCGGCCTTTCCATTTAAAAGTGGATTGCCGTTAAAGTTCGTCGAATCCGCGATCCTTTGCATCTCAGATTTTAACGCTTGAAACTCCCGGTCGGTGAAACTTCGTTCTTTGTTTCCAATCGTATCGGACGCCGCCTGGATCGCAAGTTCCCTGAGCCTGATGATCATGTTTGAAATTTCATTCAAACCACCCTCAGTTACCTGAATCATGGAGATCCCGTCTTGCGCGTTCCGTTTCGCTTGCCTAAAGCCTCGAATCGTCGCCCGCAAGTTTTCTGAAATCGCAAGTCCAGCGGCATCGTCACCCGCTCGATTGATGCGACTTCCACTGGATAAACGCTCAAGCGTTCCATCCAAAGCGGATTTCGTGTTTGACAACGTTCGCATCGCCGCAAGCGACGCGATGTTGGTATTAATTCTTAATCCCATTTTAGCTTCCTTTCATCCTAATCTTTCCTCCTAAAAGCCGCGTGAGATCCCTCTCCTTGCGGTTAGCATCCTTGCCAGTGTTTTTGCACGTTACCGTGCGGTTTTACTCCTGAGAGGCCACCCGAGTTGCCTAAGCTAGGCACTCCGGTGGCGATCTCAGAAAATCTTTTTAAGTTAGCTCAGGAGCTTGAGCACGGATTGGGCCGAATTGTTGGCCTGACCGAGCACGGAGATCCCTGCTTGCATCAAAATATTGTTCTTGGTCATCTCCGAGACTTCTTCTGCAAGGTCTGCATCTCGAATTCGGCTATTGGCAGCCGTCATATTCTCTTCATTGACCGCGAGATTGTTGATGGTGGATTGAAGCCTGTTTTGCATCGCACCCAAATCCGACCTCACTTTACTCACCTGTGAGATCGCATCATCGATCACCGCAAGTGACAATTGAGAGCCTTGTTTGGTCGCAACGCTTTCCCCCGCCATTCGGAGGGCCTCAAGCGTGACATCCGCATTTTGTCCATCATAAACGATCCGGTCAGTCAGAGGATTATTCCCCGTACCCACTTGGATCTCGAAGATTGAAATTCGTCGACATCGCAATCCGATCCATTTCAGACTTCAAGGCCTGAAACTCTCGGTCCGTGAAACTTCGTTCCTTATCTCCGACCGTGTCTGATGCGGATTGGATTGCAAGTTCCCTGAGCCTGATCAATATATTCGTGCATTCATTCAAGCCGCCCTCTGAGACCTGGATGAGCGAGACTCCATCCTGGGCGTTTCGTTTTGCTTGCTTGAGACCGCGGACTTGCGCCCGTAGATTCTCCGAAATTGCGAGTCCTGCGGCATCATCACCTGCTTGGTTGATGCGGCTACCGCTCGAGAGGCGTTCCAAGTTCTTACTCAGCGCCATTCTCGTGTTATTCAGACTTCTCTGCGCAACAAGCGAAGAAATATTCGTATTTACTCTTAATCCCATAAACTATCCATCCATAAAAAAGCATCCTCCATGAGCACCCGCAGACGACCAAATCTGCGGCCGGCAATCCTTACCGATTTTTTGGGCGAATGAATGAATCCAATTGAATCCACTCACCCGCGGTTAACACTTCACTTGTGGTTTTCACCACAAAAACTTTTCGCACGACCCAAATGTGGATCGTTATTAATCCCACTCGCATCCACAGGCTGTCGACGGCGCTTCCGCCCCCTCCAAGATCCTCTCTTTAAGGACGGAAGTCGCAATCGTTCCAGGAAACAGACGAGGCAACGCCATCGTCGTGGTTTAAACTTTAAGACTGACCTCCCAAGAGCCCGAGTACGCTCTTTACGGACGAGTTCGCTTGAGACAAGACGGAGACTCCTGCTTGGTTTAAGATCTGAGCCTTGGTAAGCTCCGATGTCTCTTCCGCAAGATCCGCGTCCCGAATTCTGGAATTCGCTGCCGTTAGGTTCTCTTTATTCACATTTAAATTATTAATGACGGATTGGAGCCGGTTTTGCATGGCTCCGAACTCCGCACGGATCGAAGTTGCGCTATTTAACGCTTGATCAATAGAAGATAAGCAGTTTTGAGCGCTCGTTTTATCGGAAACGGTGGCTAAATTGAGTCCCAAAGAAACGAGATTGACGTTTGAAGCATAGGGATCGAAAAGTTTAATCCGATCGACGAGAGGGTTGTTTTTTGTCCCGATTTGGACTTCGAAGGCACTACCATTCCCATTTA
>Ga0302274_10004934_pt1 | contig 11458 bp, 9 predicted proteins | sample III_Bog_N2_1_FD_198755 | JGI IMG/M metagenome (GOLD analysis project Ga0302274, IMG submission 198755) | Peat permafrost microbial communities from Stordalen Mire near Abisko, Sweden - III_Bog_N2_1 | ecosystem: Environmental > Terrestrial > Soil > Wetlands > Peat | place: Sweden: Abisko...
TCCATGCCAGGGCGCTGAAAACGCCCATCAGGTCGCGCATCTCCCCGCGCACGCTCACCGCCGGCAACATGCGCAGGTCCGGCACATCTACCAGCGACGCTTCGGCCACAATGCTGGTTCCATCCGTGGTGTAGCTGCCCACTACAATCGAATCCGCGTCCAGCGTCTGCGCCAGCTTCAACGCGCTCGCCCGCGAGGGATGAAACCCCTGCGGCAGTCCCAGATGGTCCAGCGCATACACGCGGTCGGCGCGGCTGGTGGGCTGGAATCCCGCCGAAGCGAAGCGCATGCTCAAGATCTCCGCCGCCGCCTCGCGCACCCACTCCAGGCTTGGCTGCCCGGTGCGATTGTCAAAGGGCAGCACAAGCAGCACGCGTCCGCCGCCGGAAGACCGCGGGCCGCCTTCGCCTGCCGCGGGGTTCGCCTGCTCCTGCGCCCCGGCTGCCGCCGCCAGAACACACAAAACCGCCAGCACAGCGCCCGCCGTCAGCCGCTGAATTCGCCACCATCGCACTCGAGTTTCTGGAATCACAACAGGTCGATTATAGGCTCTGGCGCTTTGATCGGCGCTGCCTGCCCATGCGTCCGATTTCGCTTGGCCGCTCGCATCTGCGCCGTTATCATCGCAGCATGTCGCCGCTCACTCCACCACCCCGTCTCAAGCCTCTGTGGCGCGTAGTGATCGAGGTCGCGTTTATCGTCTTCCTCTTTTACGCGAACCTGCTCATGGGCGAGTTCACCGGCGTCAACGGCAGTGGCAAGACCTTCGCCTTCGCGCTCCACGACATCGTTACGCCCACCAACTTCGCCATCGCGCTCGTCAGCGCCCTCATTGGCTACGTGGTGTTCGAATACCTGCGCCACAAGTTGTAGGAAGTAGTGATGAGTGGTTAGTGATTAGTGAGAAGTGATTAGGAAGAAGTGACTAGGAAATAAGGATCGAAACGCCGAACAAAGGAAATGGCAGCAATCAGCCGCCATTCACTAACCACTCATCACTAACCACTGTGAACTACCGACTGTCTTTCAGTCCGCGTACGTCGGTTCTTCCACGTTCGCCGTGTCTGGCAGCGGCTCGGGGTAGTACGCGTTGCGCACGTACTGCTTCACCATGCGGTTGGTGTTGAAGTACGAGCCATTGAACGCCAAAGTCGTCCGCATCAGCCGCGCCCACTTCTCCTCGGCGTCGCGGTAGAGCGGAACCACCGCCGTCTCCAGCTTGGTGTAGAGCGAGTGCGCCTCTTCCTGGTCGTTGGCGCCGTCTTCAATCGCCCATCCCGTCACGCCTTCAATGCAGCCCTCAATCCACCAGCCATCCAGAATCGACAGGCTGGGCACGCCGTTCATCGCCGCCTTCATGCCGCTGGTGCCCGAGGCTTCATACGGCCGCCGCGGTGTATTCACCCATACATCCACGCCCGCCGTCAGCCGCGCGCCCAGGTCCCACGCGTAGTTTTCGAGATAAACGATGCGCAGCATGTCGTTGGAGAGCCTGGCCGCTTCTTCCACCACCTGCTGGATCAGCGCTTTGCCCGGCTCGTCCTGCGGATGCGCCTTGCCGGCATAGATAATTTGCAATCCGCCGGCCTTGACCGCAATCTCCTTCAGCCGCTCGGGATCGTTGAACAGCAGAGTGGCGCGTTTGTAGGTAGCGGCGCGCCGCGCAAAGCCCAGGGTCAGCACTTTGGGATCGAGCACCAACCCCGTCCGCGACCCCACCCAGGCCAGCAGCTCTTCTTTCGCGCTGGTGTGCGCCGCCAGCATCGCCGCCTCGGGCAAATCGATGGCGTTGCGCAGATAAAGGTTGTCGCGCCGCCACGCGGGGATGTGCTCATCCAGCATGCGCTCGACCGGTTCCGAGATCCACGTGCGCGCGTGCACGCCGTTGGTGATGGAGTCGATCTTGAACTCTGGAAACATGGCCTGCGATACCTTGCCATGCTGCATGGCCACGGCGTTCGCGTGGCGCGAGAAACGCAACGCCAGCAACGTCATGTTGAGCAATCCGTCGCGGAAGCAGCCCAGCCTTTCGAGGCGCGCCGTCCTGTCGCCGCCCAGGATGCGAATCGCCTGCTCGGTGGAGAAGCGGTCGTGCCCCGCCGGCACCGGGGTGTGCGTCGTGAACACGCACTTCCGCTGCACCTGCTCGATGTCCGCGTCGGTGGCGCCGTTCTGCGGGCCGCCGCCCATCTGGCTCTCCAGCAGTGCCAGCGTCAGCAGTGCCGCGTGTCCTTCGTTCATGTGGTACACGTTCACGCGCAAGCCCAGCGCATGGGCCATGCGCGCACCGCCCATCCCCAGCACGATCTCCTGCTGCAACCTGTAGTTCGTATCCCCGCCGTACAAGTGGTCCGTCAGTCCCCGGTCCCAGCCCGAATTCTCGTCGACGTCGGTGTCGAGCAGATAAATCGGTACCACGTGACCGAACTGGCCCCGCATGTCATAGCGCCACGCGCGCACAGTAACCACGCGATTTTCCACCTGGACCGTAACCCGAGCCGCCTCCTCCGTGCAAAAGTCCGCCGGGTTCCACGGCTGCACGTCCTCGCTTTGCACGCCCGTCGCGCTCAGGTGCTGCTCGAAATACCCTTTGCGGTGCACCAAAGAAAAGGCCGCCAGCGGCACTCCCAGGTCGGCTGCCGAGCGCAGCGTGTCTCCGGCAAGCATGCCCAGGCCACCCGAGTAGGTGGGCATGGATGGCTCAATGGCGATCTCCATGGAAAAGTAGGCAACTTGGCCGTTGTCCGGAAGTGTCTCGTAGGAATAGGGTTTCGCGGTGGCAGATTGCATATATTTTCTTCTCCGTGCGCTTCGGCCCCCCAACATCCGGCCGGTCGGGCTTCAACACACGGTCCCCGTTGCATACATCGGGGTAAATACCCTCCAAGTTTAGCAAGGAAACGACTCCGGCAAGATTCCCCAACCGGGTGCGGCGTAGCAAATTTGTGGGAGAGACAACCCGCGTGTCCCCGGACCAAAACAGAATTATCTCGCGTCGAGAACCTGCCCAGCACTTGGCGGATTACGGACTCGCTGGGTGCCCCATCCTTTCGCGCCTTTTGCGGAAGGGGGCGCCTGTTGGGTCGTCGTCTTCTAGCTCCGCTAACCCCGCCAACCCCGCTAGCTCCGCTGTTTCACTCCAGACCGTGCGCCCCTCCCGAGGCATGGCACACGTGAATCTGCGGAACGATCCCTGTCTGTTCGGCGTAGCGCGCACCCAGCGCTTCGGCAAATGCCGTGGCCTCGGTCTGCTCCACGAGATTAATCGTGCAGCCACCAAAGCCTCCGCCCGTAAGCCGCGCCCCGATCAGCCCCGGCAAATCCTGGGCCAGCGCCACCATTGCATCCGCTTCCACGCAACTGCCTTCAAAGTCCTGGCTGTAACTGCGGTGCGCCTCGGCCATCAGCCGTCCCAGCTCCTTCATGTTGCCCGCGAGCAGTGCCTCGCATGCCGCCACCGTGCGCAGGTTCTCGCTGATCACGTGCTTGGCCCGCAGGTAACTCTTGGGCTCCATCTCGTGGCGCCATTTCTCCAGGTCCTCAAGCGTGCAATCGCGCAGAAACTTCACGCCCGGCTTGTGGCTCGCGATCACCGCGCACGCCGCTTCTGACTCGCGCCGGCGGGTCGGATAGTCGCCGCCCGCGACAGAGTGTTTGACCATGGTGTTGGCAATGACCAGCGCCACGTGGTCGGGAATCGGCGCCAGCTTGAAACTCAAATCGCGGCAATCCAGCAGCAGCGCGTGATCCTTCTTGGCGTTCAGGCTGATGAACTGGTCCATGATGCCGCAGTTCGCACCTACAAACTCGTTTTCCGCCCGCTGACACAACCGCGCCAGCACTGGACCCGGATAGCTCGCACCTACCAGCGACAACACCGCCAGCGCCGTCGCTACTTCGAGGGCCGCGGAGCTCGACAGCCCCGACGACAGCGGCACATCGGACCAGATGCTCAAGCTAAACCCAGGGATTTTGTGCCCCTCGCCGGCAAGAATCGCCGTCACGCCCATCGGGTAGTCGGTCCAGTGGTTGCTGCGCGCCGCCTGCACCCCGTCGTCAAATATCTTCTCCTCGCTCTGATTTTCGGAATAGATCGCGATCTTGCCGTCCGTGCGCGGCGAAATCCCCGCCAGGGTGGCAAAGTTGATCGCCGCCGGCATCACAAAACCCTCGGCGTAGTCGGTGTGCTCGCCAATCAGGTTCACGCGCCCCGGCCCCACAAAAACCTTGGGCTCGGCCCCGAACCGCTCCTTGTGCATGGAACGAAATACTTTTGCATCGTGCATACTCTTCAACCTCATTCTGAATTCAAATCTCTACAACTAAAATGCGCCGATTCAAAATGTTGTCATCCTGAGCGACCGTAGTCCGCCGCGGCGGACGAAGGGAGTCGAAGGACCTGCGGTTGCTTTTCGCGCATTCGACTCAGCACGACAACTGATTACTGATCCCCGTCTTTGACAACGTTTTCTTTTCCAGCCAAAAGCTAAATGCATCGGCAAACTTTTTTAACCGCTCACCACTTCTCCGCACGCCGCACTCAGCCGTTCCCAGATCTCGTCCAACCACGCCTCGTGCTCTGGCTTCATCAGCACAGAGCGCAGGCAGGTTAGCGTTCCGGCCTCATTCTGCGCGTGGTTGCGGACCCCAAACCACGATCCCGGCAATTGTACTAAAGCCAGATGCAACCCTCGCTGGGCGCACGCGTCGAAGACACTTCGCGCTTCCACAGATGCCTTCCGAAAGTCTGCCGCACGCAGTGCCCATACCACAATGTCCAGCTCTGGCGCGCCTGCTGCAAGGGCTTCGAACCGCTCATCTCCTCGGATGCGCCGGTCCAGTTCGAGCGCCGCACGCCTACCGCGCCTGAGCCCCTCGGCAAACGCTCCGTCACAAGTGAGCGGCAGCAGCCGTTGCGTGGCCCACAGCGCCACCGCAGCCGCGCCGGCGCGCGAGCACTCCAGGCTAATCTCGCCCAAATGCAACTGAGTCGAAGTGAAATACGTGTACGGCGAATCGTGTTTGTAAAACCGACCCACTGTCGGATCGCGGAATAGCACGCACCCGCAGCCATATGGTTGCAGCCCATGCTTGTGCGGATCGATCACGATGGAGTCGGCACGGCCAATTGCCGCATAAGGCCGCTGCGCCGGCTCATCGAGCGCATCAGAAATCAGCCCAAAGTACCCGCCATAGGCCGCGTCGACGTGCACCCGCGCGCCATAGCGCCCCGCGAGCGCCAGAATTTCCTCCAGCGGATCCACGGCGCCCATTGCCGTCGTGCCCAGCGTTGCCACCACCGTGCCCACGTCGCCTTTGCGCAGCTCGTCTTCAAGGGCATCCAGCCGCATCCGCCCGCGCTCGTCCGCCGCCACCCCCGCAAACTCCAGCTTCAGCACGCTGCTGATCCGGTGGTGCGTGTAATGCGCCTGCTCCGAGCCCACAATTCGCAGTCCCGGCCGCAACTGCCCGGCCATCCACAAAGCTTCGAGATTCGCAAACGTCCCACCCGACGTCAGGTGGCCCAAATACTCCTTCCACCCGAACATCCCGGCGATCCCTCGCACCGCCTCGACCTCCATCGCCGAACTGGCCCGGCCTCCGTCGCGCGCGTGGTTGTTGGGATTGATCTTCATGGCCAGGGTGTACGCCGCCCGCGCCACCGGATGCGGCGGTTTCAGCATCTGCCCGGCATATAAGGGATGGAAGTAAGGAGAGTTATCGCCCAGCCGGTGCGCCGTCTCCTCGAGAACCCGCGCCATGGCTTCCGCGCCTGCGCCCGGCTGGGGCTCAAACTTTGGCAGGGAGCCAAACTCCGTCTCCAGAACCCCAGAGGCGTGGGCCAATAACGAGAGGAAAGGATCGTGCGGCATCGCGACCCCTCACCTTATCACAGGCCCTGGATCTCAAACCTATCGTCTCTTATAAGATTCTATTAATCAACAACTTATAAGCAGCCTAAAGTCCATCCCACCTAAGTCGCACATTTCCCGCGTGCTTTTTTTGACGCTGATGATACACTGTGGTCAGCGTTAGAACCGATTCGGGCGTGAGCAGTACTCGCCCAAAGCAAGATTCTGCCAGTGTTCGCTCCGATTCATCCAGCGCAATTCAATCCCAGGAAATACGCAACAATGGAACAAGGTACTGTGAAGTGGTTCAATGACGCGAAGGGCTTCGGCTTTATTTCGCGCCAGAACGGCGAAGATGTCTTCGTGCATTACTCTGCGATCAACTCAAGCGGTTTCAAGAGCTTGCAAGAGGGTCAAGCCGTGCAGTTTAACGTCGTAAAGGGTCCCAAGGGCTGGCAGGCTGCTGACGTACAGCCTCTCTAAACCTGATCAGCCGGATTCCGGCAGAATCTAGCTTGAAACAGCAAAGAGCTGGGAGCGCTTCTGGTGACAGCCAGGAGCTATCCCGGTTTTTTGCGTTTTTTGGACGCAAGAATGCGGCTATTTCCCGCCAAAAACGCCGTTTCCGGCGTATAGCGCCCTTTCTTAATTCGTCAGCCGCTCTGTTTGCCAGTCCCCCCCGTAGCTCTGTTTGCTTCAGCTCGCCGCTCTGCCCGCTTCAGTTCAACCGCCAGAATCCGGCGTTCAACGCGCTGGCAAAGGTTACCCAGGCCAGGTAAGGCGCCATCAGCCACGCGGCCACGAGATCAACCCTGCCGAACGCCAGCGTGGCCGCCCCAATTGCCATCCAAAGAACGGCAACTTCGACCAGCGCCGCGCCCAGGGCATGGCGGCGAAAGAAGATCCACGACCAGGCCAGATTCAACGTCAGTTGCGCCAGGAACAGCAGCAGCCCCCAACTACGCGCCGGCGACGGCGACGCCAGCCAAACGCGCCACGCCGCAATGGCCATCCAGGCGTAGAGCAGCGTCCATACTGGTCCGAATACCCAGCTTGGAGGCGCAAAGGCGGGTCGTGCCAGGGTCCGGTACCAGCCAGTCACTTCGCGGGCTGTCCATCGCCCACCAAGGCCCGCCACGGCAAAACAGATCGCGAGCCAGAAGAGCAGAGCAAACCAACGCACGGTTTTTCTCCTTATTTCTCAATTTATCCTGATTTCGTCGATCTCCATTCTCATAGATGCGCCGCGGCAGACCCGCGTCGGACGCGCCTCAGGCCCGCTGCGCTCGACTTCGCACCCCGCAACCTTCTATTCTCAAGGGTTGGCCGCATCGTCTTCTTTCATTCCGCGGCCGTCACCGGGGTTCCATTACACACATGAGCACAAAAACGATCGCCGTACATCTGCCCGACGGGTCCATCCGCGAAGTGCCCTCCGGCACCACGCCTCTCGATATAGCCAACTCCATCTCGCCGCGCCTCGCCGCAGCCAGTGTCGCCGCGCGCCTCACACCGGTCTCGGTCGGCACGAACGCCATCCAAGAGTCGGCCCGCGACGGCCAGTCGCCAGCCGGCGAGGATTCTGGCGAGGCCTCGATGTACGCTGCGGAAGACGCCGCCGCGTCGCGCCTTGTCGATCTCTCTGCGCCGCTCAACGCGGACATCAAGCTCGAACTCGTCACCGAGAAGGATCCCGACGCGCTGAAGGTTCTGCGCCACTCCGCCGCGCATGTGCTGGCTACGGCTGTGCTCGAGCTTTTTCCGGAGACCAAGCTCGGCCACGGCCCCGCCACCGACTCCGGCTTCTTCTACGACTTCTATCGCGAGAAACCCTTCACGCCTGAAGATCTCGCCGCCATTGAAACCAAAATGGCCGAGGTCGTGGCGCGCAACGAACCTTTCGTGCGCGAACACGAGCCCCGCGAGCAGGCCCTCGCCGAATTCGAGCGCGACGGCGACTTCATGAAGACGCACTTCGTCACGAAATTCACCGTGCCCGGCACCGAAGTCAGCTTCTATCGTAACGGCAAATTCGTCGACTTCTGCCGCGGTCCGCACGTGCCGTCGACCGGCCGCGTCAAGGCCTTCAAGGTCGGTCCGCTCGCCGGCGCCTACTGGCTCGGCGACGAAAAAAATCCCCAACTGCAGCGCGTCTACGGCACGGCCTTTTTCTCCCAAAAAGATCTCGACGCCCACTTCGCGCGCCTGGAAGAAGCCGCGCGCCGCGATCATCGCGTCCTCGGCAAGCAACTCGACCTCTTCAGCATTCAGGAGCTGGCCGGCGCCGGCCTCATCTTCTGGCATCCCCGCGGCGCCATCATCCGCAAGATCATGGAAGACTGGATGCGCGACGAGTGCCTGCGCCGCGGCTACCTGCTCGTCTACACGCCGCACGTGATGCGCCGCGAGCTCTGGAAGGTCAGCGGTCACGAAGGCTTCTACTCCGGCAACATGTACACGCCGATGGAGCTGGACGACGCCGAATACCGGCTGAAGCCGATGAACTGCCCGGGCCACATCCTTATTTACAAGAATTCGCCCAAGAGCTATCGCGATTTACCGCAGCGCTACGCCGAGCTCGGCAACGTCTATCGCTACGAGCGCTCCGGAACCATGCACGGCCTGTTGCGCGTGCGCGGCTTTACGCAGGACGACGCGCACATCTTCTGTACGCCGCAGCAGATCGAAAGTGAAGTGGCCGCCTGCATCGATTTCGCCGAGGCCGTGCTGAAAACCTTCGGCTTCAAGGAGTACAAGGTCGAGTTGTCGACATGGGATCCCTCGGACCGCGCGCACTACGCCGGCTCCAATGAGAACTGGGACCTCGCCATTCGCGCACTCGACAATGTGCTCAAATCGAAGGGCATCCCCTACAAGACCATCCCCGGCGAGGCCGCCTTCTACGGCCCCAAGATCGACGTCAAGCTGGTCGACGTTCTCGGCCGCCTGTGGCAGCTATCGACGGTGCAGTTCGACTTCAATCTGCCCGCGCGCTTCGATCTCGAGTACGTCGGCGAGGACGGCGAGCGCCATCAGCCGGTAATGGTGCACCGCGCGCTCTTCGGGTCGGTGGAAAGATTTTTCGGCGTGCTCATCGAGCACTACGCAGGAGCCTTCCCGCTCTGGCTCGCGCCGGTACAGATCGGCCTGGTGCCCATCAGCGAGAAGCACACGGCCTACGCGGCCAAGGTCGAAGCCGCACTCAAAGACGCCGGCTTCCGCGTCGAGACCGACATTCGCAACGAAAAAATGAACGCCAAAATCCGCGACTTCGCCAACCAGAAGACGCCTTACATCCTCGTCTTCGGCGACAAGGAAGAAGGCGCCGGAGCGGTCAGCGTACGCACCCGCGGGAAAGGCGACCAGGGCTCCATGCCGCTGGCCGACTTCATCGCCAAGGCTAGCGCGCTGGTCGAGATGCAGTCGGTAGAACTGTAGCGATTTCGCCGAATTCGGAGGATACTATCTCCATGGCCACGCAGCCCGTTTTTGAAAAACCGGTCAGCGTCGAGGAGTATCTCTCGACCGTCTATGAGCACGACTGCGAGTATGTGGACGGGGTGATCGAGGAGCGCGATTTGGGTGAGTTCGAGCATGCGTACGTGCAGGGGCTGCTGATTACGCTCTTCAACAATCACCGCCAGGACTGGGGCGTTTACGCCCTGCCCGAACAGCGGGTGCAGGTACAGAAGACACGTTTCCGCGTTCCGGATATTGCGGTGCTGCGCACCGGCTCAAAGCGCGAGCCGATTCTCACGCATCCGCCATTTCTTATTGTCGAAGTCCAATCGCCCGATCAGTCGCTGCGTTACACCGAGGCCAAGGCTATCGAATACCTCGCCTTTGGCGTCGAGCACGTCTGGGTCGTCGATCCCTACGCCCGCGTAGCGTATCGCGGCACGGCGAATGGCCTGGAGTTGGTTCGTTCCGGCGAACTCGCAATCCCCGGAACCCCGATCCAGATTTCCGTGCAAGAGCTTTTCGCCGAATTGGATCGTGTGTAGCGATCAGGGTTTTCTCCGACTTTTAAAGTGATCTACACGACGAGTTGTGGCAGTTTCATATCATTCCCCACGCAGCAAAGGAGAATCTCATGGTCGAGGGATTCTGGACGGTCCAATTCAAAGGCGTGCAAGGCTGGGGCACCGGCGTAGTCGTCTACACCGGAGGCCACGTCTACGGCGGCGACAGCGCTGCCATGTTTACCGGCGCCTACACGCAACAGGGCGACGCAATTACCGTCCGGCTGCACGTGAAGAAGTTCGTGCCCGGCCTCATGACCGTGATGGGGCGCGATGAATACGACCTCGAACTGAATGGAAAGATAGACGGCAATACGATGAATCTTTCCGGTTCAATTCCCGGGACAGAGATGCGCCTTTCGGCGACGCATTTGAAGCAGTGCGAAGTGCCGCCGGCGGCTTGACCTAACAAACTCCGCTGCCTATGCGTTAATCGCCATCCCCTCCACCGCGCCGTAGCCGTCCAGCATCGCTTCGCTCAGCGTGGGGTGCGCGTGGATGGTGAACATCAGCTCGTCCACCGTGCCTTCGAGCTCCATCACGGCAACCGCCTCGGCAATCAGTTCCGTGGCCTGCGGGCCGATGATGTGCACGCCTAGAATCTCGCCGTACTTGGCGTCGGCAATCACCTTCACAAAGCCGTCGTGGCTGTCCACGATGGTTGCCTTGGAGTTGCCGGCAAACGGAAACTTGCCCACCTTGATTTCGTGACCCTTTTCTTTGGCCTGCGCTTCGGTCAGGCCCGCGCTGCCGATCTGCGGCTCGGTATACGTGCAACTCGGAATGCGATCGCGCCGGACGGGACGGAATTTGCGCCCCGCGATCTTCGCCATCGCCACCATGCCGCTCATCGCGCCCACGTGCGCCAGTTGCGGCAGCCCGGCCACGATGTCGCCGATGGCAAACACGCCCGGCTCCGCCGTCTCCTGCGCCTCATTCACTTTCACAGATCCGCGCTCTAATTCCACACGCGTCTTTTCGAGGCCGATGCCGTTCGTCAGCGGTCCGCGCCCCACGGCCACCAGCACCTTCTCAGCTTCTTTCACCTGCGGCTTGCCGTTTGCGTCGGTGTAGCTCACCTTCACACCCGCGGCGGTCTTCTCTACCTTCTCAACCTTCGCGCCCGTCTGCGTCTCAATGCCGCGCTTGCGGAAGACCCGCGCCAGCTCCTTCGAAATCTCTTCGTCTTCCACCGAAACCATGCGCGGCAAAAACTCCAGAATCGTTACCTCGCTGCCGAAGCTGCGAAAAATGGATGCAAATTCCACACCCACCGCGCCAGCGCCGATCACGATCAGCGACTTGGGCGGCGCGTTCAGGCTCAGAATCTCGATGTTGGTCAGGATGGTCTCGTCCGCCTTCAGTCCCGGCAGCAGCTTGGCCTCCGACCCGGTCGCGATCATTACGTTCTTCGCTTTCACCGAACTCTTCTGGCTGTTCGCTTCCACTTCGATGGTGTGCACCCCATGCTGCGCAGGCCCAGTCAGCCTTGCAAAACCAGGAATGACGGCAATCTTGTGTTTCTTCATCAGGAACTCGATGCCCTTCACGTGCTTGGTGATGATCGCACTCTTGCGCGCCAGC
>Ga0302274_10004940_pt1 | contig 11450 bp, 13 predicted proteins | sample III_Bog_N2_1_FD_198755 | JGI IMG/M metagenome (GOLD analysis project Ga0302274, IMG submission 198755) | Peat permafrost microbial communities from Stordalen Mire near Abisko, Sweden - III_Bog_N2_1 | ecosystem: Environmental > Terrestrial > Soil > Wetlands > Peat | place: Sweden: Abisko...
TAAGTCGTCCATATTTCGTCACCTATCTATAGCTGGCTCATGTTGATGACTCCTCTTGATTTGGAAATAACTTGAGCATTTCCTGGAAAACATGTGGCTGCAACTCCTGTCGATGAGCATGCATCGGCACTTGTATTGACGTTGCCCGCTGAGCCACCGGTACCTGCGCAGTTCGTAGATGACCCAGCTTGAGAAACAACCTTCATGCCGAAGGATAAAAGAAGAGTAATGCAGATGAGTTTTGGATTCATACTTATTTTATATATTTCTAAGTTTAATAATCAGGGCTTTATATAATTAAAAATTAGTATACTTGTTTTCTCACAATATTTAATTATTAAGTTCAAACCATATGCAGCAGCATAGTTGTGTATGTCCAAAAGGACTCTCTGAGAGCAGAATCTCCACTTTCTGTTTTGTTATGTAAATATATAATAATTGCTTCTATACTTAAAACTATCATTGTTATAATTAAAATTATTAAAATGTTAGTATGTCTAAGATTTCAAATTTTTATCATGAGACAACTATCAAAGGAAATTTTCCTAGTATTGATTCACCATCTAAGGGCTTTTTTAATTAAGGGGTCTTCCAAGAACAATGTAGAAAACAACTTCATCAATTCATTCGAAAGAATATTAAGGCTAAAATATATTTCGCTTCGTTCTCAGGCACTGCAAATTTGCTTTAAAATGCTCTAAAATTAAGTTTAAATATTTAATGGATGAAACTGTTTAAAAGGTTGCTTGGAAATACTTTAAAATTAAATCCCTCCTCATTAAACCTTTTCAGCAAAGATGCTGATGAATTAACTCGAAGACTGAAAATATGGAAAATGCCAAGGGAGATAGCAGATAAGACATACTGAACTACTTAAATAACTAACCTGACTAGTAAATTCATAAGGACTGTGATATGTAGATTTTGAGAAAAGGGAAAGGCGGCCTCACCGATGAAAGAGATTTATGTTAAAAATATGAAATAGGATTAAAGACTATTAGTTCATTATTTCATCGGATTGAGGCCAAGGAATATATATGACAAGAAGAATGACTATTCACGGTCATATTACAAATATTACCTTATCGATTATTATCAAATATTGCAAAGAACATAAAACTAAGGATATTTATGACCAATAAAAAGATATGCATATATCCCATCATAAGATTTCGATCCGATTTCACACAAATCCGTTCCTATCGGTGTAGCTTAATCAGCAATAATATCGATAATATGATATAATAATGGTTAATGATCATTTTTTCAGCCTAGCAAAGTATTGAAGATATATTGCACCTCTAGTTTGCCATCTTAAGGTAAATCCGTACAATGAAGTGCATTAAAAACTCTGTCTGTCCCAAATTTAGCCCGTATTGTAGTTGGTTACAATTTACGAGCGATTTCAGGGTCATATGGACCGCTCAATTTCCTTAATTTTTCAATAACATTATCTTGCCTCACTTCAAGCGCGACCGACGGCCCTGAAGCGAGATGATCAACCATCTTCTTATGCTCCGGTAAAAACTTATAGGCTTCATAGAACTCCTGCGCTGCTGCGTGATCAAACCACACCATCTGCATAGCGCTGATTTCAAACCCCGAAGAAAGGATCGCGTCCACTATGTTGCCAACGTTTTTGCTCTTGACAACATGAGGCTTAATTATGCATAAGCTGCAGTTTTAATAATAGGGACGAGACTGAGTTACTATCTATTTACCTTGACTACGCACTCGCTTGAAAATATTAGATTTAACTATCTCTCCGCAGATTTTGGAGCATCACTGCCATGACAAGCATTTTTTGTTCCATCCTATCCGTAGAGAGCTCTCAGTGATCCAGGTGCCTCCTCTCGGGCTTTATTCGAATTAGTGGGTCCTATAAACTTTCTCCACTTTGTTATGGCATTTTCTGCGAGCAATTACATGCCAACAGAATAATCCGAAGTCATAAAACCTATGAGAGTTGGATAAAAGTTTTTCCCTTTATGTTCACCATAGAATTGACCTGCCGATTCCTCATCAAACTGGAACATTTTAAGATTTGCGATGGTAAATTGTTGTTCCGTGAGTGCAATCATCTTACCAAAATTCATATAGGCGTTGGGTTTGAGCATTCCGTATGTCCTGAATCATAATCGGGGTACTTATTGGAACTATCCTCTCCGACGAGTTCCTTGCGGGTGAACTCATCTCCGAATGAAACTATCTTGAGTTGTCGATTGTAGCACACCACTACGTTGCCAATATACAAATCGGTCAACTTGATCTCTGGGTACTGTATTTTCTTAAGGAATATTTTATGATTCTTAATGTCATACTGCATCAGTAAAAGAGTACCATTTCTATTTGCTGAGCGGGCATGAAATAAGTGAGGTAAAACTGTTTGATGAGGGAGGCAGAGGGGTCAAACCACTCGACGACAAAGGTGTACTTGCGTTCAGACATGCTTGATAAGTTATATTTAGATGAGGATTAATAGTTATCTATTGATAGAGTTGATAAGATTCGTATAAATCGTGAGGATGATCGAAGATTAATATTAAACAATTTATCAATTAACACTCATAAAAATTATTTTATCATTAAGCAGAACAAATAAAAAACTTTTGATTCCAATCCGAATGCATGTAAAATTATGCTAAATCCATAAATTCCTCAGTGGCCTTCCCTTGCAGTGTGATTTCTCCACATATATTGTATTGGTTTCTAAGGGATTCTATTTGTTAGATTCTTTTGATTTATGATGCTTTACAAAATTTATTTCCATTTGTACACGAGTATAGAAAATGATAGTAAGCTCAAGTGTGGGCTGTATCAACAAAAAAGTTGATACGCCAACCTTTAATAATTTGCTGCTGCGCTCCGATGGCTTCAAACATGTATACAAAGGACTCACATATAAACACTCTATGCCAAAACCTTCACAGGGAACACATGCGGGGACCTATACCTCTATTGGCAGGCGCACCCCCGCTAAATAATATCACTTCACGAAAGAAGGAGACTCGAAGCTCTAATACGAGGTCGATCCGAGTAAGCAATTCAGACGAACCCAAACCGCATAACTTGCCCAAAGAAAACGCACAACACCCGTCTAAAATCGCTAATCCGAATTTCTAAAGGCAGAGAAAGAGGAGAGTGACTGTTTTTCCAAATTTTTATAGAAGTTGGGAATTTGATTTTTATATGCTTAATAACGCAAAATATCAAGAGAGCCAATACTAAAGAAAAGCAAGGACTAGCTCCTGATTTTCCTGAGGGGTAATGCGAGCAATCTCGTCAATTTTATTGCATATCTCCTCAACTTCCTGCTCGGAGCGTTATCGTTTTGTTTCTTCCCGAGGTTATATTATATCTGTGATAAATATTGAATTACCTGGTTCATGCTCTTCGCCATCATCCTCCGTGTTTTTGCATTCTTCACACTTACAATTTTTAGTACATTTGATATCGTTATGGTAGCACTCGCAGTACTTTTTTAAACAATTTGATCTTTTACAATTGCAGCCACGTTCTCCTTACTCGATCTACATTGGCGCTCTGTAGCGGTTCTCGTTTTCAGTGTTGTTCTAGCAGCCCATGCATTTGCAGAGGGAATTACATTTGCGGCCTGGTTAAAGGAAAGTGTACCTTGCGTAAAGCACTAACAATAGTTTTTGGAACATTTAGATTTTTGGCAATTACATCCATTAAATATTTTTAATGTTTTCTTGGAATTGCGTTGGGCTTCGAGATCATCTACCTTGGAATTGGAAATGATCTGAGATTAATTTTTATCAGCATCGAACTCATGAGCTTAGACTTCATTGCGTATTTAGTAATGGTTATATTATCGAGTGACTTCTGGAATGATTGGTATCATTTATCGATGCTCCCTCGGGACTTGCTTTATTTTATCATTCGAGTGATCGTCGATAGGATCAGTAATGTTCTCAATTGTCTTCTTGACAGAATTTGGGCCATCGATTAGTTCTTTTGTGGGTGGCTTTAGAGGCTCGACTGATTTAGAAGGAGAGCGATCACAGCGATTCTATTATTACATTATTATTTATAATTTAAGATAGTGGCTAATTTATCAAACCCTAACATTAAAAATAAAAAGTTATATTTATGTCGTCTTCAAAAGGCAAACACATGTGCTGCTGTACAATGACAATCGAATTAAACCTAATTCGATTAATTAGTCCCTGATGAGAAATTGCAAACTTTAAAATTTATCAAAGGGAAATAATGGATAAATATCTACGATATTGATTAATTTTTGGAATCATGCATTTCCTGTTGATTGTGTGCAAGGCAAAGCTTTTTTGTTGATAATCTTTGATTAACACGTTAATTGAAATAAATAAATGTTTAAGACGTTAACTTATAATAAAATAAGTGTATCAAAATTATCGACTTGAGAGATTGATTAATCATTAATTTTATTTAAACTAAACTTTTGCTCGTATTCATGAAGAAATCACAAAAGAAAAACCTCAAATCCCTTAGGGAGAATAGACCTGTTAAAATAAGGAATAAAGGGAGAAATCTTATCAAGAAATTAAATAAATCTGTGATGGCATCATATGCATAATCATAAATTATCATGGGTTTATAGAAAACTAAGGCAATCGCTTTCACAGGCAGGAAATAGAGGAAAAAACAACAGCAAAAGACCCACAACGCCACAAATAGAAAAGGGCCCTTTGGCCGACCCCAGGACATTACAATTTTGGTATAAAAACAATTCCAGCATGAATCCCGAGAATACAACGTCATAATTTTTCATTTTTCTAGATTGTTAATATTTCTCAAGATAATTGCCTAACGAAACCCTTCTAGATTGGTAAAGATGTCAAGCAAATATTACAAAAATCTCTATTCAGATTCAATTGATGAATACTTTCCTGAGTTTAAAGAGAAACCAAAATACAAATATTTATTGCATCCGAATAGTTTCCATTTTTTAATCAAAAAGAAGAAAGAACAAAATAAGATAAAGGAATATACAAGTTTGGAGATTAAAGGGATGATGATGGCCATGCTTTAAAAGAGACAATTACTCACAGAATTCATTAGAACATACATCAATGGATATTGGAGGGACATCATTAATTTGGTTAATCAGCATTTGCAATTAAACAAAGATGAGGAGAAAGGAGAGGATGATTAGGGGGATGATTAGGAGGAGGAAGATGAGGAGAAAGACGAGGAGGAAAATGAGGAGGATGAGGAAGATGAGGAAGATGAGAAAGAGGATGCGGAGCGTGAAATGATTGTGGTGGATGGCTAAGAGGTTCAGGATAAATAAAAGAAAGGAAAAAGAAAACCTCCAAGAATCAATACTAAAAAATATATGCAACTAGAATATAGTAAGGACACATCTATTGCTGCCTATGAAATCGCTTGCTATCTCCATGCTTGCTGTTAGAAATATGATATATAAATCAATTGCCCCGAGAATCAAAACCACTAATACGAAGCCTATTTCTCACTGGACTGATTTGATTGAAAATACATATTTATACAAGAATAAAATAGTTATGAATTCAAAGATACTATTTATTTTAAAGTTGTTATAAAGAATTGCAAGTCAATACAACATCTACAATGTGCCAAGCAAGGATAAACGGCTTAATTACTCCCTTTGTTATCTAAGATAACCAATATCTATAAGTAATAGTATTAACTCGTGAGATTATCCATAATAGATAATTTATCGCGTGGTTATACTCACATGCAAATTAAACAGCAATAAAAACATATCATTCGTTCTTAATTTATCCTTTTCTAAATTCTTACAATATATTAAATAAGTGAATGTATCATCATTTAATCATTTTTGAGACTTGCTGCTAAAGAGAGATACATGTCTCATGGTGTAATAGTTATCCGCATAGTGAGTCTCATCGCATCCCTATCTTTTATGCACAAATTTAGAATTTTATTCTTTCTTTTTCTATGTAAAGGTTTATATACATCGACGTACCATCCAATTTATTGATTACTGGTCTGAGGAACGTTCCATTTATCCTTTGGAGTATGTGTGACGGTCTTGAGCTTATCATTAATTTCACCCGTGAGTTAAGTCTTATAATATCCGTCCCTTAACTTCTCATCATAATCGACACCATTGATGTTTTGGCCCTGATCTCTCATCTTCATCAATAGATAAGGGTTATTATTGGGTTTTTAAGTGTAGAAGTGCACATTTTCAGGTTGGTTGATATGGAACTATTCGTTTATTTTTTAGCACACGTGCTCCTTATGGAGACTTTAACGGTAGATACGCATTTCCTAAATGAAGCAACATGTACAGATACTGGATCTTTTATTTTTTTTGCACCTTCTGGACTTTTGCTGGCCATCTCTACTAAACAAAATATAACTTAATTGCAGAATTAACTTGATAATTCTTATATCGATTAAAATAGATTACTCTCCATATTAAACATTTTTTGCTGTGGAAAGAGAATATTTTAAAACTGTGGTTTTTGGTCTAATATTTGAAGTGATTGTCTAATTGAAGAGAATAAATAGGAATCATACCATGATTTTCTATAATAAACTTAAAAATAACTGTTAGTTATAGACAATGAACAAAGAACTTCTTTGCCCCAAATGCGAACGCTTTTACTCTCAGGAAAATCTTCCCAAAAAGCTTATCAACTGTTCGCATACTATCTGCCTTCAATGTCTTAAAGAAGAGATCGGTATTGTATGGGTTATCTCAGTGTGTCCAATCGATAGAAAACGAATCTAACGCAGAAAATACTCAGTGTAAGCCTTTATAAACAATGAAGATATACTGGAACTCATGAAGCCTAAATAACCAGAATAAATAGCATAAGAAACGTTGGTAATTTTGAAATAATAATCACCTGAAAAATTATCAAACAGCAACAGAAGCAATTCCATAAAGGTGGATGTAGTTTAATCGCAAGTTTAAATTAAGTCTTTTGTTGATGAGACTAAAATGGAAGCAGATACTGCACATTCAATTCCTGAGGCTGTTTAAGAACAGTCTCTACCTATTCCTGAAATTAAGTCAAATTCTCCCGTCAAACAAAAGAATATTCAATTTGATACTTGTCTACTCCATTCTAAAAGAGCAGATCTCATTTGTCTTGAAGATAAGTGCTTGATTTGTTCGAGCTGTGGCCTCTTCGGAGAGCACAAACTTCACAAGATCATGCCTTATGACAATTTTTTGACAAATTTCAGTTCATTGACTGAATAATGTCTGAAGACATATGAGCTCCTGAAGTAGAGGGAATAAAAATTAAGCCTCTAAGCAATCCATTAGCAAATAGCCATTAAATTTCGCTAAAAGAAAGAAAGGTAGATCAAGTCGATAAAAGGAAACATATCTTTCCTTGTTGATTTAGTTCGTCGGTATGAAAGAGAGTTGATTATTAATCTGGAGCAAACAATTAACTATAAGCAATCCAAATTCAGTGAGTCAATTTCTTTTGAAGATTTGTTATAAAAGAAGAGAGAGTATCAAACATCAGTTTAGAAGGTGTCAAATGGGATATAGGATGTTTTCAATCTATAAAATATCGAAGAATATATCCCCTTCGTTGACGAGAACAGTTCATATAGCTTCGTCATCAAAGAGGGGGAGTATTTGATCCTTGAAATTGATAATTACTGGAAGTAAATTCAGGCAAGAATGTAAGTGGAGATAAATGAATTTAGCGTGAAATTTAAAGAAGTTGACATGGATTTACTGAAGGATATTTCTAAAATTGAGAGTAAAGATGAAAAGGAAATACTCAGAATAATCGAATAAAATAAAAATAAAAATTTACAAAAAGTTAATGGGAAACTCACCACGCCCAGACAGGCAAAGAATAATATGAACTCCAGCACAGGCAAGCCACCCCTCAAACCCAGCACTCCAATCATCCAAAATAATAACTAAGAGGATCTATTAATCTGTTCCAACTAGTCTCAGTAATAACGATCTCCTTCCCCTCCCCCTAAAAACCACATCAGCCCAATCCAACCCGTCCAAATCTTCGAATACAACATTGAAGCTCACTTTGCTGAATCAATGAAAGAGCAAATCTACACATAAAAAGCATAAGAAGCTGAAATCAAGTTCATTTAAATACCAATGACAAGTTCACTGAGGAACTCAATGTCACAGAAACGATTACAAGAAAGAAAAACTGTATGTCCGGTTAATCGATCAATTGGAATCCCTTATAATTCGAATTATAATTCAAAAAGACCTGATGACAGAAAGGAGAATGATATGCAAAGTTTGGCCAGACGGAATCACGGATCTATCTCTAAAAACAACAACAATAACAACTCGAATTTTACTACAGAGAGGGAGTTGCTGAGCGTTCTTAATGAGAAAAATGATAACAAAAAGAAGAAAAGAATAGAGTTGCCTGAAAAGTATGCAAAGATATACGATGATCTTTGCAAGGACAAGTTGGATATCCTCGATCTGGGAGGAGCCTTTCTGGGAGACGCCACGATGCTGCACATCAGTTAATTCTTCCCCTCTAGAAACAAGCTGAAATCCATCAAGCTTATGAATAATAAGATCAGCGATGAGCTTTTCCCAGAATTACTAGCCCGATGCCATCATGTTTACTCTCTCAATCTAAGTTACAATTTATTGACTGAGAGAAGCTTGTAGTGGTTATAGAGAGAGGCTGGAAAATTGGGTGAGCTGCAAAACATCACACTCAGCAACAACAAGATAGTCCTGAGGAACGTTAAAGACCGGTTGTAGATCCTAAGGAAGAAAGGAATAAAGGTCTCACTCTGATGTTAACTTGCTAATTTAAAAACAAAATGCTTATATTATAGTATACATATCATTAATATTTGAAAATTGGCTTAATAGAGAAGACCTGACCGTTGAGCAGTCTGGAGGATGGGAGCATCAGGAAGTGCTGGGTTTTGTGGACTCTAAATTATGATGATATCTGATTCGAGTTGGTGGTCGCATGAACTTGATATTTTCTGATTTATTTGTAGATTTGACCGCCCATATTTATATTCATTTTGCATGTCAATTCGCGCCGAAGACAAACTGCAAACCTTCGAGGATTTAAGTCTGTAGCCCAAAAGTATCGCTAAGGCGTGTTCTGTTGGCTTAATAATCGACTCTACCAACGCCTACTACGATGAGAGCAAGAGCAAGTTCGTGAAAAAGATTAAACTTATTGACGATACCTTTAACACTCACAAATACAATCCCCATCAGAAATTCCCCTATCTAACTGTGTTTTTCTATGCTCCTAAAATTGAAGATCTCCCCAACCCAAGATCCATCGGAGATATTCTCTATCTTCGCAGGTATGCGTTTTGCAATACAGATTCTCTTTCGGTAAATACAACGATAGTTTCCAGGGACATTACCTTGAAGCTCAATACTGCTCTTGGGCCTTGCTTAAAGGTGATACCAATTCTACTGAAGCTGAGGAGTATCAGACGTCTCGTTCTGGTATGGACTTCAGCGAGTAGAAATACTAAAATTTAATTTCCAGAACCACTTAGCTCAGAAAATTTGGTCGAAGCTACTTAACTACGACCAGTCTTCTGAATATTTTACCAACTGGTATTGTTCCAAAGGATAATGACATGATTGTGAAAGTATTAAAGATTTCAGAGGAGGGATTCCGACTAACAAATGGCAAAGAAGAACTGACCTTAAAGAACATTTTGTCTTTCTCAAAAGAGGGAGATATTGCCAAACTGAGAAGTGTGGTTAGATTGACCAATTAAGGCCATTAGACAACTGTTGTTCCCAATAACTTTACTTCCCTCATCAGCATTCCGGAGTGGACATACGACAGTCAATTGTTTATTAGAAAGAAAAATGGAGCTATGGACATCGAATAAGATGACAGTATATACACAAGCCTTGCTCAACTAAACTCTCTCCCTCTAAGTATATTTTTACCTATGAAGATGAATGCGAGAATAAGAAATATTTTGTAAAGGTAGAAGTAGCTTCTGCTTCTGCAACTGAATTTTCGACTGCTCTCAACCACTATGACGAGCAGAAAAAAACCCTTTTCGATACTCCTAGGAAAGGTACTATTCCTGTCTACAAATTCAATTTTGTCTCCTTTGATGAGTCGTTGGAAAAAAGCAGTAAATTTTCTGAAATTTGGTTGTTTTCTTATGACGGAAAAGGCAGTGATTTTGTTGATAGAGTCAATCTATCTGATCTTAATGAGTTTTCAAACTATACTGAAGAGAGCAAATACTTCACCAAGAGAATCGAGTCCATCCTAAACGCTGAGTTCGTGAAGATGACAGTTGAAGTATTATCCGATGGCAAGGGCAACAGAATCCTCCGCGCTTTGAGCGTTAATTGATTGATGATTCCAGATAATAGTAAAATTTATCTTTAACAATCTATTAAGTCCATTTCCCAAATATTTATGATTTATCCCCCAACATATAAGCAATACCCTGCTACTAAATTTAAACCAATTCGGTTATAATAGTTAAAAATAGTTTTTCATGAATTTATCCCCCTCTTGTGGATATGATGGGAATTCCAACCTCCCATAAATAAGTAGATGGGAGAATACATTTGATATCGTTAGGATGGATAACAGATATTTCATAACTCCAACTTAATTCAATAAAATATTTATTCTAATCTTCAACGATGAAAGATAACTCGTTCGTACTATAAAACTATTTTCCGAAAAGCAGAAGCATCTTCACTTCGTAGGCCATACGGCGCAACTCATTGATATTTGCCATCTGCATGATTTTGCTGCAGATTGGACTTAGTTTAATTTATGGATTCCTCATCATGATCCCCACTCAATACATCAACATCGGCTCAGTGATTACCATGATCGGACTAGCCATTTTAATAATTGCAGGTAGATATATACTAATCTAGGCTTTGGACTCGTCTTTGGATATACTAAACGATTGATATGGAGTGGAATTGGATTTAACTTCTTAATCACTGCCCTCTGCCTCGAACTCTACCCCCTTATCAATGATTTCTGGACAAGAACATAAATGTAAAATGGCAACTCGCCTCTCATCAACTTTCAGAGTTTTGACAACAGATTTTACAATCTTTATCTTGCCAATCGGGATATAGCTAGTGGAGGGAATTTCACCTTTTATGGCAATTGCATGACAAACGCACTTAAGTGTGCCCTCAGTATTTCTGTTGCCTTTTCCTCCATTCTCGGTAGAGCCGGACATCTGTAGTGCTTATTTGTGGTTCTATTTGGAACTGTTGGATTTGAACTTAACAGACAAATTATACAGGGAAATCAAGGAGATGATGCCTTTGGCACATTTTATATATTCACTTTTGGAGGGTTCATGGGTTTAATACTGGGACTGTTTTCCCTGATCCGTGAAAAGCGGTCTGAAGGGAGAGAAGCCGGTTAAAATGGTAAAGTAATTGAATCCGTTGAAATATCATTGAAGAGATATACAGGCAAGGAATATTC
>Ga0302274_10004941_pt1 | contig 11449 bp, 7 predicted proteins | sample III_Bog_N2_1_FD_198755 | JGI IMG/M metagenome (GOLD analysis project Ga0302274, IMG submission 198755) | Peat permafrost microbial communities from Stordalen Mire near Abisko, Sweden - III_Bog_N2_1 | ecosystem: Environmental > Terrestrial > Soil > Wetlands > Peat | place: Sweden: Abisko...
CCGCGGGTGAATGGTCCTGATCAAAATGCAATTCCGTAAAAAATGGATGCGCTGAAAACGTTTTCATTCGCCACCAGCATGGCAAAATTTGCGGCGGACGTAGTGCAAGCCTTGCACAAAATGGAAAAATGTTTTGGCCCGGATTTCCGTGCGAAACCTACGCGTTTTTTATTCACGCGACCAGGATGGCAGATGCAAGTGGGCAAAAGGTGTCACAATGACACAAAATGAATAAATCTGGCCTTCAACATCAGTGAGCAGATGCAACGGCAGCATCAAGGCGGAATGAATATAGCGGCCTTGGGAACACTTTCGGCATGTGTTTCAATCCGCGCCCCGGTCTCGCGACCGGGGCGACTAGCCCGTGCCGCCTGCCGTGAGGCTTTAACTGCAACCGGCGCGTGACCGGTTTTTGGTGCGGCGAGCAAATTTCGAACTTCTGCTTCATCGGCAGATTCGAGCAGCGTGAATATGTCGGTGGGCACTGGTTCGCGGGTCCAATGGAGGTGATAGATGGTTTGCTTGTCTCCGGTGCGGAACGACTTGGCAATGAGTTCGTTTAGGGCGGCTCGCGTCAATTTCTCGGCTCTGGAACTAATGGGCGAATTCTTAGCCTGTTCAAGGCCGTAGGATTGGAATGACTTCTCGTTGGCGGAAATCAAATTGGTGTCCTGGCCACCGACACCTTTGATTTTTTCAGTCGTTCCAACCGTGTTGGCAAGTTGACCTGTCACGAGACAAATTTGCTGCTCGCCAGCCCTTGCCACAGTGCTGGCACGTTGCTGCCGCCAGAACCCAATCAAGCCGGCGTCATCCAAAACACTCTGACCAGGGAAGCCGCCGAGAAATTTCAGACGCGGTATGCGGACGCAGAAGCCGTCGTTGAGCGCGTCACGTCGTTGATGGATCGAGCCGTTTCGGAGTGGCGAACCATCAAGGTGGATACCAAGGAGGAATGTGACCGTTTACAACAGGTTTCCAATGCCCTGCAAGACCGCTTTGCCTGGCAGGAACTGCTATGGGATGCAGTCCGGTATTTGACCGCCATCGGCTTGGGATTGTTTCTGGGCCACTATTACTGGCGGGGTTAGTAGCTGACCGCCTGCCGCTGATAAATTGCAAGCAAGTTTGAGTTGGTGGTTTTGGTCATGGCGCGTTTTGGTTGAAGAATGCGCCATCCGTGTCCCGCCGTGGACTTGGTTCTCGTCCGCCACCGGGCCGAAAGCTGGCCGCGCCACCACCGCCAAGCCGGGGAACTGGCTGGTTTCTTTGGGGGCTTGGCGGTTGCAAAAGTCAGGCCCGCCGTCTCCCATTTGCCCTTTCGCCGCCGGTCATGCCTTTTGCTGACGCGAAAATCTCTCCTTCGCTGGCGCGAGCGGCCCGCTGGCTCCCGGTGAGTGAAGAACCAAGCCCACGGCGGGACACGGACGGCGAACATCAAAAAAAGCTTATGAAAAACCAAAATTTGAATGCAGAACCAGCCCCAGCGAACGCCGTCCAGCCATCATCATGTACCGTCCGGGATTTTGCGGCGGAAAAGGCGCGCGCCGTGGCCACGCTCGCGGAGTTTCGGCGGCGCTGGCGGGCGCTGGTTCAGCGGGGTGCAAGTCCCGACCGGTTGGCCGGGTTTAAAGGCGGTGCCTGTATTGCCCTGCGGCATCTTGAAATGGAGACGCCCGAATGGGAATTGTGGACGACATTGCCCGACGAGGCGGAGTTAACCAACCAGTCCCACATCGGCGACCACCTGGCCGTTACCCGCCGGTTGCTTGGGGTTCTCGGTGTAGGGGATTGCGATCCCACGCTATTCAACAGCCTGCCAACTGCTTAAACTGCCCCGCAATCTGGCCATAGGTGGGTTTTCTTGTCCACGATGTGCACCGTTTTAGAAAAATGCGGTTGACAAAAATCGGTCCGGATGTAATATACGACTAATGTTATGTTATATAACAAAAGACCGAAGCCATTGAATACCAATCAATGGCGTAATTACGGCTTTATCGGGCCGGTTTTTATTTGATTTTAAAGACGACAATACAACTCGTGTATATAATATGAGCCTAATACAACAGAAAGCGCCGGTGGGCGCGGATACCAAATGGCTGGAGTTGGTCGTCCAGAACGTCAAATCGCTGCGCTATGGGGTCGTGGAAATCGTGGTGCATGATTCCCGCGTGATCCAGATCGAGAAGACCGAGCGGGTGCGATTGGATAAGACGGACAATCGCGCCGACCCAACCTGAACACCAACCCACCCCATTTTTACAGGCGGCTGACCGGTCCACCGGAAGGTCCCATGAAAATAGAAAATCAATCTACTGTGCCGAATAGGATTCCAAAAATCGTCTGGGCGTTGCTCTTTGCCGGCAGCCTGCTGGCCACCGGCCCTGGCCAGGCGGCGGAAGTGAAAATCCTCAACGTCTCCTACGATGTCACCCGGGAATTTTACTCGGAATTCAACCAGACCTTTGCCACCGCTTGGAAAAGCAAGACCGGCGACACCATCCGCATCGCCCAATCTCACGGCGGCTCCAGCAAACAAGCCCAGTCCGTCATCAATGGTCTGGACGCGGACGTGGTGACGATGAATCAACCGCTGGATGTGGACCTGCTGTTTTCGAGTGCGCGGCTCATCCCCAAAAATTGGGCGGCCCGGCTGCCGAACCACAGTGTGCCTTATAACTCAACGATTGTCTTTGTCGTCCGCAAGGGCAACCCCAGGCACATCACCAACTGGGATGACCTGGTCCGCTCGAATATTTCGGTCGTGATTCCGAATCCAAAAACCTCCGGGAACGGACGTTATGCTTATCTTGCGGCCTGGGGCTACGCGCTGAAGCAATCCGCCGGTGACGAGAAAACGGCCCGCGAGTTTGTGGGGAAACTCTTTGCGAATGTGCCCGTGCTCGACACCGGCGGACGGGGCGCGACGATCACCTTTGCGAACAACGGCATTGGCGATGTGCTGCTGACCTTTGAGAGCGAGGCCGCGCAGGTGCGCAAGAATTTCCCGGACGACGCCCTGGAGTTAGTGGTGCCGCCGACGAGCATCCTGGCCGAAAATCCCGTCACTTGGGTGGATCGGAATGTGGAACGCCACCATACGGAAGCCGTCGCCCGCGCGTATTTGGAATTCCTCTACAGCGATGCCGGCCAGGAACTCGCGGCAAAGTATTATTTCCGCCCCAAGAACCAGGCCATTCTCGCGCAACATGCCGACCGTTTCAAACCGCTGGACTTGTTCACGGTGAATGAAATCGCGGGCGGCTGGCAGCAGGCGGAGCAGGTACACTTCGCCGACGGCGGCATTTTCGACCAAATCTATCAAAACAAACAATAAACCAAGTTATGGCACACATCCACAATGACATCACCGAAACCATCGGCAACACACCGCTCGTGCGGCTGAACCGCACGGCCAAGAAACACGGCGCCGTCGCCGATGTGTTGCTCAAACTGGAATTCTTCAATCCGCTCTCCAGCGTCAAGGACCGCATCGGCGTGGCCATGATCGCGGACGCGCTGAAATCCGGCGCCATCAACCAGGACACCGTGCTGATCGAACCGACCAGCGGCAACACGGGCATCGCCCTCGCGTTCGTGGCGGCGGCGAAAGGCTTGAAACTCATTTTAACGATGCCCGAAACCATGAGCACCGAACGGCGCAAGTTGCTCAAAATCCTCGGGGCCAAGCTGGTGCTGACCGAAGGCCCCAAAGGCATGAAAGGCGCGATCGCCAAGGCCGAGGAATTGAACAAACAGATTCCCAACAGCGTCGTGCTCCAGCAATTTTCCAATCCCTCGAATCCCGAAATCCACCGGCAGACGACCGCGCAGGAAATCTGGCGGGACACGGATGGCAAGGTGGACTTCATTGTTGCCGGCGTGGGCACCGGCGGCACCATCACCGGCGTGGCCGAGGTGATCAAGAAACTGAAGCCGGGGTTCAAAGCCGTGGCCGTGGAACCCGTGAAGTCGCCGGTGATCTCCGGGGGCGCGCCGGGACCGCACAAGTTGCAAGGTATTGGCGCCGGCTTCATCCCGGCGAACTTGAACACGAGCATCGTGGACGAAGTCATCAAAGTGAATGAAGACGATTCCGGCCCCATTTCCAAGGAAGTCAATCAACTGGACGGCATCCCCATCGGCGTCTCCAGCGGTGCCGCCGTCTGGGCGGCGCTGCAAATCGCGAAACGCCCGGAAAACGCCGGCAAAACCATCGTGGCCATCGTGCCCTCGTCCAGCGAGCGCTATCTTTCCACGTGGCTGTTCGCCGACATCGGTACCGAGTCGGACGACATCACCAGCCTGCTCGTTGCGAAATAAAATTAAAATATAGCCGACGCGCAAAGCGAGGTTATCCACCCCAACCCGATAATTCCGAACGAAACTGACCGGTCCACTGGAGGTTTCTTGTTTAAGAACATAAAAACGACTAATGAAAAGAAACAGTTTGACCAAACAAATCACCGCCGGGGTGCTCCTGACCGGCCTGGCTCTGGCTCCCAGCTTGCGAGCCGATGTGGAAGTGCTGGTTTCCGGCGGCAACGCCAGCTCCAGCGTGTTATTCGACCGCGCCACGAACCTGTTTAACGGCACGTTCACCTCGGTTTCGGGTGCCAGCTCATCCACGGTGCGCACTTATGTGGGCACGGTTCCCGGGCGCGCCGATCTGGGCACGGTGACCCTGGATTTTGTGCTTAACGGCGCGGTGGGCGGGTTGATTGACATTTCTCAAGGGAATCCGGAAACCACCGCCGCCGGCGGCAGCTTGGTTCCCACCGTGGTGGATTCCAGCACCTCGCCGGATGTGGTGGGGGTCAGTCCGGGCCAGTTCACCTCCCTGCCGACGTATATTGTCCCTTACATCTTCATCAAAAACGCCAACTCGGCCAACACCGCCACCATCACCAATCTAACCCAGCGCCAGGCAGCGGTTTTGGAGGCTTCGGGGGCAACCATCCCGGCCTCATTTTTTGGCGGCACGGGCACCAATGTGATCTATTTCATCGGGCGCAACAAGGATTCCGCGGTGCGCACGGAGATTGATCTCAACATCCAGGCGTATGGTTTCCAAACCTACACCACCAATGCCGCCGGGCAGATTGTGCAGGATACCTCCGGCGTGGATCAGGAAGGGAACCTGGATCCCGGCCGGACCTCGGCGGGCGCGCTGGTCAATGACGTGAAGGTCATTACCAACGCGATCGGCACCATCGCGGTGCAAAACATCAAGTCGGGCGTCACGCCGCTCGCTTATGAGGGCGTGTCTTACTCGATCTCCAATGTGTTAAGCGGCAGTTATCCGCTGTGGGGCTACGAGAATTACTATTATCTGACCTCGTTGAACAACGCCAGCCAGTTGGCAGTCATCAACCTGCTGTATAACTCGGTCACCAATGCCGCCTTCCAAAGCATCAACAATCCGGTGTTCACCAACTTCTTCATCCCCTATTCCTCGGTGAATGCCCAGATCCAGCCGCGCGCCGACGGCGGTCCGATCATTCCCGCTGCCAGCTACCACTGAGTCACCCGCGAGAACTGTATTGAGGAAACATGAAAAATATACTCTCAAGAAGCCTGACCGCCTTGATGCTGCTGACTGCGGCGTCCAGCCGGGCCTGGACTTATGCGGATGGGGACGTGTTGCTGATCTTCCGCGACGGCGTCCATGATGTCGAATTTGATCTCGGCAACATTTCGCAATTCACCGGCCACACCAACGGATATACGACCCCCGTCACCAATTGGAGTCCGGGTCTGGTGACTGGCACCTTCGGGACGGATTGGACCACGAATGGAGCCGATGTGACCGTGCTTCTGGTTGCCGTCACCACCACCAATGCCTGGCTCAGTGGCATCCAGCCCAACACGACCGCGTATGCTCCCGGCCCGGCCGGCCTGGGGTCCATTTACGGCTCGGTGTCTTCCGTGGGGCTGGCGCCCAAGAATTATGCGGTGCCCACCAATAGCGTGGGGCAATCCTACGTGATTGGCGTGGTGGGTTCCGGCAATGCGGCCAAATACAAGTATGCGTCCTACGACTACATTGTTTCCGGCGGCACATATAACGCCATTCCCAAACTGGGCGGGCTGGCGCCCTTCATTGTGGAACAAACCATTCCCGGCAGTCTGGAATTTTGGTCAGTCCAGGCGGCGAACGCCACGCAAGTGCCTGACAGCTTGGTGGGGAGCTTCAACCTCACGGCCGACGGGGCATTGACCTTCACCGCCGGGCCGCAGGCAGCGACCATCACGGCGCTGTCGGAGCTTGGCGGCATCAGCACGGTTTCCTTCACCACCACGGTGGGCAACACATACTCCCTTGCCTACACGAACCAATTGGGTGTTCCTGGCAATGCGTGGCCGGTGGATGTCACCACGGTGGTGGGCAACGGTGCGGTGAATTCGATCACGCATACCAACTTGAGTCCGGCGGAGTTTTTCCGCATCAGCGCCCAATAATCCCCACATCGTCACAAAGGGGCAGGTCTGGTTTCCCACCGGGCCTGCCCGATGTTTGAAGTTCGTCGAGAGGACCACCACAGCGAATGCATTCACTGAACTCATTTTTTCTTTCCAGTCTGCTTCTCCTGCCCATCGCGCATGCGGCTCAGGCGGGCAATGAATCATCTCCCCCCACCAATCACCCCGCCGGTTTGGAGATCAAAGCCTATGCCATTGAAGGCAACACAGTTTTGCCACCCGCTGAATTTTCGGTGCTCACCAACTACACCGGCACGAATGTGGCGTTTCCCCGGCTGCGCGAGGGGTTGATCAAAATGCAGGTGCGCTACCATGACCTGGGCTACCAGACCATCAGCGTCACGCTGCCGCCGCAAAAGCCGACCAACGGCCTGGTGCGGGTCAAGGTGATCGAAGGCCGGCTCGACCACGTGCGGATTTCCGGCAACCGCTATTTTAGCGAAGCCAACATCCGGCGGGCATTGCCGGGGCTGGAGACCAATATTTTGCTCAATACCAAGTGGTTTCAACCCGAACTGGATGCCGCCAACCAGAATCGCGACCGGCAAATCTACCCCACCATCAGCCCGGGTGCGGATCCCGGCACGACGACGCTGGATTTGAAGGTCAAAGACCGCCTGCCGTTGCATGGGCGCATCGAAGTCAACGACAAGTCGTCGCCCGGCACCCCCCTGTTGCGTTTGGACACCGCCGTGCAATACGGCAACCTCTGGCAACAGGAACATCAAATAGGCGTGGACTATAATTTCTCGCCCCAAGCGTTCAAGCCCGATGGTAGCGTGCATGGATTTTACGATCTGCCGCTGATCACCAGTTACAGCGCCTTTTACCGGCTGCCGTTGGGCGGCGTCGAGGACCTGCGCGAACACATGGAACAACTGCCCGCCACCTTTGGTGTGGATGAAGTCAGCCACAAATTCAACCTGCCGCCGCCCTTGGGGCGGCCCGATTTGACCGTCTATGCGTCGCGGTCGGTTTCCGCCACGCCGGTGCGCTTTGGCCCGCTCTCCATTGTAGCCACCAATACCCTCGCGGACATCAGTTCCCAATTTGGCCAGCAAAGTTTCACCCTCAACAACAACCTGGGCGGCAAACTGAATGTGCCGGTGCGCGAATTCTGGGGCATTCATTCCACGCTCTCCTTCGGTGCGGATTTCAAGACCTATGAAGCCCCCACTTTTTCGACCAACCTGACCTATTTCGATCTTTACGCGCTGGATACCTCTGGCAATCGGGTGCTGGAGACCAACCAAGTTTTGTATTTGCCGGCCAACAGCCGGACGGAATTGGATTACATCCCGCTGTCGTGGGGCTGGTCGGCCCTGCGGCCGGATAACTATGGCAGTTTTGGTTTCAACTATTCGCAAAGCCTTTTCCTGGCGCCGCTCGCCTCGGCCCGCACGAATTTTCAAGTGGCGGCCGAAGCGCCCGGGGCCGGGGGCAATTACACCACGGTCAACGCCGGATTGACGCGCGAACAGAAATTGGTCGGCGAATGGAGCGCCTTGCTCAATGTCCGGGGCCAATGGGCCAGCGCCCCGCTCATCAACAACGAGCAATTCGCCTTGGGTGGCACTGGGGGCGTGCGCGGTTACCAGGAGGGCGAAATTTATGGCGACACCGGCTGGCGGAGCATGCTCGATATCCGCGCGCCGACCATTGTGGCGGGATATTTTCCCACGGAGGAAGGGACTTTACCCGCGGAATTGCGTGTTTCGTGGTTCATGGATTACGGCCAGACCGCGTTGATTGACCGTCCCACAACGACGGATCTCACCTACACGGAATGGGGCACCGGCCTCGGGTTTCTCCTCACCATCGGCGAGCATCTGGACGCTCGTTTGACCCTGGCCTGGGCGCTGATCGACACGCCGACGACCAAAGCCGGGTCCGCCCAGGCATATTTTTCAGTTGGCGTCCAGTTTTAAGCATTTTATGCGTGCGAATAGGAGGCCTGAAAGGCCGCAACATGACAGCCCAGGGCAGCGCCCTGGGTATGGTGCCCTTATGGAAATCAAGCGCTGTAAGCGCGCCACAATTTCTGCGCCGACCCAGGTTTCCAAACCTGAGCATCCCCTGTTGGCACGCACACAACCGAACCCCATCGCCCCCAATCGGCAATCGGCAATCCGCAATCGGCAATCGGCAAAGAAATGGCTCTGCACGTTTCTCGTGCTGCTGGCCATGCTCCGGCAAAACCGGCTGCTGGCTAATCCTGCCGGCATGACGCTCGTCTCCGGTGCCGCCACCGCTCAGCAACTGGGTTCGCAACTCAATGTCACCGTCAGCCAGACGGCGGTTTTAAACTGGCAGAGCTTTAACATCGCCGCCGGCGAGACCACGTCCTTTTTGCAGCCGTCGGCCAATTCAATAGTCCTCAATGTCATCGGCGGCGCGAATCCCTCCCGGATTTTTGGCGGCCTCAAGGCCAATGGCACGGTGATTTTGGAAAACGCGAACGGGTTCTATTTCGGCGACGGCTCGATGATCAAGGTGGGGGGCAGCCTGATTACCACCACGGCCGCCACGCCCCCGGACCTGGGTTCCGGCGCCGCCTGGCAGTTCCGGGGCATGCCCCCGGCCGCGAGCATCATCAACTACGGCACGCTCGAAGTGGGCGCAGGCAAATCGCTTTTTCTTATCGCGGAAAACATTGAAAATCACGGCCAGCTCAATGCGCCGGGCGGCAGCGTGGACCTGGCCGCCGGCCAGACGGTGCTGGTGAGTGACCGCCCCGATGGGCGGAGCTTGAGCGCGGCCGTGACCCTGCCGCAAGGTTCGGTGGGAAATTTTGGCAGCATCACCGCCGACGCCGGCAGCATCATGATGCAGGCCAAAGTCGTCAATCAGAATGGGATTTTGCAGGCCGATTCGGTGCAGAACCTCAACGGGACCATCGAACTGGTCGCCTCCGACCAGTTGAACCTCGGTGCCAATTCGCAGATTCTGGCCCGGGGCGACAGCTCCGCCGCCGGCAGCGCGGCCGGCAGCGTCACCTTGAAATCGGACAATGTTTTCAGCGACACCAGTGGAAGCGAAATCATCACCACCGGCGGGGCCAACGGCGGTAACGGCGGCAATATCGAGGTCAGCGCGCCGGACCTCCAGTCCTTTGATTCCGCGATGGACGCGCACGCGCAGTCCGGTTCCACTGGGGGAAATCTGCTTCTGGACCCGATTAATATTGTTTTAAACAGCTCGGGTTCCACCACCACTGCGCCCGACCCCACTGGCGCCATCAATGGCAGCGGAGCCACCAGTTCCACCTGGAACGTGAACGTCAATACGGCGTTCGCGAACAAATCCTTCTCGCAAATCTTGCTTGCGGCCAGCGGCAACATTTCCTTGAGCAGCGGACTGAACTGGAATTTGAGCAGCAGCACGGCGGAAAGCAGCGGCCAACTGGTCTTGGAGGCGGGTGGCAACATCACGTTTGCCAATAACTCCAAAATAACGGACGCCAATGACTGGGGGGTTTCGCTTTACGCCGGCTACAATTTCAATCTCGGCACCATTAGTTCTGGAGCCGGCAACATTTATTTGAATGGCGGCAGCGGCAAGTCTCTCAACGGCTCCATCCATCTCAACGCCGGTTCCATTGCCATGTTTGCAGGCCAGAGCATTTTGCTCGGCAGCGGATCGGTCAACACCCTTGGCGGTGGCAGCATCTTTGCCTGCGCCCTTGCGGGAGATATTGACGCCGGCACCGCCAGCGGCGGTTATATCTATTACGCATCCGGCACGCAGGTGCAGAACCCCGGGGGGATTGCCACGGCCGCCGGTGGCGATGTGACGCTGCTGGCGGGCAACAACATCACCAGCGTTCCCAATACCACGCTTTCCGCGAACCAGTCGGCGGGCGGTTCGGGCACGTATGGCGATGGCAACGTGACGGTGGTTGCGGGCGACCAGATTACCGGCAACTTTACGCTCGCCAACGGCACCGGCACCATGCTGGCGGGACAGGCAGCCACTGCGGCGCAAGCGACGGCCCTTGCGGACCGGACCGGCAACCCCGCAGCTTATGCGGCCGCCCTCCAAAACTTGCAGTCCGCCGTGACCTCCGGGCAAAATCAGGCCGCCAATATTGGGACCCAGGCCAGCCCGGTGACGCTGGATTTGATTGCCGGTTCCTGGAACGTGTGGGCCGCCAACAGCATTTATTTGGAGGAGGTGCGGAATCCCAACGCCACGTTCAACACCGACCTGCAGTTCAATTACGCGGCGGATGCCGCCGTGCATCTCTGGGCCGGCAACCACCTCACGCTGGACGGGGGCAGTCTGCAACGGATCGCCGGTTATGACGGCGACATGCCACCGATTTATGCGCCCATCCTCTCACTGAGCGCTGGCGCGGGGGGGATCACGGTGGACAACACGCTTTACCTCTATCCTTCGAGCCAGGGAGCCTTGGCCATCACCACCCGCAACGGCGGTAACCTGACCGGCGCGCTGCAGACCGACAGCAGCTTGGTGGGCATTATCATGTCCGATGCCGGCGCGCCCACGGACGCCGAAGTCTTTGAATACAAAGCCATCAAGGGCAACGATCAGAGTGCCGTGCCCCTGCATCTGAATGACGACCAGCCCGTGACCGTGGACGTGTCCGGCAGCATCGGCAATTTCCAACTCACGGTTCCGACTTTTGCCGAAATCACCGTTGACGGTTTGCAACCTTATACTGTCGGCGGAACTCAATATTACGGCACTTATAATTTTGGCTTTTCCGGACGCAATCTCTCCCCCGCGCAAACCAGTTTCCTGCATGTCACCGGGGATATTTCGTATCGCGGGGATTTGACGATTGAATCATTGGCCGATCCCCTGCCGGCGGCATTGTTTTCCGCCAGCACGGATCCGAATGTGACCAGCCGGCTGCAATATAATGCCGCCACCGGCAGCCTCATCTTTATTGGCGTGATGAGTGGCGCGGATCTGGCCTTTTTGTTGAACCCTACGATCT
>Ga0302274_10004943_pt1 | contig 11448 bp, 13 predicted proteins | sample III_Bog_N2_1_FD_198755 | JGI IMG/M metagenome (GOLD analysis project Ga0302274, IMG submission 198755) | Peat permafrost microbial communities from Stordalen Mire near Abisko, Sweden - III_Bog_N2_1 | ecosystem: Environmental > Terrestrial > Soil > Wetlands > Peat | place: Sweden: Abisko...
ATATTCTCGATACTTGGGCTGAGGCTTGTCCAATTGAGCAGTTTGTCTTCAAGATCTTCGAGATGGCGCTTAAATGGAAGTTAACTGAAATTCATGTAGAGGCAGTTGCTGCTCAGAAGTTTCTCTTGTATCACTTGCGCTATTTCATTGAGCAAGAAAAGGTAAATCGTCCAGAGCTTACGAATCTACGAATCGTGGAACTCAAGTGCTCCCAGGCAGCGAATGCTAAATTTGAACGCATTGATGCTACGGTTCCCGTAGTAGAACGACATGAAGTCTGGATCAATGCTACTACATCAGATAACTTCAGGGAAGAAGCTGAAGCTTATGGACAGAAGAAAGGGCTCATTGATCTCCTGGATGTATTCGGGCACTCAATGAATCTCTGGAAATTCGATACTGTCACGGAAGATGAGGTTGAGGATTTCCTCTCTCGACGTCTTGCAATATATAAAAGGGGTGTAGGGAGAATGTCCTAGGGGGTATACCAGGAAATGACAAATCAGGAAGAGCGGGTGGATAAGCTCTACATGGATATGTATATAGGGGAGGGAAAGTCAAACCCTCCTATGACGACACGGATCTCCCTTCTGGAGGATCAGATGGAAAAGATTAACCGGAACCTAGCAAGAATAACGTGGCTGCTTGTAGCTACGCTGTTAGCCGCTATCGGCGATCTTATTACGAAAGGAGTTCGATAATGCTTTCGTTTCTGACGAGTTCAACCTTTACAACTGGCGTTGAAGTATATCTTGCTTTGATGCTCTATAGTGCTCTTGTGCAGAACTTGCCAAATCCCTCTACTTATGGAGGTGTATGGTATAAAGCCGTTTACGGCTTTCTTTCAGTTCTTGCGAGTGATTTTAAATCCTTCGCAGCTTCTCTTCCCTCAAGCGCAGCGAATCCTCAGCTCAGCGGCCTTATTCAAAGTGCTTCCGCTACGATCACAACCACAGAATCTACCAGCGCTGCTGGAGAAACAAAGTGAGGTTTTAAAAATGGCATCTTTTGAATCAGTACTTTCACACATTGGGCATGACATGAAGGTTTTCTTTACCGGAGCAGTGAAAGTTGCTCAGGCAGCAGAACCTTTCGTGGATATTATGCTCCCTGGAATTTCAACCCTGTATAATACTACCGTAACTGCAATAGCGCAAGCAGAGACAGCATCCATTGCAGCGGGGGCGCAGAGTGGTTCAGGGGCGCAGAAACTGGCTTTCGTAGTCTCAGCTATTGATGCTGATTTCCAGGTTTATGCAAAGGCTCAGGGGATTACATATAATAGCACCGTGGTAGAGAGCTACGTCAACGCCGCAGTAGCTACTCTTAATGCGCTTCCTAAGGCAACAGTTTAAGAAGGACAAGAGATGCCATTTCCAGCTCCGAAGAAAGTATCAGATGTTTGGTCGAAAGAGGAGTGTGATGATTTACACTCCTTTATTCGAACGAGGGTCAAGACGATTGATGATAAACTAGAGACCTTTCGCTCTGATACTTTACCGGAGTATGTGAGGCTCTATAAGGGACTTCCGAAAGAGAAGGAAGCGAATTTCCCTTGGCCCGGCGCTGCTAACTTGGTTGTGCAGCTTATCGGAACGTTCTCCGATGAGTTACTTGCTCGTGTTATGGGAGGGATTTATCAATACGATCCCCTTTTCCCTGTAGCCTTGAGCGGGGATAATCCCTCGATGGAGGGAGAGGAGATGAAGCGTGCCTTGGAACGTTTCCTCATGGATGAATCTTATGATCCTGATTCTCTAGATTTATACCGGACGGAGAATGCTTTTTACTCCAGCGCTATTCGATATGGGACTGGAGCAGTTTCTTTCCCGTGGGAATACGATGTGCAAAAGGAGTATGTTTATATAGGAGGAGGAACTTCCGAGAAGGATGCTGTTCGACATGAGTTCAAGGAGACTGTTCGGAGGGATGGCCCACATCCGGAGATAATTCCACTTAATAAATTTGGAATTGACCCTAGAACTTCTTGTCTTGGGAATGCGGATTTCTTCTTCCATATTGAGACTCTTGATTATTGGAATCTCAAGAATCTCCCAGGGAAAGATCCTTTTGTTTCTACTGAGGATGTAGCAAACGTACTTAATGCCCCTGATCGCACGGAGCATGATGAGATGCAATCTGTTACGGCAGATGAACTTGGGCTCTCGACCTCTTCGACGTATAAGGGATCAGCTGAGTATGATATATACAAATGCTACCTGACGTATCAAAAGGGGAATGAGAGTTACTCCTTGATGGCGAAGTATAATAAGAGGACGAAGAAAGTCCTCTATGCTATCTTTAACTTCTATCCATCGAATGATTTCCCAGTAGAGGATGTGAAGCTGGCTTATGATGAAGAGAGTTACTTCGGATATGGCTACGCGCAGATGCTTCGAGCGTATCAGAAGGAGCTGAGTCAGAATTCTAACTGGCGTACTAATAATCGTAACATGGCTATGATGCAACTTTTAAGAGTTGATCCTCAGTCAAAGCTCTCCTCTATTCTTCAAGTCTTCCCAGGTTGTATGATTCCTGCGAAGGATGGGGAGGTAGAGGTTCTTAAAACTGGAGCTGATGTAGGGTACTCTAGTGAAGCAGATCAATTTATCATGGCTTGTGCGAAGGAGAGGGCTGGAGTAGATCCTGCTATCGGGGGAACAGGTGGGGGTATGGTTAATAACAAGCGCGGGATTTACTCCGCTTCTGGAACCTCCATGATGCTCCTGCAACAGAATAACAGGAATAATCTTCGCATGTCGGATATGAGAAGTGCTCATATTCGTATTGCGAAGAAGCTAGTAAACATGTACGCGAACTTCGGGATTGGTCCGAAGTTGAGGAAATATGGAGATGGGGCTGATAGCCTTAAAGCAGCGCTCTCCGCATACAAAACTGAATCTCTAGGCTTCCGTCTTCGCCCAGCTAGTGCCTCGAATAACCGGGAACTTGAGAGACAGAATGATATTCTCCTCTCAAGTTCCCTTGCTGGATTCTACGAACGAAGTGCACAGATGATTCAGGCGGCAATTACACCCAACTGCCCGCCTCAACTCGTAGAATTCTATAATCAAACCCTCCTGGCAAATAATGCCTTGTTCAAGGGAATTCTCAGGAATTTCAACCACGATGACGTAATGAGGTTACTGCCGAAAGTTCCTCAGTTCCCGTCACCGCAAGGAGCATCTAGTGGACAATCTGGAGGGGCTGGTCGACAAGCTCCCGGCGCTCAAGGAGCTGTACCGGCTGGAGGAGTTCAAAGTCCTGGAGGAGTTCCTTCGATCCCTCCGGAATGATTTCTACTCACAGCTATTAGCGGTTAAGGTTACTACCGAGGCTGTTCCTCAGATAGCAGCCTTAACCGCGCAGCTTAATCTTATAGCTTCTCTCTACGAGCTTCCAAAGCTTGTAGAAGCAGCGAAGATTAGGATGGAAGAGTTCAAGAAACTCCAAGCTCAACGTATTACTTCACAAAAGGATTAGAATACAATGGCAATGGAATGGTGGCAGAGAGCTAAGAAGGAGGAGCCTGTAGAGCCAGAGGCTCCTAAGGAACTAATCGAAACACGAGCAAAGGTAGAGGCCCTTGACTCTCGAATGACTGAGATGCTCAATGGGCTGTCTGCTATTTCAAACTCCATCGCTACGGATAAAGCGGAAAAAGAAGCTGAGAAGACCGCGCGAGCAGAGGCTGCGAGAAGAAAGCAGGTTGAGGATGCAAAGCTCTCTCCTGAAGATCTCGCCGCAAATATGTTCGCTGATCCAGAGGGAACGGTTAAGAAATTGACTGATCCTCTGGCGGTTGAACTTATGGAAATGCGAGCGAATAACGTCCGAAGAGAAGTCTTCGAGGATACTGAGAAGTATGAGTACTACACAGGGGATTTTAAAGCGGAAGTTGATAAACTCCTGGCAGTTCAGCCTCTTGCTTTTCGGAATAATCCCGCTTCTGTTGAGAATGTGTATTATAACGTTCTAGGTAGGAAGCAGAAGGAAATCGCAGAGGGAAAGTTGAAGAGTCGTTTTGCTTCTTCCACTGGGGCTACTTCTTCTAGTGGTAAGGTAGCTGGGAATGAGGACACGTTTACCATCGAGGTTGATGATAATATCCGCAAGGCTGCAAAGCTTGTAGGGATGAAACCTGAAGAGTATGCGGCTCTCGTAGCTACGGAAGCGAAGGAAGGAAATATCGCGTATGTCTAATATCCCAAATGTTCAAACGATGGAGAACAAGGAGGCTGTAGCTAATATCAAAGTTACAGCCTCGGTAGCGCAAGCTGCTGCTCAGAGTAAGACTAATCCCCTTGCAGATCTCCCCACGGATGTAGTAGCTGAGCTTCTTGAGAAGTTTAAAGAGCTTAAAGCTACGAATGAGGCGCTAGCTGCTAAGGTGGCGGCCTCCTCTCCAGCGGCTCCTTCTAAGAAGACTTCTCCTCCTCAGATTGATTGGTCGAAAGTCTCAGAGGCGGATATTTTTACAATGGATATCCCAGTTCCTACCATTGAACATGCACTTGAGACTTATCTTGATGTTTATCTAGCAGATAAGAATTTCGTCGCAAGATGGGTACATAAGAACCAGCATAACATTGGTCCGAAGTTGAATGCTGGGTATACATTCGTAACGAAAGAGGATCTTGATCCTAACAAGGCTCACGCACTTAACTTCGATACGAATGGGCATTACTCCTTTGATGATGTAATTTGCCTCAAGATTCCGAAGCAGATTTACTTCCCAAAGATTAAAGCGAACTCAAACAGAGCTACTTCTGTTCAAAGAGGGAAGGAAGTTCGACAGCGACAATCGAATCAGGATATCGACGTCGAAGCCATCTCTGATAATCCATATGTGAACGCAGCTCAGCAGCGAGGTTCTTTGCAGTTCTACGAGCCCTCCGCGCCGTCACTAACAGTAGCACAACAGGTTGGATAACATCACGTTAATAGAAAGGTGGTAACCAATTGGCAGGGCCGAATCTCACAAATCATCTCCCTATCATTTGCGTTCAGAATCGAGCGAATACTGCTCCTCTTACGAATGCAATGGCTGAAGCTGCTTCGCAGACTTTTCAGTTTGGAACTCCAGTATATATCAACTCCTCCGGTTACGTCGCAGCTTGGCCTAACCTAGCTTGGACGAATGCAATTCTCGGAATCGCGGAATCTCCGGGTCAGAATCTTGCCTCAGCAGGAGCGGGTGCTCCAGTGGCGCCGTTCGGAGGTATCACGGGAACTGGATCGCAGTCTACTTACGGCTCCGTTCCGAATGAGCCTTCTGCGGTTAATATTCCTCTTGGCGCTCCAGTAGCAGAGGGACGAACCTTGTTCATCGAAGCTAATCTGGATAACGTCTTTGAGATTATGTGTGATAACTCTGTTGGAACCGGGGCTGCTTCTTGGACTCCGACGCAGGCTACTCTTGCTCCTGGAGCAAATCAGTTCGGCCTTACGCTTGATAGCGGCGGGAAGTTCTGGTATGTTGATCTTGGCGTAACAGGCGCTCATGCTGTTGTTCAGGTTGTAGGAATCAACCCCCTTGATGGTTTCATTGCGAATGCTCGTCTTCGTGTGAAATTCCTCGTAACGGCAATTCAGAATCTTGGTTAAGAAAGGAGGACTATCTAAATGGCACAAGTAAGAGCAAAGTTCCCGCAGTTGATGCAGACTGGTATGAAGAAGATCTGGTTCGACGCCATGCAGTACCAGTTGAAGAGTTCACGCTATCCTGAGGTCTTCCATGAGGAGACTTCTGATAGCCAGTATGAACAAGAGATGGAGATGGCAGGTATTTCTGCTCTCCAGGAGAAGCCGGAAGATTCTCCGACTGCGTATACGGAGATGATTCAGGGACCGTCCAAACGCTTTATTCACCTTACTTATTCTCTCGGAATCCGTACCTCGAAAGAGCTTATGGATGATGATAAGTATGGTTTGGTGAAGAAGGGTCCAGTTCTCCTCGCGCGTTCCGCCGCGTTTACGGAAGAGATGATTGCCTGGAATGTGTTTAACCTGGGCTTTACCTCTGCTGTAACCACGGGAGATGGGCTCTCTCTCTTTAACAACCAGCATCCTCTCCTCGGAGGCGCAGCGGCTACTAATCTGGCTCCTGGGGCTTCTAACGTGATTTCCCTCGCGGGAACCTGGCCTAATCGTCCTTCTACGGATATTGATTTTAGCGTCGCTGGTCTTCAGCTTGCTACGAATCATGCTGCTAGAATGATTGATAACCAGGGATTCCCGATTAACCTTCGGTGGAAGTATCTTATCACTCCTCCTGAGCTTCGGTTCCTGGTACGCGAGATCCTTGGGTCGCCGGGCAAACCTTATACCGCGGACAACACGATTAACTCGCTGTTGCCGGAGGATTATAAGAACCTGGAGATTCCGTGGCTTACCTCCCCCTCGGCGTGGTTCCTTGCTGCGGAGAAGGAAGATCATACTCTCCGTGTGTATCATCGTGAAAGGGCGAAGACAGATTTTGACGACGACTTCGACTCTGACGCGTTGAAGCAGAAGACAAGGCTTCGTATCTCTGCTGGCTCAACTCGTTGGCAGGGTGTATGGGGTACGAGCGGACCGTAGGGAAAGGGGATTCAAATGGGAGACGGACTTCGACATACAAATCTCACGGGGGCATGGCATTATTGCCCCCGGTGCGATGAGAAGACGAAGATCGGAGATATGCAGTGGCAAAGGGGATTACTCCTCTGCCCTACTTGCGCAGATAAGAAACTTCTAGGGGATAGAGAAATTGCCATCGCAGCGGTTTTAGAGGATGGGAAAGAAGAGCTCGCCCCAGTGGAGAAACTTCGTCTCCCATATGAGTACACGGAAACTGAGGATTTTATTGTTTAACAAGGCAGCGGTGCTGCTGAGAGGAGCTTTCTAATGGGCAATACTGAAGGTAAAGTAACTCAGAGTACGCCGAATACGGATTTGTGTATCTTCTGCGGGCCATCTGGTTGGGTGGATACTTCTGGGGGAGCAGCTTATACGCAGGTGGGACTTGGACTTTATTCCCTTCGCGTCCCTGCCGCAGCTGCATCTCAGTTTATCGTAGATGAGTTGGTTTTTAATCGAACAGGGGAATATGCGATTCCCTCTCTTGCGCAGGAACAATTTGGAACGGCGGCTGCGCAACCTGGGCCATCGCTGGTAGCAAATACCAGCAGCCCACTGGCTCTACCTCCTGGTTATCCCCCTATCGTGGCTGCAAACATGGCTACGATTGCGGGTTCTATTAACGGTACTGGAGTTGGAGTCCAGCGTGGGCCGATTAAGAAAGGAATGTACGCGACTTTTATTGATGTCATCTATCAAGTCAATGCAGTCGCTGCAACCCTTGCTCAATTCGGAGCTACGTTAACTGTCTGGGCGAATGGAGTTGCTCCGGTTGTTACCCCCATTGTTGCACTGGGTGTAAATGGACTTCTGCTCCCCGCCTCTGCTACTCCTTATGTAATCACCATCCCTATTCCCGGACAATTCCAGACTGCCCCGGATACGGAGATTACGGCCAAAGTTAATCTTACTGCCGGAGCTGGAGGCACGATTGATTTCTTCGGAACAGTTACTCGTTTCACGTATAACTTCAACTAAGGAGGCTTCAAGTGGCGAATGACTTCACAGGGAGAATCCTCCGAATCACAAATACAGGAACTATTCCACTGGCTAACTTTAAGGTAAAAGGTGGAAACTGGACTGGTGGAACTCCTGGGGATGTATTCACTCTTACTGACGTAGCCGGGCGATCTTATAGCTGGACATTCCCTACTGATGGTAGCGAGGTTGCTATCTATGAACTAGGATGGCTATCTGGCCCGGTTGTTATCGCTGCAATTCCACATGGGCAGGTTCTTCTGTATCTTTCAGCAAAATAAATCCAAAAAGGAGCTTCTATGGGACATATTAAAACCATTCCACAGGTAGATGATAAGGGCCAAGAGACTGGAAATATTAGCCTTGAGATTACCTATGGGGGAAAAGAAGCTCCATTTGGAGGGATGGATACGAGTGCGGCGCCGGCGTATATCGCACCGAACTGTGCAGTTTTGATGAATGGGATGCTGGTTGTGGATAATCAACTGGTATGCGTTACGTTTGAGAGTTTGCCAACTCCTCCTCTTTGGGGAGAAGCTACTGGAGTTTCGCTTTTGGCCGCAGGGTCGTTTTATTCTTCTACTTATGGAACGTTGAATTATATCCTTGGGGGAAAGGCAACTGTTGTCACTGGGCCTCCTGCGGGAGTTGATTATACATACTATATGACTGCATGGGTTCCTGTTATAGGAGGAACTCCTGTTATGGTTTATAATGATACGTTGGAGTATACACTATACAACGAACTCGTACTAGCAGTCTCAGCGTCTCTTACGCTTCCACTTCTTACAGTAGGGCAAGCTTCTATTGCACTTCAGGGAGCTGGGGCAGTTGTTACGATTGAGACGATTACTTCGTATAATGCCGCTGATCCTACGACGCTTACGTATCCGGGTCAGATCTTAACAGCTTCGATCTCTGGCGGAACGGGATATGCTCCTGGGCAGGTTTGTTACATTCAGCAAGGGAATAATGCCTCTGGAAGTGTTACGGTTGATACTGTAGGGACGGCGGGGAATATTCTTACAACTACGCTTAATCAGAATTTCTCTTTTACTACTACGAATCAGATTCCTTGTGCAAGTTGTGGATATGGGTATTCTGTCGGAAGCGCGGCTTTGGTAACTCCGGGGACTTTGAATACATCCCTGAAGATCACAAAGGGAATTAGCACTAATACGTATACTGTCGTATCTCCTTCTATCGAGACGATAGCAAATGCAAATGCGAATGGGACTGGATCTCTTCCTCTTATTGAGATTACTCGTGCTGGATTGTTGGTGCAGTTTAATACGACGACCTTTATAGCTTCTCCAGGTTCAGGATATGCCGTTGGAGATTACTACTACGTCGTACAAGGAGTTGATTCTGCGGCTGTATTTCTTATCACAGGAATTACCTCCTCTGGTGGTATCGTAACGGGAATCATTGTTAACTCTGGAACGCCAGGAGTATCTACTTACTCCGAGGGAACAACAGCAATGTTCGTTCCTGTTCCGATAACGCAAGTTATCAGTGATGCCTCTTCAGTTCTTACTGCGATGGCTACTGCTATTGATGGAGGAGGGACTTATGCCGCTGATCCAAATGTGATTGCATCCGTATCCTCCGATGGAAGCTCGCTTGTACTTTCTGCAGCGCTTCCCGGAGCAGCAGGGAATGCGATTGCAATTCAGGATTTATCCTTCATTACGGGAGCCACTACTCCGTATTACTACTTTCCCGCGAGAACTCCGTTATACCTTTCGGGGGGGAAGGATGCGTATACTGCGGTTAATTCTACAGATACCCCTCCGGCATCTTGTGTCGCTGTTGGCGGAACGCTTTATATCGGAAACGTAGGACCAGCGATTTTAAAATACGTTCCTGAGTCTTTCCAAGTCTCTACTTTTTACCAAGGAGTTAAGACACTAAGGCGCTTTGCTGGCTCTCTAATCGGCCTGGGAATGATCTCAGCTGCTGGAGTGGTTAATACAAACCAAGATATGATGTTTCTTTGGAGTGCAGCGCAGAATCTGGATATCTGGGCGCCTATAACTGCAACTGGGAATATTACAGGGGCTGGATTTGAGCAACTCGCGGATATCAATGACTTTCTCACGGGGTTGATCGTCTCGAATAATACGGCCTTTATTATCCGTTCACAGGGTCTTAGCTATGCAAGCGCACTTGCTAGTGGAACTAATCCATACCAGATCTCACATGTAGCTCTCGGGGATAAGGGAGAAGGGGGGCAGCTTCCAGCTCTTGTTACGCAGTATAATGAGAGCGGGGTTTTTGTAGGGAATACGGACATCTATCGCGTAGCAGGTTCGCTTACCTCCATTGGAACAAAGATTAAGGCTGCTTTTTATACAACCCTAGCAACCAATGCCGGGGCGCTGCTCTCCTCTGGAGCTTGTTCTGTTTACCTAGGAGGACAAGTTTTTCCCCTTGTGATTTTAGCTATTGAAGGGATGCTATATACATTCGTAGCTATGAATGATACCTGGGGGCAGATTGCATTTTATGATGCTGGAATACTCGTGCAGCTCCTTTGTCCCTTAGCGCTTGGGCCTTCTGTTTCTGGAGATGGAAATTTCTCCCAAACCGGAATGACATCGGTGCAGCAGACTCCTAGTATTGGGCGGAATGGAATAGTAGTCTCGGTGCTAACAGATGCAGTTCCTACCTCCGAAAGCCCTAGTGCCAGTTCTATTGTCTTTGGGCAGGAGGAGATTGCATTCGGAAGAGATATTACGATTGAATCTGTGTATCTTGCGTATTTTGCGGTAATCACAGCTCCACTTACCGTAACGGTGCTGATCTCAGGAGTTGTATTTTCAACCTTAGTTATCAACACATCCTCTCCTGGAGATGTTCCACAGGAGACTAAGGTGTTCTTTAACGCCCCTGGGATTTTTACAGCCCACTCTCCTCAGCTCTCTCTTGCGGTGCAGGCTAATAACTCAGAGGGAGTAGATCAGTTCTATTTCACGAAGATTCAAATGTACGGCTCCTTTGACCCGAATCAAAGCCCTGTATAGGAGGGGACATGGCACGTAGTGTAAATCCAGTGGACATGGCTATGGGGCTGCCTAGACAGCAGCTCCAGTGGGCGCAGTCTCTTCATAATGTTGTCAACGGGGGATTAGATCAGGGAGTTCCTACTGGAAAGGATTCCACTGGGAATTTTAATACCTTTACCCAAGGGAATGCGAATGGGGTTCTTGTCCGGGTAGGGGCATCTGGATCTACGGGGAATCAGTATACTTGGGGTTCCTCGAATGCCCCCCTTGTGATAAATCATGGCTTGGTGGATACGAATGGGAAACCAAGACAGCCAATCGGGGTTCATGTTGTGAATAAGAATAAGAGCTTGGATGTTTATCTTCCTGTAGCTCCGAATGAATCTACTATTACGATACATCCTACCGACGCTACAGCGCACGCAACGCTTTATATTTTCTAAGGAGGAGAGCCAATGGCACTTACTGTTTCGAGCTTTTATCCAGGAATCGCCGCCCTCCTCCAAGGGAGGCCAGCCGCTTCTTATCCTAGTCCTCCGGGAGTTTATATCCGGAAAGTTATTCTGGAATTGACGGAGGATTATAAGTTTCCAGGATTGCAGACTACAGGACCGGTGGTACAGTTTATCCCGTATCAAGCGGTATATGCACCCTCTTTCTTTCTCGCAACAGCGGATGCTACCCTTGAGGTTAATAAGGTAGATTCCTTTTTCATCTATAACTACCCCTATGCGGGTATCACGTCGAATCAGAGTAATAGTGGATATAACCTTCGCTTTGCTACTATTGATACGATTGAAGTTCTGATTAACACTCCAGGGCTTCCGCAGAAGTGGACAAG